>ERZ761607.4259-NODE-4259-length-12835-cov-72.033099_pt1 | contig 12835 bp, 6 predicted proteins | sample MGYA00511164_ERZ761607 | MGnify/ENA primary metagenome ERZ761607 (study PRJEB28899, sample SAMN02445080) | bioreactor sludge metagenome | biome: EBPR sludge | place: Australia: Brisbane, Thorneside Wastewater Treatment Plant | collected 2011-06-22 ...
GGAACCTGGCGCTTTCGCCGCTCGGAGCTGGATCGGTGGATCGCCGAAAGCATCAACAAGAAGAAGCCGGAGGCCGAGTGAGCGCGGACCATGCCAGCCGCCGAATCACGCTCGGGGAAGAACAAGGGGGGGATCGCCGTTGACGACACAGCAGCTTCTGACGCCGCACCAGAGCCAGTACTTTGCTTGGCTGCTGACCAGGCGTGCAGCAGGCGACTCGGTGGAGTCGCTGGCTTCGACCTTGGTCGATTCGCAAGTCGATCTGAATCCCCATCAAGTCGAGGCCGCGCTCTTCGCTTGCCGCAACCCCCTCTCACGCGGCGTGATCCTCGCCGACGAGGTTGGTCTGGGCAAGACCATCGAAGCCGGCTTGGTCATCTCCCAACGCTGGGCGGAACGGCGGCGGAAGGTGCTCATCATCGTTCCGGCGAACCTGCGCAAGCAATGGCATCAGGAGCTGCAGGACAAGTTCGGCCTGCAAGGGCTGATCCTCGAAGCCAAAAGCTACAACGCGATCCGCAAGCAGGAGCAGCGGAACCCGTTCCTGTTCGCCTCCGGCCCGATCATCTGTTCCTATCAGTTCGCGAAGGCCAAGGCTGACGATGTCAAGGGCATCGACTGGGACTTGGTCGTCCTCGACGAAGCGCATCGCCTGCGCAACGTCTACAAAACCAGCAACGTCATCGCCAAGACCCTCAAGGAGGCGCTGTCGCGCGTTCACTCCAAGGTGCTCCTGACCGCGACGCCGTTGCAGAACTCATTGCTCGAACTCTATGGACTGGTCAGCTTCATCGATGACCGCGTGTTCGGAGACCTTGATAGCTTCCGCTCGCAATTCACTGGCCGAGAGCAATCCTTCAGCAGCCTGCGTGACCGACTGGCCCCCATCTGCAAGCGCACCCTGCGCAAACAGGTTCAGCCCTACGTGTCGTACACAGCGCGCAAGGCCATCGTCGAGGAGTTCACGCCGTCGAGCGAAGAGCAGGAACTTTCCAGGCTCGTCGCCGATTACCTGCGCCGCCCTAACCTCAAGGCCCTGCCCGAGGGGCAGCGCCAACTGATTTCGCTCGTACTATGGAAGCTGCTCGCCTCCAGCACGCATGCGATTGCGGGCGCGTTGGAGACGATGGCCAAGCGTCTCCAGGGTGTGCTCGACGAAGTCACCGAGGCTCCCGATCTGGTCGATCAACTCGACGAGGATTACGAGTCGCTCGACGAAACCGCCGATGAGTGGAGCGACCAAGACTCAGATGTCGAAGCATCGAGCCGAACGGAACGCGATGCCATCGCGCAGGAGATCGACGAGCTGCGCCACTTCAAAGCGCTGGCAACCAACATCCGTGACAACGCCAAGGGCAAGGCCCTACTCACCGCTCTGGATCGCGCCTTCGCCGAACTGGATCGGTTGGGCGCGGCCCGGAAGGCCATCATCTTCACCGAGTCCAAGCGCACGCAGGAATACCTCCTCAACTTGCTAGCCGACACGCCATACGGCGACGGCATCGTGCTCTTCAACGGCACCAATAGCGACCAGCGTGCGCAGGCGATCTACAAGGACTGGCTGAAGCGCCACGAAGGCACCGACCGCATCACCGGCTCCAAGACTGCCGACACCCGTGCGGCACTGGTCGAGCACTTCAAGGAGCGTGGCAAGGTCATGATTGCCACCGAGGCCGGAGCCGAAGGCATCAACCTCCAGTTCTGCTCGCTCGTCATCAACTACGACCTGCCGTGGAACCCGCAGCGCATCGAGCAGCGCATCGGGCGCTGCCACCGCTACGGTCAGAAGCACGACGTGGTGGTGGTCAACTTCGTCGACCGCAGCAATGAGGCCGATGCACGGGTGTATGAGCTGCTGTCGCAGAAGTTCCAGCTCTTCGAGGGCGTGTTTGGGGCTAGCGACGAAGTGCTGGGTGCCATCGGCTCCGGTGTCGATTTCGAGCGGCGTATCGCCGAGATCTACCAGAACTGCCGAGAGCCCGAGGAAATCAAGTCCAGCTTCGAGCAACTCCAGCTCGACCTCTCCGGCGAGATCAATGAGGCGATGGTCAAGACGCGCCAGGTATTGCTTGAAAACTTCGATGAGGAGGTGCAGGAGAAGCTGCGCATGCGGGCCGACGACAGCCGCAAGGCGCGCAATCGCTTCGAGCGCATGCTGATGGACCTGACTCTCGCCGAACTGGTCCATTGCGCCGCGTTCGATGACGACGGCTTCAATCTCCGCCACATACCGACTGGAGTCGAGCACAGCGACCTCGCGGGCATCGAGCTGGGGCGCTACGAATTGCCCCGCCGCTCCGGCGACGCGCACCTATACCGCATCAATCATCCGCTGGCGCGATGGGGCATCGAGCAGGCCAAGGCTCGCACACTCGACGGGGCTCGTCTCGTCTTCGACTACAACGCCTACGGTTCAAGGGTCAGCACGCTCGAAGCCTATCGCGGCAAGGCCGGATGGCTCACCGTGAAGCTAATCTCGGTCGAGACACTCGGCAACCAGGAGCAACATCTGCTGGTTGCCGCGGGCACGACCGAAGGCGTCGTGCTCGCGGAAGAAGATCCGGAGAAGCTGCTGCGCCTGCCTGCGACCACGCAAGCGGCCAGTCTGTTCAACGCCCCTGACGCCACCCTGCTGGCCGACGTGGAAACCCGCAAGACCGCACTCCTGCGCGACGTCAACGAGCGCAACCTCGGCTACTTCGAGCAGGAAGTCCAGAAGCTCGACGCCTGGGCGGACGACCTGAAGCTCGGTCTGGAGCAGGAGATCAAGGAGATCGACCGCGAGATCAAGGAGGTGCGCCGAACCGCCGCGACCTCGCCGACGCTGGAAGAAAAGTTGTCATGGCAGAAGAAGCAGCGCGAACTGGAGAGCAAGCGCAGCAAGCTGCGCCGCGAGTTGTTTGCCCGGCAGGACGAAGTCGAAGCGCAGCGCAATGACTTGATCAGCCAGCTTGAAGTGCAACTCCAACAGCAGGTCGAGGAGCGCACGCTGTTCACTGTCGAGTGGGAGCTGGTGTAATGACTAATCAAGTAGCACCGTTAGACCTGCGCATGACCAGGCCGCGGTTGAAGCGTGCCAAGAATTGAGGAGAGCGAGATATGGCTAGCGGAAAATTACTGCGGCAACTCATCAAATCGGGAACGCAAGGCGATGCTTCGGGCTTTCGCGCGGCGTCCGAGGCAGTGATCAAAGAGGAGCGCGAGAAGAACCATCATCTGCTCGCAAATGACCTTGAGCGTTTACTTTACGGCGATCAGGCAACGGTCGGAAAGAGTGCGCGGAAGCTGCAAAATTTGCCCAGCGTGCCGACAAATAAAGACAACGGCCTTGCGCTACTAGAAGAGCGTGCCGTGATTCGAGAGGAGAAAGACATCATTCTCTCGGATGCTTCGCAGTCGGCACTCGATGAAATCCTGATGGAGCACAACCGGACGGACGTGCTTCGATCCTATGGCCTGCAACCCGCGCAGAAGCTGTTGTTTTGCGGGCCTCCCGGCTGCGGCAAGACGCTGGCCGCCGAAGTCATCGCGCATTCCCTGTCCATGCCGCTCATCCTCGTTCGGCTGGACTCGGTCATCTCGTCGTTTCTGGGAGAGACGGCCGCCAATTTGCGCAAAGTGTTCGATTACGTCGCAACGCATCCCGTGGTCGCATTGTTCGATGAATTCGACGCCCTGACCAAGGATCGTGGCGACAGCGCCGATCATGGTGAGCTCAAACGCTCCGTAAATGCCGTCTTGCAGATGATGGACGGTTATCGAGGCGAGAGCATCCTGATCGCCACCACCAACTACGAAACCTTATTGGACAAGGCGGTTTGGCGACGCTTCGATGAGGTTGTGCGCTTCGAGATGCCGAATCTGGAGCAGATCAAACGCTTGTTAGCTCTGAAACTCTCCGGTGTCCGCCGCAATTTCGAGCCCGACGATGGCCAGGTGGCATCCGTGTTCAAGGGCATGTCGCACGCCGACATCGAGCGGGTTCTTCGGCGCTCCGTCAAGGAAATGATCCTGTCCGGCCGGGAGTTCCTGGAGAAAAGCCACCTCGATACCGCGCTTGCCCGTGAGTATCGTCATAAGAGTTAAGGGATGGAGGGGGAGGCATGGCCTATGAACACTTGCGCTTGGAGCGAGAAGCGCCCTCAACGGAGCGCCATCCGAGGCGTCATCCGGGAATTCGCCCTCCTGCCGATCCGAGAGCGCATGGTGCCGCGTTAGCCGGGCGGCTCGACCAAGCGCGGCAACGTGCGATGGCAGAGGACGTCGGCGGGTTCGACGACCGTAAGCTGCTCAAGATTCGGCTGCGCGCGGGCGACAAGAGCGTGCCCGCCTTCGATGCCATTCCTGGCGTGGAGATTGTCAGCCAGGAAGATGAATCCATCGTGCTGGCATTCGCCACTGATGACGGCTTGAGCGAGTTCGAGAGCCGCCTGGCCACCCTTGCACGTGATGGCGTTGTTACACGCAAGGAACTGTTTTACGTCATCGAAGACTTCGACCACTGGACACCCCAGGACCGTACCGGCGCGGCCCTGCTTGAGCAAGGATTTCCAGCCGCGCCAACCTTCATGCTCGATGTCGAACTATGGCCCCAGGAGCGACAGGACAAGCGCCAGCAAATGGTGCGTGCCTTTCTCGACTGGTTGCATGCACAAGGCATTGAGCGGCTGGACGACATCCAGCAACCCTCGCTCGTCATGGTCCGTGTGCGCTGCAACGGTGCGCAGGCCGAGCAGATCTTGCACCATCGCGATGTGCGCACTGCCGACCTGCCGCCCCGCTTGGGTGTGGCCGTACAACTGCTTCATACCGACATCAACCAATTTCCTCCGATCGATCCCCCTTCTGACGATGCTCCGTCCATTGCCGTGCTGGATTCAGGCTTGACGCGCGGACATTCGTTGCTCGGTGCAGCGGTCGGCGACGCGCAGGGCTACCTCGCACCGCATCGCAGTGCGGATGACACCGATCCCCACTGGCACGGCACCTTCGTCGGCGGGCTTGCGTTGTACGGCGATGTCCATAGCGCTATTCAGCAAGGGCAGTTCGTCCCGCAGCTTCGCCTGTTCTCCGGCAAAGTGTTCGAAGACGACGGACAAGACCAAACTGAGTTCGTCGAAAAGGCGGTCGAGGAAGCCGTGCGCGAACTGCATGCGCAATACGGCTGCCGGGTCTTCAACCTAAGCTATGGCGACCTGAACAAGGTCTACGATGGCCGTCATGTGCGCGGGCTCGCCTACACGCTGGATCGGCTGACGCGTGAGCTGGGGGTCCTGTTCGTAGTACCAGCGGGCAATTTGTTGTCATCCCAGTTGCCAGCCGATACACGCGCGAGTTACCCGGACTACCTGTTCGAAGGCCACGCCCGCCTGCTGGACCCCGCCACATCGCTCAACGCGCTGACCGTTGGCGGCTTGAGCCTGAATGAGGCCACACGCAATGCACAGCGCCATCCCAACACGATTGAAGACCACGTGTTGGCACGGGCGGAACAGCCGTTTCCATTGACTCGCAGCGGCCCTTCTGCCAGCGGCGCCATCAAGCCCGACGTGGTCGCGCATGCCGGCAACATCGCCTTGCGGCGCACTGGAGGTGGCACAGACCATGCCGGTCTGGGAGTGGTGTCGCTCAACGGCGGCTTTGCCTTGGGGCCGGCGTTCAAGGAAGACATCGGCACCAGCTACGCCGCCCCCCAAGTCGCCCACCAAGCCGCGCGGCTACTGGCCGAAGTGCCCGATGCTTCGCCCAGCCTGCTGCGCGCACTGATCGGCGCCCATGCCCGCTGGCCGCAAGCCTGCGAAGCGCTGTTGAACCCCGGCAACAATGCTGAAGGCCGCGACAAACTCCTGCGCCTCGTCGGGTATGGGCGCGTGGACGATGCGGCGCTGTTCCGCTCGCTTGATCACACCGTCACCCTGCTGGCCGAAGAGCGCGTCGGAAACGACCAGCACCACTTCTTCGAATTACCTCTACCAGACAGCTTCTGGGACGGTGGCCGCCGCACGCGTGAGGTGACCGTCGCGCTCGCCTACAGCCCTGCCGTGCGCACCACGCGGCTGGACTACCGAAGAGCCAAACTGTGGTTCCACCTGGTGACGGCTGGCAGCCTGGATGAGGTCACCCAAGCCTACCGGCGCAATCGGGAAGAAGGCATGGGCGAACGCGCCAACGGCCGCTGGCTACCCAACGACACCCGCAAGAACGGCACGTTGCAGGTCTCTCGATGGCGCTTCAAACAGGCGCTGGCCAACGGTCACAAGGTGTTCGTCGTGGTGACCCGGCAAGACAGCCTTTGGTCCGATGGGCGCGATGGGGACGAGCCCTATGCCGTCGCCGTGGTGCTGGCGGATCGGGAGCAGGCCAACGCTCAGCTCTACGCCCAGGTGCAAGCAGCGCTGCAAGCGCGTGCCCAGGCACGTGCGCGTGCTCGGATTGGCGGGAGGGGCTGATGGCGGCGCTCGAACCTCAGTACATGACCATCTTGAAGAAGGTGCTCGCCGCCCGCTTCGTTCCATTCCTGCCGCCGTTGCTCGGCAACGCCAATCCCACCGATCAGGCGGCGAAGCAGCTTTCACGGGCCTTCAGCGCCTTCGCCCTGCACAAGCTGCTCGACATCACGCCGCAGGCGGCCGCCGCTTCGGTCGTGGACGACTTCAACGACAAGGGCATCGACGCAATCCACTACCACGCGCCGTCGGAGACGCTGTACCTGCTGCAAACCAAGTTGAAGGAGTCTGAGCAATTCAAGCAGGAGGATGCGCTGCCATTTTGCGAGGGCATTCGCCTGTTGCTCAAACAGGACTTCACCGCGTTCAACGGAAATGTCCTGAATCGGAAGGCTGATATCGAGGGCGCACTCGATGCGTGTAGCTACATCAAACTGGTCGTGCCCTACACCGGCGATGGTGTATCGCAAACGGCCCGCGACGCCTTACAGGCCCTGCTCGACGACGAAGACCTCGACGAAGAGCGGCTGGTCAAGCAGGTGGAGTACTACACGGCGACCGAGATCGCCCGCGACCTACTGGCGGAACAGGCCTACCAACCCGTGCACACGGATGTCGCGTTGCAGAAGCACGCGAAAGTCGAAAGCCCGCGAGCCACGTACTACGGTGTCGCGCGGCTGGCGGACTTGGTGGCCCTGCATCAGACGCACGGCAAGGCCCTGTACGAGCGCAACATCCGCTACTTCCTCGGCAGCAGCAAGTCTGATGTCAACAAGGCCATCAAGACGACCTTGCATGACGCCCCGGTGGACTTCTTCTATCTCAACAACGGCGTCACGGCCGTCTGCGACCTGATCGAGCCGAAGGGCAACAAGAATGGCGTCAAGAAGTTCAAGGTGCGCGGCCTGTCCATCATCAACGGCGCGCAGACGGTGGCGTCGGCTGCCGAGTTCGTGCGCCAGCATCCGGGCAAGAGCATCGATGACGCCAAGGTGATGCTCACTTTGATCAAGGCATCGGCGGACGGCCAGTTTGGGAAGAGCGTGACCAAGGCTCGCAACCACCAGAACCCGGTACAGACCGCGAACTTCGCCTCGCTGGACGAGAACCAGGAGCGGTTGCGGCAGGAGATTGCCCACTTCGGCTTCGACTACCACTACCGTCCCGAGGCCGTGGCAAACGGCACCAATGCCATCACGCTCGACGAGGCGCTGCGCGCGCTTGCATTGCAACAGAACGACCCGCGCTATGCGGTCTGGCTCAAGAGCGAACCCGCGCGCCTCGCCGATCCCGACTCCGCCGAGTACCAGGCGCTTTTCACTACTGCCCTGCCGGGAGTGGCGGTGATCAACGCTGTCACGTGCCACCGGACGATTCGCACCCTCGTGGTGGACTATGAGCAGAAGGCTCCGGCGCGCAGCCAGGAACGCCTGATTTATCGGCACGGCATTCACGTCATCACGGCGGTGATGATGAAGCGCCTGCGCACCCGCACCGGCGCAGCGGCCGTCATTGACCCCGCGACGATTCCCGCGCTGATCAGCCAGCCGCTCGATCAGCTCCGACAGCAAGCGTTCGACCTCGGGCAGCAACGACTCATTCTTGAGGGGCCGTTGGCCTACTTCCGCAACCAGGGCAACGTCGCAGCCTTTCTGGCCGACCTGATGGAAACGCACTTCGTGCTGGCCGGCGATCCGGCCATAGCGCCACTACGCAATATTCAGAATGCAGCGGACGCGTATCCGCGCAAGCGCCTGATCGACTACTTGTCGAGCCGCGCGCCACAACTATGAGAGCGATGTCATGAGCAAACAAAAACTAGAACTTACCTGGATCGGGAAGGAGAAGCGGCCCAAGCTGGAGCCGCGCATCCTGCTCGAAGATCCCGAAAAGTCCTATCACGCCAAGCATCGCATCACGGACAGCGACGTCTTCGATAACCGGCTGATCTTTGGCGATAACTTGCTGGCGTTGAAAGCACTGGAGCAGGAGTTCACTGGGAAGGTCAAGTGCATCTACATTGATCCGCCATACAACACCGGATCAGCCTTTGCGCAATACGAAGATGGGTTGGAGCATTCGATTTGGCTGGGTCTGATTCGTGAGCGTCTGATCCTTCTACGGAACTTACTCATAGACGAGGGAAGTTGCTGGGTTCAGCTTGACGACAATGAAGCTCATTACTTCAAGGCGCTGGCAGACGAGATATTTGGCCGCGAGAACTTCATTGCCAACGTCATATGGAACAAGTCCTACGCAGTTCGCAGCAATGCTCAATTTTTCTCATCGGCCCATGAGCATATCTTGGTGTACGCAAAGGACAAGACGCGCCTGCGTCTGAACCAATTCGGTCGCTCGGAAAAGCAGAACGAGCGGTATAGCAATCCTGACAACGATCCGAGAGGGCCGTGGCAATCCGTCACTATGACAATCAGTCTTGTTGGCGGGGCGCGTGGTAGGCAGTATGCGAAGACGGGCGTCTCAGAGAACATTTTTGAGGTTACGTCTCCAAGCGGAAAGGTATTCTTGCCACCACCGAATCGATGCTGGAGTCGCAACCCAAGCGGATTTAGGAAGCTGGATGCCGAAGGGCGAATCTACTGGGGTCCATCGGGGGAAAGCGCCCCCAGGTTGAAGATGTACCTGAGCGAAGCGGCGGAGGGAGTCATCCCAACGACGCTGTGGGCAGATGGAGCAGAGTTCGGGCACAACCAAGACGGCATTCGAGAGCTGAGAGCATTGGGGATTGGGGACTTTCCTACCCCTAAGCCTGAGAAGTTGATTTCCAAGGTTATCTCTCTCGCTAGCGATCCTGGCGACCTCGTACTGGATTCCTTCGCTGGTTCTGGCACCACCGGTGCGGTCGCGCACAAGATGGGCCGCCGCTGGATCATGGTCGAGTTGGGCGAGCACTGCCATACGCACATCATTCCGCGCCTGAAGAAGGTGATTGACGGCGAAGACAAGGGCGGCATTTCCGAAAGCATCGGCTGGGAAGGCGGCGGCGGCTTCCGCTACTACCGCCTTGCCCCCAGCCTGATCGTCAACGACCGCTGGGGCAACCCCGTCATCAACCCGGAGTTCAACGCCGCGATGCTGGCCGAGGCGCTGGCCAAGCTGGAAGGCTTTAACTACGCGCCGTCGGAAACGCACTGGTGGCAGCACGGCCACTCCAGCGAGCGCGATTTCATCTATGTCACCACACAGAACCTGTCCGCTGAGCAACTGCAAGCCCTGGCCGATGAAGTCGGCTCGGAGCGGAGCCTGTTGGTGTGCTGCGCCGCTTTCCATGGAGTCACGGCGGCCAAAGCGGCGGAGCGCTGGCCGAATCTGACGTTGAAGAAGATCCCGAAGATGGTGCTGGCCCGATGCCATTGGGGCCGTGACGACTACAGCCTGAATGTGACCAACCTGCCAATGGCGGAGATTGAGAAGGCCGAGCCTGCGGCCCCTAGCAATAGCGTCAAGAACACTAAGAGCAGAAAAGCCGCCCTTGCCAACGCGGGACAGGGCGGCCTGTTTGGGGAGAACGAATGATGAACGCCCGCGTTCTGCACGCCGTTACCGGTCGTCTGTCCCTTCGTCCGCCCCAGGCGGAATCGCTCACCAAACTGGTTCGCGCGCTTGACGCCGCGCCCGAACTCTTGGGCCACGAGCGCGATGTCTCGGCGATTCTTTCCACGCTGAAGGCCGAGTTCAGCACGCTGGAGGACTTCGAGCGCGAGTTTCCGTCACTGTGCTTTGCGCTGGCAACAGGCGTGGGCAAGACGCGCCTGATGGGAGCCTTCATCGCCTATCTGCATCTGGCCCACGGCATCAACAACTTCTTCGTGCTCGCGCCCAACCTGACGATCTACAACAAGCTCATCACGGACTTCACGCGCAACACGCCGAAGTATGTGTTCAAGGGCATCGCCGAATTCGCGCAGCAACCGCCGCTGATCATCACCGGCGACAACTACGACCAGACCGGCGCGGCGGTGGATGAGCAGTCGATGGGCTTCGCTCACGATGTGCGCATCAACATCTTCAACATCTCGAAGATCAACTCCGAGGTGCGCGGCGGCAAGGAGCCGCGCATCAAGCGGATGAAGGAAGTGCTGGGCGACAGCTACTTCAACCATCTAGCGAACCTGCCTGACCTCGTGCTGCTGATGGACGAGTCGCACCGTTACCGGGCCAGCGCCGGGGTGCGCTCTATCAACGAGCTCAAGCCGCTATTCGGTCTGGAGGTGACGGCGACGCCGTTCGTCGAGTCCAGCCGTGGGCCGGTGCCGTTCAAGAACGTGGTGATGGACTACCCGCTGGCGCGGGCGATGGAGGATGGCTTCGTCAAGGAGCCTGCCGTGGTCACCCAGCGCAACTTCGACGCCAAGGCACACACGCCCGAGGAGATCGAGAAGACCAAGTTGGAAGACGGCGTGCGCCTGCACGAAACGACCAAGGTCGAGCTGCTCACCTATGCCCGCGAGAACGGCGTCAAGCCGGTCAAGCCCTTCATGCTCGTCATCGCTCGCGATACCACCCATGCGGCACAACTTCTGGCGCTTCTAGAGTCGGTAGCCTTCTACGAGGGGCGCTATCAGGGGAAGGTGATCCAGGTCGATTCCAGCCGCACCGGAGCGGAAGAAGAAGAGATGATCGGGCGCCTGCTGGCCGTGGAGAGCGTGGACGAGCCGACCGAGATCGTGATTCACGTCAACATGCTCAAGGAAGGCTGGGACGTGACCAACCTCTACACCATCGTGCCGCTACGCGCCGCGAATGCGCGCACGCTGATCGAGCAGTCCATCGGCCGCGGCCTGCGACTGCCCTACAGCAAGCGCACGGGCGTCGCGTCCGTGGATCGCTTGAACATCGTCGCGCACGACAAGTTCCAGGAGATTATCGACGAGGCCAACCGCGGCGATTCGCCGATTCGCCTGAAGCAGGTCATCCTCGATGCGCCGAGCGCCGACGACAAGAAGGTCAGCGTGCAGGTCGAGTCGGGGGCTGCGGCGCGTCTCGGTTTGACGGAAACACCAGTCGTGATCACGGGGGCTTCAGCCACTGACAGTGGAGCGGAAGTCCCCGCGCCCAAACCGGTGTTCACCACGGAGGCGGAGAAGCAGGCCGCGCGCGTGGTCATGGACGTCATCGGCAAGTACGAGGTCAAGCGCGATCTGGTGCCCACCAGCAGCGCGCTGCTGAAACCAGAAGTGCAGAAGGAAATCCTCGCGGAGGTGGCAGAGCGGTTGAAGCCGCTGCAAGGCGAATTGCTGGCAGGCGTGGATGAATCAGTCCCCGCACTTGACTTGTCCGCGGTGGTGGCGAAGACCACCGAGATCGTGGTGCAGCAGACCATCGACATCCCGCGCATCGCGGTGGTGCCGACTGGCGAGGTCACGACGGGCTTCCACGCCTTCAAGCTGGATGTGAGCCAGCTCCATCTCCAGCCGGGCCAGCGCGAGATCGTCGGGCAGATGCTGCGCACCAACGAGCAGTTCACCCTGGCCGCCGAGGTCGGGCTCAAGGAGCAGCGCCCGGAGGACTACATCGTCCACGCCCTCGTGGACTTCGACGACATCGACTACTTCACCCACGCCGATCTCCTCTACGACCTCGCGGGCCAGATGGTGCAGCACCTGCGCGGTTATCTGTCCGAGGACGAGGCCATCAGCGTCCTCGATCGTGACCGCCGCTTGATCGCACGGGAAATCCACGCGCAGATGATGGCCCACTTCTGGGAAGAGGCGACCGAGTACGAGGTGCAGGTCAGTCGCGGCTTCACCGAACTCAAGCCGTGCAACTACACCGCCACGGCAGGCCAGACGGCCCACCACTTCCGGGAGACCGTGACCGAGACCAGTCGCATCAAGCAGATGCTCTTCGGCGGCTTCGCGCGTTGTCTGTACCCGTTGCAGAGGTTCGACTCGGATACCGAACGGCGCTTCGCCGTCATCCTGGAGCGCGACGCGACGAAGTGGTTCAAGCCCGCGAAGGGGCAGTTCCAGATCTACTACAAGCTCGGCACCGAGCAACCGGAGTACATCCCCGACTTCGTCGCCGAGACGGACGCGACCATCTTCATGGTGGAGACCAAGGCACGCGCCGACATCAACACCCAGGAGGTTCAGGCCAAGGCCGCTGCCGCCATGCGGTGGTGCAAGCACGCTTCCGATCACGCGGCGAACGTAGGCACCAAGCCCTGGAAGTTCCTGCTGGTGCCCCATGACGAAGTCAGCGAGTCGAAACGGCTCGCGGATTACCTGCGCTTTGAGGTCAAGGCTAATTGAGTTGCCCTCGATCGATTTCGGTGAGCAAGAGCGATTCCGGCAAGGCACCCAGGCGGCGGGAAATCGCCGCTTCACGGGCATGATGAACCGGCAGGGAAGAGGAACAAGAAATGC
>ERZ761607.4262-NODE-4262-length-12833-cov-5.438018_pt1 | contig 12833 bp, 12 predicted proteins | sample MGYA00511164_ERZ761607 | MGnify/ENA primary metagenome ERZ761607 (study PRJEB28899, sample SAMN02445080) | bioreactor sludge metagenome | biome: EBPR sludge | place: Australia: Brisbane, Thorneside Wastewater Treatment Plant | collected 2011-06-22 ...
TCAAGTGTGAACTGCCTGCGCCGTGGATTAAAATCACGGTTTGTTGGGCATCGGCCGGTAAAAATGGGGCATAAAAAAGCTCGCTCTGAGGCAGGGTGATGGTGGGCATGGGCAAAGTGTAGCCCGGCCCTGGCGCTAAGACAACCAAAAGTTGATTAAACTCTGGGTGAGCATTTGTTTTGCTAATTTGTATCCCTCTGCGCTGCCCGTTAGAATCTACACACCCTTTGCGTGGAAGAGAGAAGAGAAGCAACAAAAGGAAAAAGCAATGGAACGGTTTGTGATTGAAGGTGGGCATTCGCTCAGTGGGACGGTTAAGGTTAGCGGTAACAAAAATGCAGCCCTCAAGCTGCTGCCTGCTTGCCTGCTAACGGATGAGCCGGTTGTGCTGCACAATGTGCCCCGTATTCAAGACGTCATGTTTACCCTGGATTTGCTGGCTGATTTGGGTGCCGAGGTTACCGATCTTGGCGACGGCAGCTGGCGCATTCATGCCGCCGAAGTCCGTAAAACGGAGCTGGACAGCCATCTGGCCAGCAAAATTCGTGCCTCGTTTGTTTTTTCTGGGCCGATGTTGGCCCGCATGGGGCAGGTGACGCTGCCCTTGCCGGGTGGGGATGTGATTGGCGGACGGCCGTTGGATACCCACATCCGGGCGTTAGAGGCGTTGGGAACGGCCGTGGAAATGAAAACGCGCGGCCTGTTCCACATGAATGCCGATGGCCTTCATGGTGCGGGTTACCTCCTGCTGCCGGAAGCCAGCGTCACCGCCACCGAAAACACCATCATGACCGCCGCCCTGGCCAAAGGCGAAACAGTCATCGACAATGCCGCCTGCGAACCGCACGTGCGTGACTTGTGCAACTTCCTCAACAGCCTGGGCGCACGCATCAGCGGCATTGGCAGCAACCGTTTGATGATTGACGGAGTGGATCGCCTGTGTGGGGGTGAATTCCGTCTGGGGTCTGATTTTATGGAGGTGGGCAGCTTTATCGGCGCAGCGGCCGTTACGGGCGGCGCGATTCGCATTCAGGATGCCCAGCCAGAAAATCTGGGCATGATCCGCATCGTGTATGAAAAGTTGGGCGTGTGCTGGCATGATGACGGTCAGGACATTATCGTGCCAGCGAACCAGCCCATGCAGATTAAACCAGCGCTGGGCGGCCGTATCCCCGAAATTAAGCCGATGCCCTGGCCCGGTTTCCCCCCAGACCTGATGAGCATCGCCGTGGTGATTGCCACCCAGTCCGAAGGCTCAGTGCTGCTGCACGACTGGATGTATGAGAGCCGCTTCTTCTTTGTGGACAATCTTACCTTCATGGGGGCACGCATTGTGCTGTGCGATCCGCACCGGGTGATGATTTTGGGTCGCAACCGGCTCAACGCCAGCCCGCATGGCGTGCCCAGCCCAGACATTCGCGCCGGTATGGCCATGATTTTGGCGGCGCTGTGCGCCACGGGCACCAGCACCATCAACAACATTCAGCAAATTGATCGCGGTTACGAGCAGATTGAGATGAAGCTGCAAGGGCTTGGGGCGCACATTCAGCGGGTTTCCTAAAACGTGAAACGTGAAACGTGAGTGTTATCTCGTTACGTTTCACGGGCTGCAACCGCCTGGGTTGCCCATGATCTGTCGTCATTTCCGCTAACATTGCTCTAAAAATCATTTGACCAGCCTCTGGGGCTTGGGTATAATTTTCCGTCGTTTACAGGATAAAACGAGGTCATTACCCTTGTTTTTGTTATGAATCAAGAAGGTAACGGCCGTTAAACTCAATGGATATCAACCTCAGGGCTTCAAGCCCTGGTTTTTTTAGGAGAACTTCTTATGCCAAAGCGTACTTATCAACCAAAAATTCGCCGCCGGAAACGGGTTCACGGCTTTCGCCAGCGTATGAAGACCAAAGGTGGCCGCGATGTGTTGAAGAGCCGCCGCGCCAAAGGGCGTCTTAAACTGACTGTTGAAATGAATGATCACGTCAAGCGGATTAACTGGAATGGTTCTTCAGCTACGGCTTACCGTTCGGTGAAACGTTTTGGCGGGGGGAAGTAGTTCCCTCCGGTTGTCTGATGTATGCTGCCACAACCCCACCGCCTGAGGCGCTCGGCTGACCTGAAGGTAGCGCAGCAGCGCGGGCGCAGCTGGCGTCACTCGCTATGTATTCTGGTGATTGGGCAGGGGGGTGCTGAGGCTAGCCGATTTGCATTTATTGCCAGTCGGCGGGTGGGCAAGGCAGTAGTACGGAACCGGGCCAGACGTTACCTGCGTGAAGCTGTTCGTTTGCACCTGGACAAAATTCAACCGGGTTGGGATTGTGTATGGATAGCACGGCCGCTTTTGCCTGAGGCTTCTTTTGCCGAGGTAGAAACGGCCGTTTTGCAGTTATTGGCCCAGGCGAAACTAATTCCCGCTTCTTGCCGTACGGAAACAGGCTGAGGGTTTGTTTTGCGGTGATAACGGTAAGCTGAAAAAATTAGTGCAAATCTAATACAAATTTTTTCAGATGATGTATGATGTGGGCATGAAGAAAATTGCTCTATTTTTCATTCGTTTGTACCAACGAACTATTTCTCGGGTTACCCCGCCGAGCTGTCGTTTTTACCCCACCTGCTCGCATTACGGCTACGAAGCTATTGAAAAATACGGATTTATGAAAGGCGGCTGGCTGGCCGTGAAGCGTATCAGCCGGTGTCATCCGTTTAATCCGGGCGGGTATGATCCGGTACCCTAATTTATTGATTTCACAGCAATCATTGGCATTGCTTTTGCGGAGGCATTCTTTGTTCAAGGCAAAACGGCCGTTATCCCGGCTCCTTTTATTTGTACTACTCCTGGCCACACTTGGTTTAACCTCCTGTGCCGGGGCGGCCACGGCGCAAAATTGGTCTGGCCTGTCAACCGATGGTGAAAATCTTTATGTGGCCTACGGTCAAGGTGTATTGGGCCTGGAAGCGTCCTCGCAGGAGTTGCTCTGGAATTTCCGGCCAGAGAATGCTGCATTGTTCTTTTATGCACCACCTTCCGTGGCAAACGGCCGTGTCGTCGTTGGTGATTATGGCGCAGCCCAAGGCCTCTTCTCCCCGCAGACTGTGGTTTCGATTTATGCGCTGGACGTGACGGGCAATACGGTGCAAACCGAGTGGGCCCGTAACGATCTGGCCAAAGACCGCATTGTGGCGGCTCCGTTGCAGGTAGACGGCGTGGCCTATGTGGCCACCGCCGATAACCAACTGCTGGCTCTGGATGCCGAATCTGGGGACGAGTTGTGGCGCTTTCATGCCGACTTTTCCATTTGGGCCCAGCCCACCTTCTATGATGGCACCGTGTTTGTTGCGTCGATGGATCGCCACCTCTATGCTGTGAATGCAGCCGACGGCAGCGAAAAGTGGGCCGTTGAGCTAAGCGGTGCCATGTCGGCACAGCCCGTTGTAAATCCAGAGGAAAACCTGGTGTACGCCGCTAGTTACGATCGCGAAGTCCATGCCCTGGATGTGGCAACCGGGGAAGAAGTCTGGTCTGTTTCTGCCACAGATTGGGTATGGAGCGCTCCGGCTTTGGCTGACGGCACGCTGTACTTTGGCGACAGCAGTGGCAACGTTTTTGCCGTGGATGCCGCTAGCGGCGAGGTTTTGTGGCAGAGTGGCGTGCATGCCATGAATGTTGTTGCTGGAGCTACCCAAAACCCGCCTGCGCAGATCAAGGGTGCCATTCAGGCCAGCCCGGTGGTTCATGATGGTGTGGTGTACGTGGCTTCCTTAGGCAATGAACAAAGCGAAGAAGGGCTGCTGGTGGCTTTGGATGCCGCCAGTGGTGAGGAGTTGTGGCAAGCGACAACTCCTGTGCCGCTGTTCTCGACGCCCGCTGTTGTGGGTAATGTCATTGTGGTGGCCATACAAAGTGAAGCGGCAATTTTGCAGGCGTATGAACTGGAGACGGGCGATCTGGAGTGGAGCTACCTGCCGCCACAGCCGTAAATGCGGCAGCTCCCGGTCGCAAGCATCGAATATTGGCAGCGACAGGGTCCGGCAGCCGCCGCCCCTCGCTTTAAACAGGACTTAATCACCTTATGTGGGATTTATTAATCATCAACCCGATTACCAACGCCCTGCTGTGGCTGTATGATGTTTTAGGCAATAACTTCATCCTGGCCCTGACTGTTTTTACCATTTTTACCCGCGTTTTAATGCTACCGTTGAACCTGAAGCAGCAGCGCAGTATGGTAAAAACCCAGGAGATGCAGCCACAAATTCGGGCCATCCAGCAGAAGTACAAAGACAACCCGCAAAAAATGCAGGAAGAGTTCCAAAAGGTTGGCTACAACCCAGCGGAAAGCCTGAGCGGCTGTTTGCCTTTGCTGGCGACGATGCCGATTTTGTTTGGTCTGTTCCAGGTTTTGCGCCTGGTTTTGGGCTCTACGCCACAAACGTTGTTTGAACTGACGCAGCGGGTGTACGCCGGGATTGACCTGACCAACCTGCTGCCGATTGAAAGCAATTTCCTCTGGCTGAACCTGGGCCAGCCGGACCCGCTGTACATTCTGCCCATCCTGGTTTTTGTGACGATGTTTGTGCAGACCAAGTTCACATCGCCCTCGGCACCCAAAAAGGATGATGCCAGCAAAAACAAGAAGGGTGGCAAAGAGCAGTCGGACGATCCAACGGCCGCAATGACCCAGTCGATGCAGTACACGATGCCAATTATGTTTGGCTTCTTTTCGCTGTCGTTCCAATCTGGCTTATCGATCTATTTCATTTTGTCTAATGTGATCGGTATTGTGCAGGGGTTGTACACCCGCCGGGTCATGGAAGCGGAGAAAGAGGCGATGGCTCTGGCCAAAGAGCGGAAGGCGATGGGGCTAAATGGTGATGGGATTGCTGCCGAGGCCGACGTGCCAGAACCTGAACCCACACCAACAATAATAGAGAATCAGAGCAAAGCTACACAGGGCAGCAGCCGCAGCCAGGAACAGTCGAAGCGGAAACGCCGCTCGGCTAAACGGTAAGCTGCGCCCGGCCCGGCAGCTCACTGCTTTTAGCTGCCAGGTGTGTTTAGCAAGGATAAAGGGGTACCTATGACTAACAAACGCGAGATTGAAGCTCGGGGGTCGGATGTTGAGAAGGCAATTGAAGCCGGGCTGCAAAAATTAGGGCTTAGCCGTTCGGACGTGATTATTGATGTGGTGGATGAGGGGAGTCGTGGGTTGTTGGGGATTGGCAGCCGGGACGCCGTGGTGCGCCTGACGGCCTTGTCTGCGCCGCCTGCGCCGCCAGCAGCCCCCAAGCCAGCACCGGCACCTGTGGTCCGGCCGCCGCAAACGGCCGTTCCCACCGCCAAACCAACGCCCAAACCAGCACCGAAGCGGGAAACGGCCGTACCTCCCCGCACCAACGGCCGTGATGCCGAACTCATCGACGCCGATCCCGAAGAAAAAGAGAAGGCCCTGGAGATGATCGCTGCCCTGCTGGCCAAAATGGATGTGCAGGCTGAGCTGGCCGTGTCCGTGTCTGATCCAGATGATCTCACCGGACGACGTGTGAACGTCATTGACATTGAAGGCGAGGATTTGGGTGTTTTGATTGGCCCGCGCGGGGAAACGCTCAACGCCATCCAATACCTGACGCGGCTGATGGTAGGTAACCAGATCCAGCGGCGCGCCTCGTTTGTGGTGGACGTGGAAGGGTACCGTCGGCGGCGGCAGCAGGCGCTGGCCCGCCTGGCGGAGCGTATGGCCAAGAAGGTCGTCACCCGGCGCAGCCCGGTGAGCCTGGAGCCGATGCCGCCGCACGAACGGCGCATCATTCACATGACGCTGCGCGACAACAACGAGGTGTACACACAAAGTTCCGGTGAAGGCAAACGGCGTAAGGTACGCATTCTGCCGAAGTAGGCGTTAGCCACAGAGGTCACAAGGAGTCTAGCGATTTTGATTAAGACTCTTTGCGCAATGAAAAACGAGAAGGCCGGAGGATTCCTCCGGCCTTTTTTGATCCTGGGTGGTGGGGATTGGTTTACGCTTCGTGAATGGTGACGCTGTTCATTTTGTCACCCTGGCGAATGCTGTTGACTACGTCCATGCCGCTGGTGACTTTGCCAAAGACGGTGTGACGGCCGTCTAAATGCGGCTGTGGCGAGTGGGTGATGAAAAATTGGGACCCGTTGGTGCCGGGACCGCGATTGGCCATCGACAGGTAGCCGGTGCCGTGTTTGTGCGGGTTGCCCACAAATTCGTCTTTGAAGGTGTAGCCCGGGCCGCCGCCGCCCGTGCCCGTGGGATCGCCACCCTGGATAACAAAGTTGGCAATGACGCGGTGAAAGGCCACGGCATCGTAGTACCCTTCGCGTGAAAGAAAAACAAAGTTGTTTACGGTCACGGGGGCGTGCTCGGCGAACAGCTCCAGCTCAATGTCGCCCTTGGTGGTTGACATGGTGGCGGTGTATTTTTTGCGCAGGTCAATTTGTAGTGCTGGCGGGGACTGCCATTGTTTAGCCATAAAACATTCTCCTAAAAAAAGATGAGTGCGGCGCGAGCCGCCGCTGGGTTTGCAGCCACGATTATAACATCAAAAACGAGCGTGAAGATGGGGCGCTCCGGGAATGCGTGAAACGTGAACCGTGAGCAGAGCAGCTTCACGCTTCATAAGGCAGAAATTTTAGCTGCTGCGGCTGCTGAATGAGCCAGCCTGCCGGGTGGAAATGCAGCCGGTCGCCTGGCTCCAGCGACGGTGGGCTGGGTTTTTGTAGGAAGGGAAATTGGCAAACGGCCGTTTCCCACGCCTCGTCGCCCAATTCCCAGCTTTGCTGCCACTGCCCCTGCTGGTTGAAGGTCTGGACGTGGGTAGCCGTACGGCCGTTGCCCGCCAACTGAGCCACCACCGCCACCTGCTGCGGAGTAAAAACAACCGTCGCCTCGGTGATGCGGCTGTGCGGTGGACGGACGAAAGGAAGCGGCCGTTCCGTGCCGTCGGCCCCCAAGGCAAAAAATTGGTGCTCGGCAAAGATGCGGTGCAAACCAGCCACGCTGTTGCTGAACGGGCAGCCAAACAGCTGCGTTTGCGCCTGGTGGGCGGTACCAACCGCTTCCTCCAGGTAGCTGCCGTTTTGCACCGTGCCGCGCAGGATCCAGCCGCCGCTGATGCGGAAAAGATGGTGGGGCGTGGTGGCAAAAACGGCCGAATTCTTAAACAACGCCGTCTCCAGCAGCGTCACCTGCTGCGGCTGGGCGGCGTGAATGTCTAGCAGCAGCAGCTGGGGGCGGTGCGGCGGATTGACCACCAGGAAGTCGTGCCTGTTGGCCTGGGTGAAGGCACCAAAGCGGTAGCCCGGCGCGCCGCTGAACAGCACGGTCTCGCTGAGCTTGCCGCCGATGCCGGCGCGGATTAACCGTACCTGCTCGCCGTGCCGGGTGATGATGAGCAGACGGCCGTTGGGCTGCACAAACACCGCCTCGATAAAGCCATCGACCTGGAGCAGCGTGCGCCGTCCGTCACGGCTGGTGGGCGGGGTTGGCACGGGCGTGGGATGGCTGCACGCGGGGCAGCCGCGCCGGTTGGCGGGAAAATCGAGGCCGCAGTGGGGGCAGGTGCGCAACGTTTGGGCGTATTGCTGGAGGAGTTGGAGGGGAAACGGCCGTCGTTCACCCTGGTCAAACGTGCGGTGCAGGTGATGCAGCAGGTCATCGGACAGCGTTTCGGGCGGGCGGGCGCGCGGTGGGTAGGTGACGCTGCCGTCCAAAATGGAGACCCCGGCCGTGGCGCGGGCCTGGAGCGATTTGTGCTGCCGGTGCACGCCGCCGTAGGGATGCACCTGGAGCAAACTTTTGACCAGCAGCACGGTAAAGGCGTACCAGTCGGTGAGGGGGGTGAAACAGGGCCGTGTGCCAAAGTTCGTCACGTGGTAGAGCGTCGGGTCGAGGAAGGCGGGCATGGCCACCGGGCAGGGGTAGGGGCCAAACTGGTAGCTGTCCACATCGATCCAGAACGAGTGGCTGCTTTGCGGGACGAAAAAAATGTTGGTCTCATTCAGATCGCCAACGACGATTTGCAGCTGGTGCAAACGGCTCAACGTCTGGTGCAGCTGCTGAAGCAGGGGCACAATTTGCCGGGTGGTCAGGTTGTGCTGCGGCCAGAAGCCGGGCTGGCTGAGCTGTTTGAACGGCTGTGCCGCTGCAGGCAGGCGTGGCATTTGCAGGCCAATCAGCTGCCCTTTTTTGTCGTGGACCGGGGCGCAGGGGGCCAGGACGTCGGTGGGCAGCGGCCAGCGCTGGGCCAGCCAGTGGCGCAGCTTGTCGGCCTGGGCAGGGGTGGGCTGGTGGTAGAGTTTAACGGCCGTACTGCCCAGCCCAAACACCATGCCCTCGCCGCCGGACTGGATGAGATCGGCCGCATCGAGCTGGTACCGTTGGTTTTGGATGTAGATGGTGTGTGTCATGGTGTCTTCTTGTAGAGACGTTGCAATGCAACGTTTCTACGTGTTGTGCCAGATGGCCACTGCGCCGTCGTCGTCAAACTGGCCGCGCTGTTGGGATTGGACGTTGAGCCAGCGCTGCAAGGTCAACGCCGAACGTGGTTCATCGAGCTGCTCAAGCAATGGCGTTGACCAGCCGTCGGTGGCTACGGCGAGCCAGCGCAGCTGATCGGGTTGGGGGACAAAGGCGAGCTGGAAGTTGGTTTGAGTGGGATCGGGCTGGAGCAGCTGGTAGGCCAGGTAGTCGGGCTGGTTGTGGCTGTTGAGCGGGCAAACCGCCCCGTTGGTCACCAGGAAGCCATCGCCTTGCCAGAAGAAGCGGGCCGTTTCCGCCGTCCGCCCAAAACCCACCAGGGTCGCCAGCAAGCGGGTGGCCACAAATTCGCGGCGAGCCGCTTCGGAAAAATGGGCCGTGAGGTGGTGCAAAAAGGTCAACGCGGCCAGGTGCAAATCGGCCAACACGCCTTCCAGCGTTTCCGGGCCGAGTGGGGCGGGTGAAGTCGCCAATTTTTGACTCAGGAAGTCAAGAGCAAACTGGCCCAGCAGGTTGGCCCCAACTTCGTTGTGCGATGGTGCGGTGCCTGCTCGCAGGTTGCCGTTGCCCACAAACTTACTGCCGCAGCCATCACACACCAGGCCGATGGCGAGGTGGGGGGCGGGAACGGCCGCAGCGGCAAAATCCTGGCCGTTGTGCTGCATCAGGCGGTGGGCGCGGCCCAAAATGGTGGCGTGGCTGATCATTGAGGGTCCTTTGAAAATTGGCCGCGATTTCCGCGGATGAACGCGGAAAAGGTCAACATGAATTCTGCGCCAATTTGCTGGTGTTTATTGTTTGGATAATCGTGTAAAAATCACACGAAGCCATGATAGTGTGTAAATTACACTTTGTCAAGCGGGGAAATGAGTCGTGGATCCGGCGGACCGTCAGGCCACGATTTGCTGGATAAGGCGAACGGCCGTTGCCACCCCATCTTCTTGCCGGATTTTTTCGCCGAGGACGGCCGCTTTTTGGCGCATCAGTTGGTTGGTAACGGCCGTAACGATGGCCGCTGCCAGCTTTTCGGCCGTGAGTGACTTTTGCGGGATGGGCGCTGGGCCGACGCCCAGTGCCTGAATGCGCTGGCCCCAGTAAAACTGGTCAAACAAAAACGGGGTGAGGATGGCGGGAATGCCCGCCCAAAAGCCAAAGCCTGTTGTGCCGGAGCCGCCGTGGTGGACCACTGCCGCCAGCCGGGGGAACAGCCAGCGGTACGGCGCGTAATCCAGGGCAAAAACGGTTGGCGGTAGGCCCGCCTGCCCCAGGCCCGCCTGTCCCAGGCCCGCCCAGCCGCTTTGCAGGATGAGGCGCTGCCCGGCCAGCTGCGCTGCCTGCACAACCAGCGCCGTCAGCCGCTGCGGATTACGCACGGCCATGCTGCCAAAGCTGACCAGGATAGGCGGCGGACCAGCCGCCAGAAAGTGACCGAGGGCGTCTGGCGGCGTCCAGTTGGGTTCGTCGGGCAGCCAATAGCCGGTGTAGTGCACGTTTGGTCGCCAATCCACCGGGCGCGGTACGATGTGCGGGCTGAAGCCCAGCAGGGTAGGCGTGTGGCTGAGCGCGGCGAAGCTGCCGTGGAACGGCCGTTTGCCCAGCCCCAACACGTTCTGCCGCCACCGGTTCACCGATTGGCGAAAGCCAGACCAGATCAACTGCTCCGCCAGCCGGTAGGTGAGGGCGTTGTAGCCGGGCAAAAAGGCGGGCCAGCTGGGAAAAGCGACCATCGGGAAGGTGTTGGTGCGCAGCATAGGGATGACAGCCACGTTGATCAGCGGAATTTGCTGCTTTTCGGCGAGGGAACGGCCGTACAAACCGCCCGGCAGCTGGTTGATGATGCCGTCGGTTTGCCAGAGATGCGGCTGAGACAGCAGCGTGGTGATGCCATCGGTCAGCTTCCAGAACGTTTGCCGCAGTGCCCGGACCTGCTTGAGGACATTTTGGCCCGATTCCAGCAGCGCCAGCCCGCTGCCGCTGGCCAGCAGCGCTTCGGCGTCGCCGGGCACGGCGGCAAAATCGAGGCCAAATTGGTTTACCAGGGGCGCAAAATTTTCAAATGTAATCACCCGCACCCGGAAGCCCGCCTGCCGTAAGGCCGCACCCAACACCACGTTGGGAAACACGTCGCCGCGTGAGCCCAGGGCCAGGATAGTGAGGTGTTTCATGGCGTTTTGAGTAATTCGCCACAGTCCAAATCGTCAAACGCGGTGAGGGTGCGCTGGACGAGGCCGAAGCGGAAGGTGTTCCAGGCGGGGTCGCCACCGTCGCGCATGTACTCCACGGCCACCGGCACCATCAGCGCCACGCAGAGGCGGTAGTCGGTGTGCAACTGCGCCCAGGGGTAGCCGGTTATGCCGCGCGCGGCCAGCTGAAGCTGGTAATGGCGCAAAACGGGGAGTTCCAGCGTGCGGCGCAGGTCAGTGGGCCAGTAGAGGGCCATGATGTAGGCCAGGTCGTACACGCCCGCCCAAGTGGTAATGCTCCAGTCAAACGGCTGCTGATCGATGAGGTAAAGCGGCCGTTCTCCACCCTCTTTCGGTACGAGCATATTCCCCGGATTGGCATCGCCGTGCAGCAAGGTAAAGTGGGTCCGGTCTTCGGCGCGGGCGGCCAGCTTGCCCGGCAGTTGGGCAAAAATACGGCCGATTTGCTCCGGCCAGTGTGATTCAAGCTTGCGGCCAAAATGTTCCAGCACGTGGGGAATGCCCGGTGCGCCAATGGCCACAAAACGCTGAAGGTGGGCGGCATCGTGAACGGCCGTACCACTCTCACCCAACCTGGCCGGACCCCACCAGCGGGCGTGCAGGCTGGCCAGCGCTTCGGCCAGTGCCTGGCCGTGGCCCAGGGTGGGCGTTTTGTCGTACCCGGCCTGGTGCGTGGCGGAGAGGTCGGCCAGCAGCAGGTGGTAGCGGTGCTGCGCCGGGTCGTAGGCGGCGTGATAGCAGCGCACCAGCGGCGCGTCGGGCACGTCGAGGTAGTCGCGCGTGTAGTAGGTCACTTCGGCGGGCAAGAAAAATTCGCCATCGCCGATGTCGGTGCTGACCAGCTTGAGGAAGAGGTGGGTGGGGCATTCGCCCTGGGCATCGGGGCTGTAGGTGAGGTGGAGACGGCCGTTTTGCGACCAATTCCCGCGACCCCCTGCCAGTTCAACTGCGACCACCTGCCCGTTGGTGAGGGCGGGTGATTGGTGGAGAACGGCCGTTAGCCATTGCGGCGTTACCTGTTCAACCTGGGTAATAACTTGTTCTGTGGTCATGGGCTTCATCCTGGTGCCAGTTGTTGCGCCAATCATATCATGCCTGGAACGATCCGGCGCTCCGGTTTTTAGATTGGCCCCATCTGCGCGAAACGCCCACCCTTCAATCCGGGCACATTTTCTGTAGGGGCGGGACGGCGCGGTATGGTTTAGGGCAAAACAGGTAACCTTATCTCCGCGCCGTCTCACCCTGCCTAACGTGAACGGCCGTTTTGGGCGAGACAGGCGGGAGTCCAGACCCTTTGTCTGACCACGATCTTGGCCCGCCTGTCCCGCCCCGACGCCATCGTTTGATTTGCGGTCTACAAGTGGGTGGCCTCGACGGCCAATCGGCGTTAAAGTATTGGGAGAAACTTGGTAACGCAGCTGTGAGTCAGCTGCGTTTTTGTGGGAGAACCATGGAAGCAAGCAAACACGCGATTTTGACCCAGGGCCTGACCAAACGCTACGACGGCGACGTTCTGGCCCTGGCGGGGGTTGATTTAGCCGTACCCGCCAACACGATTTACGCCCTGCTCGGCCCCAACGGCGCGGGCAAAACCACCACCATTTCTATTCTCACCACGCTGGCCAGACCGACCGAGGGCACGGCCCAGGTGGCCGGGTTTGACGTGGTGCGCCAGCCAGCCGAGGTGCGCCGCCGCATCGGCGTGACCTTTCAGGAGACGGTGCTGGACGTGGATTTAACCGGGCGGCAGACGCTGCTGTATCACGGCCGTTTGTATGGCCTCAGTAAAGCCGCTTGCGACAAAAAAAGCCGGGACCTGCTGGCCCTGGTCGAGCTGGAAGCGGCCGCCGACCGGCGCGTGGGCACCTACTCCGGCGGCATGAAGCGCCGCCTGGAGCTGGCCCGCGGCCTGATGACCGAGCCGGAAATCCTCTTTCTCGATGAGCCAACGCTGGGGCTGGACCCGCAAAATCGGGCGGGCATCTGGGCCTACATTCGCGATCTGAAGGCGGAGCGGGGCATGACGCTGCTGCTGACCACGCACTACATGGACGAAGCGGAGCAGCTGGCCGACCGGGTGGGCATTATCGACAACGGCCGTATCATCACCGAGGGCACGCCGCAGCAG
>ERZ761607.4269-NODE-4269-length-12812-cov-5.696794_pt1 | contig 12812 bp, 13 predicted proteins | sample MGYA00511164_ERZ761607 | MGnify/ENA primary metagenome ERZ761607 (study PRJEB28899, sample SAMN02445080) | bioreactor sludge metagenome | biome: EBPR sludge | place: Australia: Brisbane, Thorneside Wastewater Treatment Plant | collected 2011-06-22 ...
GGTAGGTGATGTGGCCCAGCATGCGCGCCACCCGCAGACCGCGCCGCGGCAGCGTGCCGTACTCGTAGAAGCGGCCGCCGTGGAAGTCGGGGTCGGTGACGATGGCGCGCCGCGCGACCTCGTTGAACGCGATGTTCTGCGCCGACAGGTTGGGCGCGGTCGCCACCGCGATGCAGTGGCGCACGCGCTGCGGGTGGCTCAGCGTCCAGGCCAGCGCCTGCATGCCGCCCAGGCTGCCGCCGATCACGGCGGCGAGCTGCGTGATGCCCAGCCGGTCCAGCAGCCGCGCCTGCGCGTCGACCCAGTCCTCCACCGTGACGACGGGAAAGTCCGGGCCCCAGGGCCGGCCGGTCGCCGGGTTCAGGTGCATGGGCCCGGTGGAGCCGAAGCAGGAGCCCGGGTTGTTGACGCCGATGACGAAGAAGCGCTCGGTGTCCAGCGGCTTGCCCGGGCCGACCAGGTTGTCCCACCAGCCGGCGCGGCCCTGCTCGTCCAGCCCGGCGACATGGTGGCTGGCATTCAGCGCGTGGCACACCAGCACGGCGTTGCCGGCATCGGGTGCCAGCGTGCCGTAGGTCTCGTAGACCAGGTCATAGGCCGGCAGCACCGCACCGCTGGCCAGCGCCAGCGGCTCGTCGAAATGCATCGTCCGCGCGGTGACGGTTCCCAGGGCAGCCATCGTCGACAAAAAAGGAAAACCCGGCGCCGCTGCACACGGCCACCGGGTCCGATGGTCCTGTTTAGCGGCATTTGTAGAGCGCCCGCAAGCCGGAGCAAATCAGCGCTGTGGCTGGAGTATAGCCAGCGCCGGGTCTATGCTTCGCGCCCCGAACGAACGGAGGCGGGCATGGACGAGGGCTGGTTCGAAGGCTTCGAGACGCTGGACTTCGACCACGCCGGCGTGCGCATCCACGCGCGCGTCGGCGGCCGTGCCGACGGGCCGCCGCTGCTGCTGGTGCACGGCTTCCCGCAGACCCACGTGATGTGGCACCCGGTCGCGCAGCGCCTGGCGCCGCATTTCCGCCTGGTGCTGCCCGACCTGCGCGGCTACGGCGACAGCAGCAAGCCGCGCGGCGCGCCCGACCACGCCAACCACGGCATGCGCGCGAAGGCCGGCGACCTGCTGGCGCTGATGCGCCACCTGGGCCACGAACGCTTCGGCGTCTGCGGCCACGACCGCGGCGGGCGCGTGTCGCACCGCCTGGCGCTGGACCACCCGCAGGCGGTCAGCCGGCTGTGCGTGCTGGACATCGCGCCCACGCTGGACATGTACGAGGCGACCGACCTGCGCTTCGCCAGTGCCTACTACCACTGGTTCCACCTGATCCAGGCCGCGCCGCTGCCCGAACTGATGATCGGCGGCTGCGCGCGCGAGTACCTGCACGCCAAGCTGGGCGGCTGGGGCGCCGGCGGGCTCGGGCACATCGAGCCGCGGGCGCTGGCCGAATACGAACGCTGCTTCTGCACGCCCGAGGGCATCCACGCCGCCTGCGAGGACTACCGCGCTGCCGCCGGCATCGGCCTGGACGAGGACCGCGCCTCGCGCGCTGCCGGGCAGCGCGTTGCCTGCGACCTGCTGGTGCTGTGGGGCGCGCGGGGTGTCGTGCAGAAGCTCTTCGACCCGCTGGCGCTGTGGCAGGCGCAGTGCGACGGCCTCGTGACGGGTCACGCGATGCCGGCCGGGCATTTCATCCCGGAGGAACTGCCGGCCGAGACGGCGGACGAGGTGCTGCGCTTCTTCGGCGCCTGACCCGGCTACGCCGCAGGCGGCGCGCTGTGGCTGCGGCCGGTGCTTCGCACCTTGACTTCGCTGCGCGAAGTCAGCCTACGCCGCAGGCGGCGCGCTGTCGACGAAGCTCGGGCGCGCAGCCAGCTTGTCGTACAGCTTCTTCAGGTTCGGGTGCTCGTCGCGCCAGGCGATCTGCGGGAAGCGGAAGTCCAGGTAGCCCAGCGCGCAGCCCACGGCCACGTCGGCCAGCGTGAAGGCATTGCCGTGGCACCAGGGCTTCTCGCCCAGGCCCTGGCCCATGGCCTTGACCGAGCTGCGCACGGCGCGCATCTGGCGGTCGATCCAGGCCTGCGAGCGCTCGCCGTTGCCGCGGCCGGGCCAGGTGGCCTCCAGGCGCGCCAGGATCGCGGCGTCCAGCAGGCCGTCGGCCAGGGCCTCCCAGGTGCGCACCTCGACACGCTCGCGGCCGCTGCCGGGGATCAGCTTGCCCACCGGCGACAGGGTGTCGAGGTACTCGACGATGACGCGCGAGTCGAAGACCGCCTCGCCGCCTTCCATCACCAGGCAGGGCACCTTGCCCAGCGGGTTGCTCTTGAGCACGACCTCGGCATTCCAGGGGTCCTCGACGACGAACTGGAAGTCCAGCTTCTTCTCCGCCATCACGACGCGGACCTTGCGCACGTAGGGGCTGGTGAGCGAACCGATCAGTTTCATCTTGATGCTGGCCTGGCCGGTTGCGGCCCCTCGTGCCTGTCGTCCCTGAGTCCGATTCATTCTAGCGACGCCCCCTGACGGGCGCCGGCGCCTGTTGTCGCGCTGCGCCCACGCTGCGTCTGGCGCCGGAACGAGGCGCACCAGTGCGGTGCAGCATGGGCCGCAAACAGCGGCGCGGACAGGTAGCCGGCAGGCCGCAGCAAGAAGCCCGCCCGGTCGCAGCGCAGCCCTTCACGGCGATGGGCGCAGCGGGCCCGGGGTGGCGCTTGTCACCGGGGGGCAACGGGTGCACACTGGGCCGCACGGAGGGTGGCTGGGCCCGGGTGCACGACACGCCGGGCCACGGCTGCCGCCGAGCCGCGGTGCACTGCCGCGGAATCTGCCGCCTGCCGTCCTTCTGCCGCCTTCCTGCAGTTTTCCATCTCCTTCTCGCTGTATCCCCCGCCTTCTCCCCCCAGCCCGCCGTCTCCGTGGCGGCCGGCGCCATCCTCGCAAAGGAGGTTCTGATGAACTTGACGATCAGCGGACATCATCTCGAAGTCACGCCAGCTCTGCGTGAGTATGTGCTCACTAAGCTGGACCGCGTGACGAGGCACTTCGACCAGGTGGTGGATGTGAACGTGCTGCTGACCGTCGAGAAGCTGAAGGAGAAGGAACGAAGGCAGAAGGCCGAGGTGACGCTGCACGTGAAGGCCCGCGACATCTTCGTCGAGCAGGCGCACGAAGACCTCTACGCCGCGATCGACCAGCTGATGGACAAGCTCGACCGCCAGGTCGTCCGCCACAAGGACCGGCTGCAGGACCATCACCACGAGTCGCCCAAGCGCAATGTCGCCGGCGCCGCGTAAGCCGGCCCGACATGCACCGGACGACGGCCCTGCGGGGCCGTTTTCTCTGCCGCCCTGCCCCGCTTCGGTGCCTATTTCACTAGGTGGAAACGTGCGTTGCTGCAGCGCCGCATCGAATGCCAATTCCACCCGCTTCGGGGACCGGACCCGGCAGCGGGGCATGGTGTGCAGGTCTATGATCGTTTGCTTTGGTAACACCGCTGACCGCCCCGGGCCACCCGCTCGCGACGGCCACGGACTGGGAACAGGCCGATGAACCGTCTCGCCGCGATCCTGCCCGCCAGCAACGTGCTGGTGAACGTGGAGGCGACCAGCAAGAAACGCGTCTTCGAGCACGCCGGGCTGCTGTTCGAGAACCAGCACGCCATCGCGCGCAGCATCGTCACGGACAACCTGTTCGCGCGCGAGCGCCTGGGCTCCACCGGCCTGGGTCATGCGGTGGCCATCCCGCACGGGCGCATCAAGGGCCTGAAGAACCCGCTCGCCGCGGTGCTGCGGGTGCAGCAGCCGATCCCGTTCGACGCGCCGGACGACGAGCCGGTGTCGCTGCTGATCTTCCTGCTGGTGCCCGAGGCGGCCACGCAGCGCCACCTGGAGATCCTGTCCGAGATCGCCGAGATGCTGTCCGACCGCGAACTGCGCGAGCGGCTGAAGACCGAGCCCGACGCGGCCGGCGTGCACAAGCTGATCTCGGACTGGGAGCCGCTGAAGTCGGTGGCATGACGCCGCCCGCGCGCAGCGTCGCCCGCGAGGCCGTGCGATGAAGCCGACCTCGATGAGCGCCGAGGCGCTGTTCGAGGCGCACCGGCAGTCGCTGCGCTGGGAGTGGATCGCCGGCCACGCCCACCCCGAGCGGCGTTTCGACGACGCCGCGGTGCGCGACGCCCGCAGCGCGGCGGACCTGGTCGGCTACCTGAACTACATCCACCCGTACCGGGTGCAGATCGTCGGCCAGCGCGAGGTCGCCTACCTGCTGGCCTCCGCACCCGAGGACCAGGAGCGCCGCATCTCGCGCATCGTCACGCTGGAGCCGCCGGTGCTCATCGTTGCCGACCAGCAGGCGGCGCCCGAGCGCCTGGTGGCGATGTGCGACCGCGCCGAGATCCCGCTGTTCGTCACCGCCGAGTCGGCCGGCCACGTGATCGACCTCGTGCGCGGCTACCTGGGCCGCCACTTCGCCGACCGCACGACGCGCCACGGCGTCTTCATGGACATCCTGGGCCTGGGCGTGCTGCTGACCGGCGAGTCCGGTCTCGGCAAGAGCGAACTCGGGCTGGAGCTGATCAGCCGCGGCCACGGCCTGGTGGCCGACGACGCGGTGGACATCTACCGCATCACGCAGAACGCGCTGGAGGGCCGCTGCCCGGAACTGCTGCAGAACCTGCTGGAGGTGCGCGGCATCGGGCTGCTGGACATCAAGGCCATCTTCGGCGAGACGGCGGTGCGCCGCAAGATGCGCCTGCACCTGATGGTGCACCTGGTGCGCAAGGAAACGATGGAGCGCGAGTTCGAGCGCCTGCCCTACGAGCCGCTGTACGAGGAGATCCTCGGCCTGCCGGTGCGCAAGGTCGTGATCCAGGTCGACGCCGGGCGCAACCTCGCGGTGCTGGTGGAGGCCGCGGTGCGCAATACCGTGCTGCAGCTGCGCGGCATCGACACCTACCAGGAATTCATCAAGCGCCACCAGGCGGCGATGGAGCGCGGCGGGCCGGCGGAGTAGGGGGCGGCGAGGTCGCCGCGCGCTCAGGCCTTGCGGTGCGCGCAGTCGGTCTTCGTGCAGCGCGCGTACAACGCCAGCGAGTGCTCCTGCAGCGCGAAGCCGCGTGTCGTGGCCACCGTGCGCTGGCGGGTCTCGATCTCGGCGTCGTAGAACTCCTCGACGCGGCCGCAGTCCAGGCACACCAGGTGGTCGTGGTGCTGGCCCTCGTTGAGCTCGTAGACGGCCTTGCCGGACTCGAAGTTGCTGCGTGTCAGCAGCCCGGCCTGCTCGAACTGCATCAGCACGCGGTAGACGGTGGCCAGGCCGATGTCCGAGCCCTCGGCGAGCAGCACCTTGAACACGTCCTCGGCCGTCAGGTGCCGGCGCTCGGTGCGCTGGAAGACCTCCAGGATCTTGATGCGCGGCAGCGTGGCCTTCAGCCCGCTGCTCTTCAGTTCTTCGGCGTGGGTCATCGCATCGTCCTCGTCGGGCCCGCCCGGCGCGGGCGCCGCGGGGCAGGCCGCTAGAATCGCCCGATCATAGTCAGGCGCGCATGGCCATGCCGCCTGCGCGGTGGCCGCCCGGCCCCGCCGCCGCCCCACCCCAAATCCTGCCGCCCATGCGCCGTACCCTCGCGATCCCCTGCCTGCTGGCCGCTGCCGCGCTGCTCGGCGGCTGCGAGTCGCTGCAGCGCACCGACAGCTTCATGGGCCTGATCACGCCCTACCGCATCGACATCGTGCAGGGCAACGCGATCACGCGCGAACAGGCCGCACTGGTGCGTCCGGGCCTGACACGGCTGCAGGTGCGGGACATCCTGGGCACGCCGCTGATCACCGACCCGTTCCACACCAACCGCTGGGACTACGTCTTCTCGCTGCGCCGCCCGAATACCGACGTGCAGCGGCGCAGTGTCGTCGTGCACTTCGACGGCGACGTGGTCAGGTCGGTCGAGGTGCCCGAGCTGCCGACCGAGCGCGAATTCGTCGCCTCCATCAGCCGCTTCAAGGACCTGCGCGCGCCCAAGCTCGAGCTGAGCGAGGAAGAGCGCCAGGCCCTGCCCGCACCGCCGCGGCGCGAGGCCCCGCCGGCCGAACCGGTCGGGCCGGTGCGCGACTACCCGCCGCTGGAAGCGTCGTGAGGCGCGGCGGCGCCCGACCCCGCTGAGCCGCGCCGGCGCCGGCACGCCATGCTGATCGCTGCCCTCACGACCCCGCCATGCTGAATATCGCCATCGCCGGTGCCGGCGGCCGCATGGGCCGCATGCTGCTGCAGGCCGTGCTGGACAGCGCCGACTGCCGCCTGACCGGCGCGCTGGAGATGCCGGGCAGCCCGCTCGACGGCCAGGACGCCGGCGCCTTCCTCGGTCGCAGCACCGGCGTCGCGGTGACCTCGGACCTGACCGCCGGGCTCACCGGCGCCGACGTGCTGATCGACTTCACGCGCCCCGAAGGCACGCTGGCCCACCTGGCGGTGTGCCGCACGCTGGGCGTGCGCGCGGTGATCGGCACCACCGGCTTCACGTCGGCGCAGAAGGCCGAGCTGGCGGCCTGCGCGCAGCAGCTCGCCATCGTCTTCGCGCCCAACATGAGCGTCGGCGTCAACGTGATGCTGCGGCTGCTGGACCAGGCCGCGCGCGCGCTCGGCGAGGGCTACGACATCGAGGTCGTCGAGGCCCATCACCGGCACAAGATCGACGCGCCCAGCGGCACCGCGCTGAAGATGGGCGAGGTGCTGGCCGCCGCGCGCGGCGTCACGCTGGATGCGCAGGGCGTCTTCACGCGCCACGGCCACACCGGCGAACGGCCGCCGGGCGCGATCGGCTTCGCCACCGTGCGCGGCGGCGACATCGTCGGCGACCACACCGTGCTCTTCGCCGGCACCGGCGAGCGCCTGGAGATCACGCACCGCAGCTCGAGCCGCGCCAACTATGCCGAAGGCAGCCTGCGCGCCGCGCGCTTCCTGATCGGCCGCGCGCCGGGCCTGTACGGCATGGACGACGTGCTGGGCCTGGCCTAGCGCCGGCACGGGGTCATGCAGGGCCTCGCCGAGTTCTGGTCCGCCAGCGACGGCATCGGCCGCGCGGTCGCGCTGCTGCTGCTGGCGATGTCGGTCGCGTCGTGGGTGATGATCCTGTGGAAGGCCTGGGTGCTGCGCCGCGCCACGCAGGACATCCGGCGCGCGGTGCCGGCCTTCTGGGACGCCGCCGGGCTGGACGAAGGCCGCACGCGGCTGGCTGCGCTCGACCGCGAACGCGTGCTGCTGCCGCTGCTGGACGCCGCCGCGGCGCGCCCGGCGCCCGGCACGCTGGAGGACGCCGGCCGGCTGGAGAGCCAGCTGACGCGGCGGCTGCGCGACGCGCTGCACCGCGGGCTGGCGCACCTGCAGTTCGGCCAGGTGCTGCTGGCCTCGGTGGGCAGCACGGCGCCCTTCGTCGGGCTCTTCGGCACCGTGTGGGCGATCTACCACGCGCTGGTCGCGGTGGCCGGCAGCGGCAGCATCGCGCTGGACCAGGTGGCCGGGCCGATCGGCGAGGCGCTGGTGATGACGGCCGCCGGCATCGCCGTCGCGGTGCCCGCGGTGCTGGCCTACAACGCCTATGGCAAGTGGGTGAATGCCTGCGAGGCCGAGCTCGAAGGATTCGCGCACGACCTGCGTGAGATGACGCTGGATGAAGCCGCGCCGCGTCGCCCGCGGCAAGCCGCCGCCGCGGAGGCCGCATGAGCTTCGGCCGCCTCGAGCGCGACCCCGGCAGCCGGCCGATGAGCGAGATCAACATGACGCCGCTGATCGACGTGATGCTGGTGCTGCTGGTCATCTTCATCATCACCGCGCCGCTGATCAGCCAGCGCCTGCCGCTGGACCTGCCGCGCGCCGAGGGCGCGGCCACGAGCGACGCGCCGGCCTTCGTCGCGCTGGCGATCGACGCCGAGGGCCGCGTGTTCGTCGCCGGCGAGCCGGTCGAGGCCGGCCGCGAGCGCGCGGCGGTCGCTGCCGCGGTGCGCGCCATGGCCGCACGCGACCGCGACGCCGAGGTGCAGCTGCGCGCCGACCGCCGCGTGCCCTACGGCCGCGTCGCCGAGCTGATCGGCTGGGTGCAGCAGGCGGGACTGTCGCGCATCGGCTTCGTCACCGAGGCGCCGGAACCACGCTGACGGCGCCGCCGGCCGGGGTGCCGAACCTAGAATCGGCGCCATGAACGACAAGTACGTGCCCGCCGAGATCGAGGCCGCCGCGCAGGCGCACTGGGAGGCCACCGGCGCCGCCCGCGTGACCGAGGACGCTGCGCGGTCCAAGTTCTACGCCTGCTCGATGCTGCCCTACCCCAGCGGCAAGCTGCACATGGGGCATGTGCGCAACTACACCATCAACGACATGATGGCGCGCCAGCTGCGCATGAAGGGCTTCAACGTGCTGATGCCCATGGGCTGGGACGCCTTCGGCCTGCCGGCCGAGAACGCGGCCATCGACAACGGCGTCGCGCCGGCGAAGTGGACGCGCGCGAACATCGCCGACATGAAGAGCCAGATGCGCCCGCTGGGCCTGGCCTTCGACTGGGACCGCGAGCTGGCGACCTGCGACCCCGGCTACTACAAGTGGAACCAGTGGTTCTTCCTGAAGATGCTCGAGAAGGGCATCGCCTACAAGAAGACCCAGGTCGTCAACTGGGACCCGGTGGACCAGACCGTGCTGGCCAACGAGCAGGTCGTCGACGGGCGCGGCTGGCGCAGCGGCGCGCTGGTCGAGAAGCGCGAGATCCCCGGCTACTACCTGGCCATCACGCAGTACGCCGACGAGCTGCTGGCCGGGGTGGCCGACCCCGCCGCGCCGCATTACCTGGCCGGCTGGCCCGAGCGCGTGCGCCTGATGCAGGAGCACTGGATCGGCAAGAGCGAGGGCGTGCGCTTCGCCTTCCCGCACGAGATCCGCGACGCGCAGGGCGCGCTGCTGGGCGACGGCCGGCTGTATGTCTTCACGACGCGCGCCGACACCATCATGGGCGTCACCTTCTGCGCCGTCGCGCCCGAGCACCCGATCGCGCTCGAGGTCGCGAAGCGCGACCCGGCGGTCGCTGCCTTCATCGAGGAATGCCGCAAGGGCGGCACCACCGAGGCCGAGCTCGCGCTGCGCGAGAAGGCCGGCCTGCCGCTGCGGCTGTCGGTCACGCACCCGCTGACCGGCCAGCCGGTGCCGCTGTGGGTGGGCAACTACGTGCTGATGGGCTACGGCGACGGCGCGGTGATGGCCGTGCCGGCGCACGACGAGCGCGACTTCGCGTTCGCGAAGAAGTACGGCATCGACATCCTGCAGGTCATCGCGATCGACGGCGAGACCTTCGACTACGGCCGCTGGCAGGACTGGTATGCCGACAAGCAGCGCGGCATCACCGTCAATTCCGGCGTCTGGAGCGGCCTGAAGCACCAGGCGGCGGTCGACGCCGTGGCGGCCTCGCTGGCGCAGCGCGGGCTGGGCGAGAAGAAGGTGACCTGGCGGCTGCGCGACTGGGGCATCAGCCGCCAGCGCTACTGGGGCACGCCGATCCCGATCATCCATTGCGCAGGCTGCGGCGACGTGCCGGTGCCCGAGCGCGACCTGCCGGTGCTGCTGCCCGAGGACCTGGTGCCCGACGGCAGCGGCAGCCCGCTGGTCAAGTGCGAGGCCTTCGTCAACGTCGCCTGCCCGAAGTGCGGCGCGCCGGCGCGGCGCGAGACCGACACGATGGACACCTTCGTCGACAGCGCCTGGTACTACATGCGCTACTGCTGCCCGGGCAGCGACGACGCGATGGTCGACGCGCGCAACGACTACTGGATGCCGATGGACCAGTACATCGGCGGCATCGAGCACGCGGTGCTGCACCTGCTGTATGCGCGCTTCTGGACCAAGGCGATGCGCGACCTGGGCCTCGTGAAGTTCGACGAGCCGTTCACGCGCCTGTTCACGCAGGGCATGCTGCTCAACGAGTGCTTCTACCGCGAGGACGAGGCCGGCAAGAAGCGCTGGTTCTACCCGAGCGAGGTCGACATCCGCTTCGATGAGCGCGGCGCGCCGGTGGCCGCCACCGCGAAGGCCGACGGCCAGCCGGTGCAGCTCGGCGGCATCGAGAAGATGTCCAAGAGCAAGAACAACGTCGTCGAGCCCAAGGACATCATCGCGAAGTTCGGCGCCGACACCGCGCGTGTCTTCACGATGTTCGCCGGCCCGCCCGACCAGAGCGCGGCCTGGAGCGACAGCGGCGCCGAGGGCTGCTACCGCTTCCTGCGCCGGCTGTGGAATGCCGGCGTGAAGCTGCGGCCGCGCATTGCGGCGTCCGGGGCGTCCTTCGACGGCGCCGGGCCGGCGGCCGGCGATCCCTTCGAAGGCGCCGGACCGGCGGCCGGCGCGTTGCGCCGCGAGATCCACCTGCTGCTGCGCCAGGTCACGCACGACTACGAGCGCCTGCAATACAACACCGTCGTCTCGGGCGCGATGAAGATGCTCAACGCGATCGAGGACGTGACGCTGCACGACACACCGGGCGACGCGGCGGTGCTGCGCGAAGGCTTCGGCATCCTGCTGCGCGCGCTGTACCCGGCGGCGCCGCATGTCGCGCATGCGCTGTGGACCGAACTCGGCTACGCCGCGGCGCTGGGCGACCTCGTCGACGCGCCCTGGCCCGAGGTCGACGAGGCGGCGCTGGTGCAGGACCAGATCGAACTGGTGCTGCAGATCGGCGGCAAGCACCGGGGCAGCGTCCGCGTGCCGGCCGGCGCCGACCGCGCGGCGATCGAGGCGGCCGCGCTGGCCAGTCCCGAATTCGCGCGCTTCGGCGAGGGCCGCGCGGCGAAGAAGGTCGTCGTGGTGCCGGGCCGGCTGGTGAATGTGGTCGTCTGAGCGTCGCACCGCGCTGTGCGGGCTGCTCGCGCTGCCCGCGGTGGCGCTGCTGCCGTCGTGCGGTTTCCAGATGCGCCAGCCGGCGCGGCTGTCCTTCGCCAGCATCGCGCTCACCGGCTTCGCGCCGCGGTCCGCGATCGCCGACGAACTGCGGCGCGAACTCGCGCGCCAGGTGCGCGTGGCCGATGCGCCGGCGGGCGCCGAGGTCGTGCTGCAGGCGCTGGAGGACCAGCGCGAGCGCAGCGTCGTCGCCTCCACCGCGGCGGCGCAGGTGCGCGAGCTGCAGCTGCGGCTGCGATTCCACTTCCGCGCCACCACGCCGGGCGGCCGCGAGCTGATCCCGCGCGCCGAGCTGATGCTGGCGCGCGACCTCAGCTACCGCGAGACCGCGGCGCTGGCCAAGGAACACGAGGAGGCCGAGCTGTTCCGCGAGATGCAGTCCGACATCGTCGCCCAGGTGCTGCGCCGGCTGGCGGCGGTGCGGGTCTAGGGGCGCGCGTGCAGCTGAAGCTGGAGCAGCTGGACGGCCATCTGGCACGCGGCCTGCGCCCGCTGTACGTGGTCCACGGCGACGAGCCGCTGCAGGCCCAGGAGGCCGCCGACGCGGTGCGCGCCGCCGCGCGCGCCGCCGGCCATGGCGAACGCCAGGTCTTCACGGTGGCGGGTTCGCACTTCGACTGGAGCGCGGTGCTCGGCGCGGCGCAGGCGCTGAGCCTGTTTGCCGACAAGCGCATCGTCGAGATCCGCATCCCGTCGGGCAAGCCGGGCAAGGACGGCTCCGAGGCGCTGCAGCGCTACTGCGAGCGCCTGCCCGAGGACCTGCTGACGCTGGTCACGCTGCCGCGACTGGACGGCCAGCAGCTCAAGAGCGGCTGGTTCGCCGCGCTCGACGCCGCCGGCGTGTGCGTGCGCGTCGAGACGCCGCCGCGCGCCGCGCTGCCGGCCTGGCTGGCGCAGCGCCTGGCGCGCCAGGGCCAGCGGGTGAAGGCGGGCGAGGAGGGGCAGCGCACGCTGGCCTTCTTCGCCGACTGCGTGGAAGGCAACCTGCTCGCCGCGCACCAGGAACTGCAGAAGCTGGCGCTGCTGCACCCGGCGGGTGAACTGGGCTTCGAGCAGGTCGAGGCCGCGGTGCTGAATGTCGCGCGCTTCGACGCCGGGCAGCTCGGCGAGGCGCTCTGGTCGGGCCAGGTGGCGCGTGCGCTGCGCATCCTGGACGGCCTGCGCGCCGAGGGCGAGGCCGCCGTGCGCGTGCACTGGCTGCTCGCCGACGACCTGCGCGCGCTGGCGCGTGCACGCGCCGCGCTCGACCGCGGCCAGCCGCTGCCGCTGGCGCTGCGCGAGGCGCGTGTCTGGGGCGTCAAGGAGAAGCTGTTCGAGCGTGTGCTGCCGCTGCTCGCCGACCACCAGCTCGCGCACCTGCTGGCGGCGGCCAGCGTCTGCGACGGCGTCTGCAAGGGCCTGCGCCACCCCGAGTGGCCTGCAGAGGCCTGGGACGCGCTGCGCCGCCTGGCGCTGCTGGTGCTGCAGGCAGCGGCGAGCAAGCCGCGGCGGCTGGCGCTGCCGGCCTGACGCGGACCGGTCACGCCGCTCGGCGCAGCGCGAAGGCGCTCTGTTACGGCGACGTCAACGAACGCCAGGCACTGGCCCCGGCGGCCCGCCCCTCGGCGTCCAGCGCAACGACGCGCCAGCGCAGCGCCTTGCCGCGCTGCGCCTGGGCGAACCACGGCGGCGCGTCGTAGCGGCCGGTGCCCGGGCGCACCAGCGCGCTCAGCACCTCGGTCGGGCGGCCGTCGTCGCCGCCAGCCTGCACCTCCAGCCGCAGCAGCGTCGCCGCCGCCGGGTCGACCCAGGTGAAGGCGACGCCGCTCGCCAGCACCGCCTCCGGGGCCGGCAGCAGCAGCGTCGGCGCCGCGCCGAAGGCGCTGCCGGCGGCCATCGGGTCGAGCAC
>ERZ761607.4270-NODE-4270-length-12812-cov-3.762013_pt1 | contig 12812 bp, 17 predicted proteins | sample MGYA00511164_ERZ761607 | MGnify/ENA primary metagenome ERZ761607 (study PRJEB28899, sample SAMN02445080) | bioreactor sludge metagenome | biome: EBPR sludge | place: Australia: Brisbane, Thorneside Wastewater Treatment Plant | collected 2011-06-22 ...
GGCGCAAGCAACTACTGGCTACGTCCAGATGCGATCGTGATACCGGACTGGGAAACTCACACTGGCTATATAAAACATCGCGAAGAAACCAATTACGATGGTGGGGCTACATCTGATGCGCTCGAACAAGTCAAAAGTCATATCGAGGTTATAAAAAAGTGGCACACTGATCACGGTGTGCCACTTTTTAACTCGATCGAAGAAGCGGTTAGTAGTTTGGCCGATTCAGCTTCGTAAGACCGTTACCGACCGCAGATTTACCAAGTTGAATTGTTTTTTCGCCATCACGACGCTGCAACGTTTTCTCTTTTTCTGACTCGGCAGGAACATTAATAATGACGCCGCCGCCGTAATCAACAGACTGGTAGGCATCTGTCAGCGTCCCGTCAGGATTCCGGAGCGTTCCATCGACCTTTTTTGCGAGTGGGTTAATAGTGTCGTAATGCGACGCGGTCCATATCACGAGCCGTTTGCCTGGATTATTTACGTGCCAAATTCTCGCGTAACGCTCTAGGATAGCAAGACTTGATTCTGTTCGATCTATGAGGTCGTTTTGGCCCTCTGCCCCAGTCTTTTTACGTTCTTCGGGCACAGCATCCATTTCGTGCATTCCCCATGCGCGTGGCGATAACCCAGCCTTGTTCTCTTCATCTGCATACCCGTAGGTTTCACCTAAATGTGTTAGGTACGCCTTGTCATCAGGGTGGAATATCTGTGGTTCTCGAACACCGTATATTGGTCGAATCGCTTGGTCGGTTGGCTCGTGCGTTGCGGTTTTGTACTCAGGATTAAAATTAATGATCCGCTGTGTAGGATCAATATCTGCGTCAAGCATCGCTTCTACGGCCGCATCTTGAGCAACTTGAGCGGTTTCAAGACTACGATAACCCTTTTCTGCGTATTGCGTATCACTTGAGGTAAAGAGTACATACACATCAGGCTGGTCTAAAACTTCCTTGAAGAACTTGAGATCATGGAGCCGCATCGCTTCTGCACTCTCTGGGGTAATAGAGCCTGCATTTTCAGCGCCACGATCACGGCTGTAAACACCGTGACGCTGGAATACGATTGAGGTATCGCCTATTCCTAGCTTCGGAGTGACTATATCCTGGATCTCGATTTTTGAAGGTTTCTGTTCTGACATTTGTATGTTATTTAATTCCAAGTTCATATTATCATTCTTATGCTTATTTGTCAATAGCTTGCCTATTCATTACAGAGGTGAAAGAATGGTTGAATGACTATCGATGAGTGGCTAACTGACGTTACTGAGCAATTTTCCCGAGCAAATATTCCGACAGCACGACTCGACGCTGAGCTGATACTGTGCCATATGCTCGGCGTTGAACGTTCGTGGCTCATTGCGCACGGTGCTGACTCTTTGTCTCGTGCAGCTCTGATGAACCCAAAAGGCGTGAGGCCTGGCGGCATTTCTGTTTACGGCAATAGGTTAGTACTCCGACGACTAAAACGCGAACCGATAGCATATCTGTTTGGTGAAAAAGAGTTTTATGGCCGCGATTTTATCGTCACAAAAGATGTCCTTATCCCCCGCCCTGAGACCGAGGTACTTGTTGAACTCGCAAAAAAGTACGGTCTAGCTGGTTCGATCATCGATGCTGGCTGCGGCAGTGGCGCAATCGGCCTGACGCTTGCAAAGGAATTACCAGACTCGACGGTAACCTTAGCTGACATCTCCGAAGACGCACTCGAAGTAGCTCAAAAAAATGCCAAGCAACTCAAAATCAAAGACGTACGGTTTATTAAGAGCGATTTGCTCGAGCACTGGATCGAAAAAGATAGCTCCAATCCATTCGACGTTATCGTCGCCAACCTACCCTACGTCGATAAGTCCTGGGAGCGTTCACCAGAGACAGACCACGAGCCAAAGCTCGCGCTCTTCGCCGCTGATGGTGGGTTAGCGCTCATAAAGCAGCTTATTGACCAATCCGTGGAACTGCTCACACAACATGGCTTCCTGCTACTCGAGGCTGATCCTGAGCAACACGAAGCCATTATCCGCTACGCAAACCAGTTCAGAGAGGTTGACCGGCTCGACTACGGCTTGTTGTTGAGTAAATTATGAGCTCGGATAGGTTCCAAGTGTGACTGTGGTGGTTGATTCTTTACCGTCACGAACATAGGTAATCTTTACCGTATCACCAGGTGCGTGTGCACCGATGGCAGTCTGAAGCGGGTAGTTTTCGCCAAGCTCCTTACCGTCCACCTTGATAATGACGTCGCCTTCTTTGAGACCAGCCGCAGCAGCAGGGCTACCCGAACGTACTGCGTCACCGTTATCGTCAACGAGGTACGCTCCCGATTTCACGCTCAGGTTGTAGCGCTTGGCGATATCAGCTGTCACCATGTTATAGGTAACGCCGAGATAGGCCTTTTCAATCTTTCCGCTCTTTGTGACTGATTCGATAAGGCCTTTGACGTCATTAACTGGTATCGCAAAGCCTATGCCCTGTGCGTCCTGGTCGATTGCCGTATTAATACCGATAACTTCACCGTCAAGGTTTACGAGTGGACCTCCGGAGTTTCCCGGGTTAATAGCGGCATCTGTCTGGAGAAGGTTGGATAGCTGTTCTGTTTCACCTTCCTCGCCTGTGCCTGCTACGAGCGGCCTACCGAGCCCTGAAATAATTCCCGAGGTAACTGTCGTTTGATACTGGCCAAGTGCGTTGCCGATAGCGATAACCTTCTCGCCTACCTCGACGCTCGATGAGTCACCCATCGTAGCTGGCTTTAAGTTTTTTGCGCCATTTATCTTTAGGAACGCGATGTCGTTGCTCGGGTCATTACCAACCACCGTGATATCTTCATACGCCGTACCGTCCGACATCACAATCTGCAGATCAGATGCTCCATCAACGACATGTTGATTCGTCAGAATGTAACCATCGGAACTGATAACAATGCCTGTGCCTGCCCCTTGTTGAGTATATGATCGTAAACCAAGTGATGCTTGCGATTCGGTCAAGATAGAGACCACGCTCGGACTAACTCGCTCAGCGACGTCAGCGACAACTTCACCTTCCTGCGAGACGATGTTACGTTTTTCGGTTATTGAGCCGTCATTTTGGACCAATCCGGCCTCCATTGCTGCCCACGCTCCCAAAAAGCTCAGGCTAAAGCACAGCAGGCCAATCCCCGCCACACGAACAAACGGTTGTGTCTTTTGAGGAGCTGTCGGCGTAACTCGCTGCGGCTTTGCAACTGGTTTTGCCTCGGACTTTGGATTTGGCTTGGTTTCGGATTCAGTTTTAGGTTTTTCAGGCATTTGTAGTATTCCCCCTTCCTACTATTTTATGCCGCAAGATGCTGAGAAGACACTGAGAGCTAGAGTGACGTGATGTCGAGCGATCCGTTGAAAAAGATGAGCAAGATAGCAATAACAGCGCATGAAAAGATGGTCGCGGACCGGGCGTCTTTGAAAGCTTTTTTGTTGTCCCTGTTCTGCAACGACTCATACCAACGAATAGCTACAAAGCCGAGCAGCGTCGCAACGATAGCAATCTGAGGTATCATCAGCTGCTGAGCGCCGCCAAGTGCGACGTCATTGTAGATCGAGTACGCAATAGTCCAGTGATGAGCCAACCAAGCGAGCTCGGCAATCACAAAGCCCCAAACCAGGCTCAAAAGTGCTCGCTCGTCCTCGTCTTTATACGATGTCAGTGCGTGACGAGCCGACATGTAGCCGATAATCCACGCGATCACGACGGTCGGAAAACTACTGTCAGTCAGTAGAGGCTTGAGCTCAAAGCCGTGCGCCAAGCTAAACAGCGCGGTCAGCCCTATCGCCTGTCCGACTGCTGCCTGGATAACAACCCATTTCTGAGCTGTGTGTGGCTTGAGGATAAGCAGCCAGCCCGCAAACAGCGCTGCAAGCAGTGCCGATACCCATGGTGTCGCAGAGGCGGTTAGCAGCATCAACGTTACAACGCTGATACCAACCATGAAGTCGACAAAGTTGGCCTGAATGTTTGCAAACCAAAAACGCGGTCGGACAGCAATAACACGCCACTTACTGAGCAAAACGAGCGTGTACGCCAGGTACGGTAGGTCAACTCCGGGACTAACGAGGACGAAAAGTGCCGCTGCGTACGCGACGTTCAGCAGGATGTAGACGACGTCGCTGAGGCGCGATCGTCGCGATGCGAATTTAATTAGCTCCATTTCCGACGATTATAACAAAATCAGCGTCTGACTGCACTCCGCCAGGCAATACGGTACCTGTTGGGTTAGTGCCGAGAACGGACTTGAGCTTGGTCAGCGTCTGCGGCATTTTGCCAGCACTCAGGTCGTACCAAACGTATTCGCCGTAGGCGGCATCTGAGTCGGTATCGCCCGTTGAAACGTCGTTAAAGCCGGCAGCGGTCAGTTCAGCCGCCTTTTTGCCTGCCAGGCCTCCGAAATCAGACCCATTGAGCACGTGGATGGTCGCGTCCTCGCCGTTTGATGCGCTGATGGTTAGCTTTGAGCGAACAAACCGCTTAACTTCGGAGAAGTCGTAGATACCTGCGATTGGTCGCACAACACTTTGACCGCTGACATTGCCCGTGGTTAATACTGCCTTGCCCGGCTCGACGAGCGTAACGCTCTTGATACTGCTCGACGGCATTTCTCCCGCAAGATTGATAAGTGTCTTGACCTCACCCGCCGAAAAGTTAGTACGAACATTATTGCCAAGTGCATCGAGTATTCCGCTAACAGCAACTGGGTTCGCAAGCGTTCCGGCACTCGCAGCTTTGTCTTTGAGCGCGACGATGATCTTTTGCTGATATTGTTCGCGGTCAAAGTTGCCGCCGCCGAGGCCGTAACCGCCAGCAGCGTTACGAGCTCGCGCCAGCGCCAATGCTTGGTCGCCGTTCAGCTTGGCTGGGCCATTTGGCCATTTCACGTAGTAACATTTGTGGTTACACTGCCAATCAAAGTTTCGGTCGAGGATACCGCGCGGATCATCACTGTCGATCTCAACCGTAACACCACCAACCGCGTTCACCGTGTCACGCACTACCGTGTAGTTGACGTGTGCGTAGTACTGAATATCTATGCCGAATGATTCACCGACAACGTCCATCAGCTTCTCCGCACCTGCTCGCTCGTTTTCATCACCCCCATAGCCACACTCATACGCCACATTGATCTTGCCTTCATAGCCACTGAGACATGCTTCGCCATATTTGACCCAGAGATCTCGCGGCACACTGACCATAACGGCGTTTTTTGCCTTTTGATCGAGGCTGACAATCATGATTGAGTCGGTTAAGTTTGCTCCTGAGTCCTCGTGGCTCGGGTCATCTTCTGAAGTACCGAAAACGAGAATGTTTGAGCGACCGTATTCGTCAGTCTTGAGGGTTGCACCAGCGCCTAACAAGTCAAATATGTTACCGCTAAACAGCTTGCTGCTGGTTGTAAGTATCTTGATACCGAAATAGCCGCCGATCAGGATCAGCAGTGTTACAAGGAAAATCGCGACACGTTTTTTGGTTATCCAGCGAAAGCGTCGTTTTTTTACCGGTGGCTCGTTATCGAACGCCCGTAGCGATTCGCTCATTTCACTTTTTGAGATAGCCGCACCAGTTGGCCGCGGCAGCTCGTTATCTTTGGACGCTAACTCGTTAGTAGATTCGCGCTGCAAAAACTGACCGGGGATAGCCGGTTTTTCATTGAGTGCTGGACGAATAGCTCCCTGACGGTCTTCGCGCCGCAGCACGAAGCCATCCATACTTTGTCGTCTTCTTTTTTCCATAAAAACTATGTACAACTATACCTGATTCGCGGTTTGAACGTAAGCATATTTTGCCCCGTTCTTCAGTTAATTCGTGTATGCTAGTAAGGTATGCAAAGCTTCCTTGAAAGACACCAGGGCATAAAAGACGTGCTCGGAATTATCGGTTTCGTTGCCGCCGTTATTATCGGTGCCGCACTGATAAACCAGTTCCTATTTCGTAGCTTTAGTGTCTCCGGCCCAAGCATGGAGCCAACGCTCTACACTGGCGACCGCCTCATCGTAAATCGCATTCCCGTCACGTTCGATACTATCCAAGGAAAACCATATGTCCCAAAGCGTGGCCAGATAATTGTCTTTAAGAATCCACACTGGATGCCCGGCGGACTCGATGAGTTCATCGTCAAACGAGTCGTTGCCTTTCCCGGTGAACGCGTCGTCGTCCAGGATGGCGTCATGAAAGTCTACACCGCGAACGATCCGGCAGGTTTTGAGTACGACAAACGATATCCAGGCGGCACCAGCCCAACCGCCGGAACAGTCGATGTCATCGTGCCGGAAAACGAACTATTTGTTGCCGGTGACCACCGTCAAGAAGGCTTCTCTCTCGACTCACGTGACGGTCTCGGTACGATTCCTTACGAAGATCTCATCGGCCCCGTCAGTCTACGCGTCTATCCATTCACCCAGTTCAAAATATACTAGAGAAACTTTTGCTTGAGTGATTCGAGTTCGTCGTCCGAACTGTAGCTGATAATGATTTGCCCACCCTTGGCGGTCGTCTTTTGAACAACCGGCAGAGACAACCGCTTTGATAGGTTCTTTGTGAAGTCAGTTTCTTGGCGAGTATTTTTGATAGCACTCGCCTGTTTGGCATCTTCGATCTCACCACGCTTGTAACCAACGACGTATTGCTCGGTTTTTCGTACGCTCCAGCCCTCTTTGATGATGAGTGCAAGCAACTCGGTCTTCGCTGCGTCACTTTCGAGCGCGAGTAGTTGCCTCGCGTGACCTTCAGATATCTTTCCCTCAACGAGCGCTTGTTTTGCATCATCTGGTAGTTGCAACAGGCGCATCACGTTACTGATTGTACTGACCGCCTTGCCACCAACACGATGGCCAATCTCTTCGTATGTCAGGTTGAACTGATTGTGTAGTTTCAAGTAGGCGGTCGCTGTCTCAAGCGGGTTCAGGTCGCGACGTTGCAGGTTCTCGATGAGGGCTAGTTCGAGCTTGTGCTGTTCCGAAAGTGTCCGGATGATAGCTGGGACTTTTTCCAGCCCCGCGATACCTGCCGCTCGCCAACGACGTTCACCGGCAACAATCTGATAGCCGTCATTTATTGGCGTCACCACCAGTGGTTGGATGATACCGTGTTCACGAATCGATGCGGCTAGCTCTTCGAGCGCTTCGTCATCAAAATATCGTCGAGGTTGATCAGGGTTCGGCGTGATGTTACCGTGCTTGATATTGCGTAGCTCGGACGACTGCTCGCCGCCAGCGGTTGGGTCAAATGTTTCGTCTAGTACGTCAGTGGGAATAAGTGACGCAAATCCACGCCCCAGACCAGTTTGTTTCTTAGCCGACACGATCCATCACCTCCTTGGCGAGCGACTTATAGGCACGCGCGCCCTTGCTCCATTTGTCGTACTTACCCACCGGTTCACCGTGACTCGGCGCTTCTGCAATTCGCACATTTCGCGGAATCGTGGTTTCGAAAACTTTGCCTGGGAAGTGTTTTTGGATTTCAGCCAATACCTGGCGTGACAGCATCGTTCGGCTGTCCATCATCGTCACAAGCACGCCAATCAGTTCGAGTGTCGGGTTCATACCCTTGCGCACTAGTTTCATCGTCTCGAGCAGCTGTCCGAGACCTTCCATGGCATAAAACTCTGCCTGTACCGGTAATAGCACGTAATCCGCCGCTATGAGACCGTTGACGGTCAGTAAGCTAAGGCTTGGCGGGCTATCAATCAAAATAAAGTCATAATCCGCGCCTGTCAGTGCGAGTTTAAGCCGTGAAAAGCGCTTTTCTGCGGCTGCAAGCTCGACTTCCGTATTTGCCAGCTCAGGTGTAGCCGGTACGAGAAAGAGGTTCTTGACGTCGGTCGCCTGAACGACAGCGCTGAGCGGCGCTTCGTTTGTAACCACGTCGCGAATCGTCTGCTGTAGGGACTCCTTGTCCACCCCGAGACCACTGGTGGCGTTACCTTGCGGGTCAAAGTCGACCAGCAGCACTTTTTTGCCTTCTTTTGCGAGGCAATACGCGAGATTGACGGTCGTCGTCGTCTTGCCGACACCGCCTTTTTGATTCGTTACCGCGATAACTACTGGCTTCGCCACGATCTTTGCTTTCCCTCTCTGTTACTAACCCTCAGTATAACACGCGTGAAAACAAAAATACGCCCGTTGAGAGAGCGTATTTTTGTGGTTTTCGCTTACTTAGCGATCTTACCGATCGTGATGCGCGAGTACTTCTGGCGGTGACCAGTTTCCTTGTGCACGCGTTTCTTGCTCTTAAAGCGGATAACGCGGATCTTCTCACCTTTGACTTCAGGTTCAGTGACAGTCGCCTTGATCTTCATGCCAGCTACTGCAGGCGCGCCAATCTGAACGTCTTTGCCATCGAATACCATCAGCGGTTCAAGAGTGAGCTCTTTAGTTCCATCCGGGAGGCGGTCCACCAGGAGGGACTCTTTTTCGGCGACAACGTATTGTTTGCCACCAACTCGAACAACGGCTTTCATTGGTTAATCCTATGATTAATTTTTACTCAATGAACGATTGTAACAGAGATGACCGCCCCTGTAAAGTCACTCTATGGTGCGAAAGAATCTGGGAGACCGAACTTCTCTTTGATTTCAGGTGTCGGAGGCTCTTGCCCACAGTGGACAACGACCCAGCTTCCACCGGACGATTTCTTGAGGGTCAATCCGCCGCACGCCGCAGACACACGAGCAAAACCAGTTTCCTGCTTAACGATCTTCCAGGTGTAGCCGGTTGGTATTGTGTCGTTGACTCGTGCCATATCGTAATTACGAGCCGCTTCGATGATCTGGTCGTTGTCTGTTTTCGCCACAGGCTCAGATTCATCTTCATCGCTCGCATCATCGCTTTCAGTTGTTGCAAGTTTGGTGTTCGCCGCGTTCAACTCTTGTTTAACTGACTCGGCTTCCTTTTTGGCGTTTTCAGCCTCTGTCCATTGCCAATACGCAAATGCGCCAAGGCCGGCGAGGAGCAGTACAACGACCCCCCAAAGTAGCCACTTTTTCGCGCCGCTTTCTTTCTTTGACACAATAGGTGGTCCTGTTGGCTCAGGATTACTTGATTGAAGTGGTGCAGTTGGCTCTGGCGACTGCTGACTTACTGGCTGCTTAAAATCGTCCACAAATATGCTCCTGCTTAGTTAAGTGCAGTGTAGCAGATGTGGCGACGGTTTTCATAGAATGTATCCCTAGCTTGACTGGTATTCAGATGGAATGCTGTACTGTTTGATCGTAGTCTCGTCCGGCGTATCCTGTCCTTGGAAGATAATAACCCACTGGCCATCAACTTTCTTGAGTATAGAAGCATATCCACCACCACCGTTTGGATCTTCTGAAGCGGCTACACTAACGCCGGCGTACGCAAATGTTTCGTTCTGTTTAAAAATCTTGACTGTGAACTTTGTCTTCTCAGATACCGTTGTCGCGTGCGCTTTGGCAGTCAACACGGCCGTAATTTGCTCTTTGTCACTCGTCGTTGCATTGGAAGTAGTCGGAGTATCATCCTGATCTTTTTCAGCAGCATCTGCTGCCTTTGCTGTAGCAAGTTCTTGCTTGGCCGACTCGGCTTCCTTCTTGGCGTTTTCCGCCTCTGTCCACTGCCAGTATGAAAACGCGCTGAGACCGGCAAGAAGCAGCACAACAACTCCCCAAAGTAACCACTTCTTCGCGCTAGATGGTTTCTTCACCACCATCGGCCCACTCGATGAAGGCATTGGATCTGGCTCACTCGGTTGTACTGGTGGGGTTGGCTGCGCTGGCTGCTTAAAATCGTCCACAAAAATGCTCCTGCTTAGTTAAGTGCAGTGTAGCAGATACAACGAAAGCTCGCTATTTACTACTCGTTACTGAACTTGAACCACTCAGGGTCTTTAGAGACATCGTCAACGACGTTGTCCCAGAACTCTGTTAGCTCGCCCATATCAGGGCGTTCGCTGAGCTCCCATTTGTCATCACGATTTGCTTGGTCGTTCTTGATTGCAGTCGAGAGTTCATCGTCATCGGCTACGGCAACTGGGCTCAGAGCAATTTTTGGCGATGCGGCTGGAAGATGTGGGAGATGGAGGTGGTGTTTGTGTTTGATTTCAAGCATTTTTTCTTATTCCTCGTCAAATTCTGGCGCAGTATATCCGTCAACACGGTCCTTGCGGACCTCAATTAGAAAGTTTGGCGAGCCCTCGATTGGCACTTGCCTCCAGCCACCGTGACCATACTGCTGAGTCAGGCGAGACGCAACTAAGCCAAGTCTATGCTGCGTAGTTGGTCTGTCCTCCATACCAGGACGAGAAACCCATTCGACGGCTTCTTCTTGGTCTGGTACTGGTGTTGAATCGTGATCTGTCATTTTCAATTACCTTATGCTTTCATTTAAGCATAAACGTGACAAAAAGTCAATACTAGGGGTTAGCGATTATCGCCAGTTTCGTTCGATTTCGTGGATCTTGTCGTGGTCGAGCCCGTAAAAGTGGGCTATTTCGTGCCACAACGTATGTTTGATTTCACGATAAAATCGTTGCTCGTCATTATGAGAAATAGCCATGAGCGGGTGCTTGAACAGTGTAATCTTGTCCGGTAGAACCAGATTGTACCCCGCCCCGCGCTGTATGAGCGGTATGCCTTCGTATAGCCCGAGCAACAAGCTGTCGCCACGTAGGCGGAGCTTTGCCGCTTGATGCTCATCTGGCTCGTCAGCGTAGGTGATTACGATGTTGTCGAGGTGCTCTACGTACTGTGGTGGCATCTCGTCGATGGCACGTGAAATAAGTGAGGCGAACCGGTCGTCAGAAATATCATGCATATGTTTCTAGTATAGCGCGTTCTGGACATTCGAAAGGGGGTGCTGGCTCAAACCCGGCACCCCCTTTTTGATCGAACGACAGTCACGTCGCCTGCTGCCTAGCTGGCAGCACGATCGTCTTGAGAGGTTCGATGAGGTGAACAAGCTTCAGCAGTGACTCGTCGCTGACCTTCATGGCTTTCTTGGCCTTGTCGAGTAGCTCTGTCAGACAGGCTGGCAGCTCATCTTCACGGCAGTCCGCCCCGGTGCATACCTCTTGGATCGCGGCCATAACCGCAACTGGCTCGAGTGTCCTCACTCCCTGAAGCCAGTAGACCGTCCAGGCCTTGTCCAGCATTGCTTGCGCCGAAGCAACAAGCTTCGGGTTCTGTTCGGCAGACACGTCACACCCCCTTGCTCTCTGTTCGGGAAAAGTGCCTTACCTAAAAACTTCTGTTTGACCTGTTTGTGTGCCTAAGTAATATCTTGGTTATACGCTCATGCTCACTGATTGGTCAAGTATGAATCTCAAGTGTCCCAGTTTCGCATGCAGTGCTCAACGAACGAACGGTAGACATGCGCACCGGTTTCATCTGATTCCGGATGCCACTGGATGCCGAAGTGACCGTGACCTTCGACAGCTTCGATGATACCGTCAGGAGCCTCGGCGGCCACTTTGAAACCAGGTGCCAACCGGTCGATTGCCTGGTGATGCCGGGCGTTTATCTCGTGGACGCCTTTTTCACGCATTCCGAGAAATTCGTGAACAAAAGTGATGGCGTGCGTTGTCTTCCAGTGGCCGACGTTACCAGGAAAATAGGTGTCGATATCCTGGACGAGCGTCCCACCATAGTGAACATTAAGTAGTTGCATACCGTAACATATACCGAGAATCGGGATATCTGCTCTGTCGCACGCCTTCACTAACGTTGCTTCCCATTGAAAACGTTCTGCGGGTTCTATTAATCTATCCTGTCTCAACAGCTCAGCACCGTACAAACCTGGGTCGATGTCTTCACCGCCAGATATGATGACGCCGTCACACAGCTCGACGATATCCTTCATAGGCATCTCAGGGCTAAGTAGCACCGGAAAAGCACCGATATTGCTCAGTACTTTCATATACTCGCGACGTATGTAGATGCGATCGACGTTCAGTTCAGGTTTGCCGTATAGATAAAAATGGTCGCCGCTATCAAACCCGGGTGTGATACCAATGACCGGTTTTGTTTTTGTCTTCCCCATTGCTACCTAGTATAGCTGCTATATGGGTTCGGCGTAATGCCGTAAATCGTCAATAAACTCGCTATCGAGAAGTTGCTTCCACGGCAGAAAGAGCGGCTCAGGTAATGTATCGAATGTTACCCAGCGTTGCTCAGTGCATTTATCGGGTTCAGTGATAGTGGGTTCACCCTCTTTCCAATCACTTTTAACCCAGACGGTCACGTAGTGTTTACCCTCTTCCGTGAAAATATCATTGGTTACGGCAGCAAACGCTACGTTGGCGATTTTCAGACCCGTTTCTTCGATAACCTCACGCTCGGCTGTTACCTCAAACGCCTCACCAAACTCAAGGTGTCCGCCAGGTACAGACCATGTTCCTTCGCCATGCGAGCCTTGTCGTCGTTGCATTAAGAATCTACCATCCTTAAATATAAAGACGCCAACACCAACCCGGGGATTTATGCTTTCTGTAGACATATTGTTAGCTTGTGACCATCAATTTTAACTTCAGTAGTATGAGTGTCATTGCTATCAGCATGTGAAGCCGTAAGAGTCTCTGCATCAATCGTTTTTTGGTGCTCATGGATGGCTTTTTTCAGCTCTTCGTTTTCTGCTGTGAGCTGAAGATGAATACGGTCATCGACATTCAACCCAGCGTTTTTGCGTGCAGCCTGCACATGACGGACGACTTCGCGCATCATGCCTTCGCGGCGGAGTTCTGGGGTTAATGACTCGTCGATAGCAACTTCCTTGCCTTCTTCCACGGTTTTGACGTTAAGCTCCTCGGTCAAAATCGCCGCGAACTCAACAT
>ERZ761607.4271-NODE-4271-length-12811-cov-7.052524_pt1 | contig 12811 bp, 13 predicted proteins | sample MGYA00511164_ERZ761607 | MGnify/ENA primary metagenome ERZ761607 (study PRJEB28899, sample SAMN02445080) | bioreactor sludge metagenome | biome: EBPR sludge | place: Australia: Brisbane, Thorneside Wastewater Treatment Plant | collected 2011-06-22 ...
GGACATCTCTATCTTGCCCAACTACCGGACATTTCCACTTTGCCTTGACAGACAGGTTGCAATATTCCGCTTGACCGGGGCTTCCGCGGTCAGCAAACTGGGCAACGACGGCCTTGACTCCTTGGAACGGGGGAAGCAGATGAAGCGTGCGGATTCCCGGATGACCTTTCGCCGCATCGGCGCAGTCCTGGCGCGGGTCCCCGGCGCGCGACGGCCGTGAGCGAGCAGCATCGCCTGACCGTCGCCACCCGCGGCCGCGGGTCCGTCGAGATTACCGGCGAAATCGCCGGCATCGTCCGTACTGCCGCGGTCGACGCCGGAATTGCCCACATTTTCGTCCGCCACACCAGTTGCGGTCTGGCGATCACCGAAAACGCCGATCCGACCGTTCGCCGCGATCTCGAAACCCTGTTGCAACGCTGGGCGCCCGATGGCGATCCGGCGTATCGCCACGATCTCGAAGGAGACGACGACATGGCGGCGCATGCGCGTTCGCTGCTGACCGGCACCTCGCTGACCGTTCCCTTCGCCGGCGGCCGCCTGCTGCTCGGCACCTGGCAGGGGATCTACCTGTTCGAACACCGCACGCAAGGGCACCGGCGGGACATCGTCGTCACCCTGCTCGGCTAGAGCGCCCTACTCCTGCTTGCCGCGGAGCTTGCCGATCGCCTTGACGCCGAGCAGCGCCAATGCCCCGGCGGCAACACCGAACAACACGTCGAGCGCCAGCGCCACGACGCCGCCCACCACGCCGGAGGCCGCGGCGGCCTCGGCGATGGCGTGATGCACGGGCGGAATGCCATGCGTCAGGATGCCGCCGCCGACCATGAACATCGCCGCCGTGCCGATCACCGCGAGCGACTTCATCAGTTTCGGCGCCGCCAGCAGCAGGCCCCTGCCGATTCCCCGGGCGAGCGCGCCGGGCTTTTGCAGAAGGTAGACGCCGGCGTCGTCCATCTTGACGATGCCGGCGACGATGCCATAGACGCCGACGGTCATGAGCAGGCCGATGCCCGACAGCACCGCGACCTGCAACGGAAAGGGCTTGTCGGCCACGGTACCCAGGGCGATGACGATGATCTCGGCCGACAGCACGAAGTCGGTGCGGATGGCGCCCTTGATCTTGTCGGCCTCGAAGGCGACCAGATCGACATTCCCGTCGGCCAGCGCGGCGAGTTCGCCGGCGTGCTCGGCGTCATCCTCCCCGGCGCCGTGCAGCCACCGGTGCGCCAGCTTCTCGACGCCCTCGAAGCACAGATAGAGGCCGCCGATCATCAGCAGCGGCGTCACCGCCCAGGGAATGAAGGCGCTGATCGCCAGCGCCGCCGGCACCAGGATCACCTTGTTCTTCAGCGACCCGACGCCGACCGCCCAGACCACCGGCAGTTCCCGCTCGGCGCGCACGCCGGCAACCTGCTGGGCATTCAGCGCCAGGTCGTCGCCAAGGACGCCGGCGGTCTTCTTGGCGGCAACCTTGGTCATCAGGGCGACGTCATCGAGAACCGACGCGATGTCGTCGATCAGTGCGAGCAGGCTGGCTCCGGCCATCGGGATGTTCCGTTTCTTGAGGTGCTCCGGATTCTACCCAAGAACGGTCCGCGCCCGCTCGTTCCGCCACGGTGCGCAGTGCGGATATTCTCGTATATGATGCGAACGGGCCACGCTGCTGCCGCGCCCGGGATTCACTTCCGCACGGATCCGTGGTCGATCCCGTTTGAACCTTCGCGCCGCTTGCCGCCACCAACAGGAAATTTCACAAGAACCAGTCACGAGGAGGTTGCCATGTTCGCCACAAATCATTCCGATCGTCGTTTGCTGCTGGGCAGCCTGATCTGCGCGGCCCTTGCCGGATGTTCCAGCATGGACATGGGCTCGCCGGCGGCGAAGACGACCGCCACCGGCTCGGCAGCCGGCTCCAGCGTCCAGAACGCCAATGCCCAGCTCGAAAGGTGTTCGGCAACCCTCGGCACGCTGGCGATCGTCGAAGACACCCACGCTTCCTGGTATGGCTATCTCACCGGCCAGCTGCGGCTCGGCTCCACCGTTCCGGTGTTGAAGCTGCTTGTGCAGCAGTCGAACTGCTTCGTGATCGTCGAACGCGGCCGGGCAATGCAGAACATCATGGGCGAACGGGCGCTCGAACAGTCCGGCGAGATGCGCAAGGGATCCAACTTCGGCAAGGGCCAGATGGTGGCCGCCGATTATTCGATGAGTCCGTCGATCACCTTCAGCAACCAGAATGCCGGCGGCGCCGGCGCGGCGATCGGCGGCCGTCTGGGTGGTTCGCTCGGCGCCCTCGTCGGCGGCAGCATGAACGCCAAGGAAGCCAGCACGATCCTGACCCTGATCGACAATCGCTCGGGAGTGCAACTGGCGGCCGCCGAAGGCAGCGCCCGCAATGTCGATTTCGGCATGCTGGGCGGACTCTTCGGCAGCGGCGGTGGCGGCATCGGCGGTGGCTACGCCAACACCGCGGAGGGCAAGGTGATCGTCGCCGCCTTCACCGATTCCTACAACAACATCGTCAGGGCCGTGCGCAACTACAAGGCGCAGGAGGTCCAAGGCGGCCTCGGCACCGGCGGCCAGCTCGGCGTCCAGGGCGGCAGCACGCCGGCCGGCAAGGCCATCAGGAACAAGTAGGACCCGCGCTGACGGCACCGTGTGCGAAGGGGTCGGTTGCACGGGCCCTTTTCCGCTGGCGTCCGCCCGGCAGGCAAGCGGAGTGCTGGTGACATGAACGTCCCCGCGCGCCGGCTGCCAGCCTGCGCCCTTTCCCTGCTGCTCCTTTCGGCCGGCGCCGGCGCCGTCCAGCCGCTGCCGGGGCTGGCCGCGAGCAGTGACGACGTGACGGTATCCGGCGTTTCATCCGGCGCCTACATGGCCGTGCAGTTCCAGGTCGCCTATTCGGGGATCGTGCGCGGTGCCGGCGTCGTCGCCGGCGGGCCGTACTACTGCGCGCAGGGTTCGCTGCGCCGGGCGCTGGGCAACTGCATGGCGCCCTCCGGCGAACGCCCGCCGCCGACCGTCGGCGAGACCCTGAATGCCGTCAGGCAGCTGGCCGAAGCGGGCCGCATCGACCCCGCCGCCAACCTGCGCGACGACCGCGTCTGGCTGCTGGCCGGCGGCAACGACAGAACCGTCCTGCCGGCAGTCATGGATGCGCTCGATGCCTTCTACCGCGCCGTCCTGCCCCCGGCCGCGATCAGCTACGTCAGGGTCCCGGAGGCTGGGCACGCCATGCTCTCGGTCGCTGACCCGCAGGCAAATCCCTGCCCGACGACCGACCCGCCGTTCATCAACCGCTGCCAGGATTTCGACGCCGCGGGCCGGTTGCTCGCTCATCTGCTCGGCCCCCTGCAACCGCCGACGGACCAGCCTGACGGTGAAGTGATCGCCTTCGATCAGCGCCCCTTCGTCAGCGGCCGGGCGGTCGACGCGAGTCTTGCCGACGAGGGCTACGCCTTCGTTCCGGCCAACTGCCGCAATGGCGGCTGCAGGATCCACGTCGCCTTCCATGGCTGCCAGCAGAACGCCGGCGATCTCGGTCGCCGCTTCGTCGATGGCGCCGGCTACAACCGCTGGGCAGCCGGCAACCGCATCGTCGTGCTCTACCCGCAGACGGTGCGGCGCTACGGGATCGCCCTCGGCTCCTGGCGCTGGCTGTTCAACCCCAAGGGCTGCTGGGACTGGTGGGGATATAGCGGCGCCGACTACCACACCCGCAACGGCTTCCAGATGCGCGCCGTCCGCGCGATGATCGGGGCATTGGGAATGCCGCCGCAACAGGTACAATCCGCCGCCAGCCGCTGATTGTTGCGGTCGACTGCCTCCATCGCCCCATTTTCCAAGCGCATGACCGAATATTCCGCCTCCTCCATCCGCGTCCTCAAGGATCTCGAACCCGTCAAGGAGCGCCCGGGGATGTACACCCGGACGACCTGCCCGACCCACATCATCCAGGAGGTCATCGACAACTCCGCCGACGAGGCGCTTGCCGGCTACGCCAAGCGGATCGGCGTACTGGTCCGCGCCGACGGCCTGATCGAGGTTTCCGACAACGGCCGCGGCATTCCGGTCGAAATCCACCCGGAGGAAGGGCGGCCGGCGGTCGAACTGGTCTTCTGCAAGCTGCACGCCGGCGGCAAGTTCAACAAGAAGGAGGCCGGCAATGCCTACCACTTCTCGGGCGGCCTGCACGGCGTCGGCGTTTCGGTCACCAATGCGCTGTCGACAAGGCTGGAAGTCGAGATCAGGCGCGGCGGCGGCGTCTACCGCATCGCCTTCGGCGCCGGCTTCGTCACCGAGCCGCTGGCCCGCATCGGCGACTGCGGACCGCGCACCACCGGTACCACGGTGCGCGTCCGGCCCGACCCCGGATACTTCGATTCGCCCAAGGTGAATCTCGTCCAGCTCGAGCATCTGCTGCGCTCGAAGGCGGTGCTGATGCCCAACGTCACCGTCGACCTCGAAGTCGAGGGCGAGGCGCCGAAGAGCTGGTGCTACCGCAACGGCATGGCCGATTATCTCGCCGAAATGATGGTCGGCTCGCCGGTGGCGCCGATCTTCGTCGGCGAGAAGCACGTCGAGACCGAGAACGGCTTCGCCGTCGGCGAAGGCGCGACCTGGGCGCTGGCCTGGTTCGAGGAAGGCGGCGGCAAGCCGGAAAGCTACGTCAACCTGATCCCGACGCTCGACGGCGGCACCCACGAAGCAGGGTTGAAGGCCGGCGTCTTCGAGGCGGTCAAGACCTTCGCCGACCACCACGCCATCCTGCCGGCCAAGGTCAAGCTGGCGCAGGAAGACGTTTGCGGGCGCATGACCTGGCTGCTCTCGGCCAAGGTGCTCGACCCGCAGTTCCAGGGCCAGACCAAGGAAAAGCTGACCAGCCGCGACGCCTACAAGCTGGTCTCGCAGATGGTGCGCGATCCGTTCGAACTGTGGCTCAACAGCCACCCGGATTACGGCAGGAAGATCGCCGAACTGGCGGTCAGGGCGGCGCAGAACCGCATGAAGTCGACGCAGAAGGTCGAGAAGAAGAAATCCTCGGGCATCGCCACCCTGCCCGGCAAGCTGACCGACTGCGAATCCGACGACATTGCCCGCAACGAAGTCTTCCTGGTCGAGGGCGACTCGGCCGGCGGCTCGGCCAAGCAGGGGCGCGACAAGGAAACGCAGGCGGTTCTGCCGCTGCGCGGCAAGGTGCTCAATACCTGGGAGGTCGACCGCGACCAGCTCTTCAGGAACAACGAGGTGCATGACATCTCGGTGGCCATCGGCGTCGACCCGCACGGCATCAGCCAGATCGATACGGTGGACCTCTCGGGCCTGCGCTACGGCCGCATCATCGTCATGTCCGATGCCGACGTCGACGGCAGCCACATCCAGGTATTGCTATTCACGCTCTTCCTCAAGCACTTCCCGGCGCTGGTCGAGCGTGGCCACATCCACGTCGCCCAGCCGCCGCTGTTCCGCGTCGATGTCGAGGCGCGCGGCCACACGCGCAAGATCTATTGCCTGGACGAGGCCGAGAAGGAGCAGGCGCTGATCAAGCTGCGCGACGATGGCGTGCCGGAAAACCGGATCACCGTCTCGCGCTTCAAGGGACTCGGCGAGATGAACCCGGACCAGCTCTGGGAGACCACCCTCTGCCCCGACACCCGTCGCCTCGTGCCCTTCCAGGCCGGTCGCGAAACCATCGCCGCGATGACCGGCACCTTCACCCTGCTGATGGGCAAGGGCGAAGCCGCCGGCCGCCGGGCATGGATGGAGAAGGATGGCGGACTGGTCGAGGCGGATGTCTGAGTCTGCTTCCGGGCGGCGCGGTTACCGATCGTCACAGCGGGCGCGACCGCGGCCGGCTAAGATTCGGCCCTTTGACCTTGCGCACCGTCGTGAATAACCATTTCCCCACCCTGCCGGGCGTCACCGCGTTGCGCGCCTGTCTGCTCTCCGTCAGTATCGCCCTCCTCGCCGGCTGCGGGTCGCTGCCTTCGCTGTCGTCGGCGAAGCCGGCCGCCACGGCGCCGGCAGCGGTCCCGGCGCCCGCCCCAAGCGCCGTCCGCAAGCCGAAAATCGGCCTCGCCCTCGGCGGTGGCGCGGCGCGCGGCTTCGCCCACATTGGCGTGATCAAGATGCTCGAATCGCACGGCGTCGTTGCCGACTACGTGGTTGGCACCAGCGCCGGCGCCGTGGTCGGCTCGCTCTATGCGGCGGGGCACGATGCCTTCGCGATGCAGAAGATCGCCCAGCAACTCGACGAAAAGATCTTCGCCGACTGGACGCTGGGCGGGCGCGGGATACTGAAGGGCGAAGCCCTGCAGGATTTCGTCAACCAGCACGTTGGCAAGCGTCCGCTGGAAAAACTCGGCAAGCCTTTCGCCACGGTCGCCACCGATCTCAACAGCGGCGAGCGGGTGGTTTTCCGCACCGGCGACACCGGCCTCGCCGTGCGCGCCTCGGCGGCCGTGCCCGGTGTCTTCCAGCCGGCGCAGTTCCGCGGCCGTAGCTACGTCGATGGCGGCCTGACCAGCCCGGTGCCGGTGCAGGCGGCGCGCGAGATGGGCGCCGATATCGTCATCGCCGTCGACATCTCCGACCGGCCGGAGGGCCAGCCGGTGGACAGCTTGGCCGCGATCCTGTGGCAGACGACAACCATCATGGGCGGCATCATCGGCGCCAACGAACTCAAGGGGGCCGATGTCGTCATCCGCCCAACGCTGCGCTACGTCAAGTCCTGGGATTTCACCGCCCGCCACGACGCGATGCTCGAAGGCGAAAAGGCCGCGCTTGCCGCGCTGCCCAACATCAAGCAAAAGCTCGGCCGCTAGGCGTGCCATGGGACTTGCCGGCGTCCGCGTGCTATCCCTCGTTTCGCCGATGATGCGGCTCCACACGACCTGCCCGTCAATCGCAACCGGCCAAGGCGGCTTCCACTTCGTCGACGACGCCGCGCCGCCCATGGCGCCGGCTACCTTCGCCGCCAACGACGTCGACTTCATCGACCCCATCGGCATCGACCACGACCACCTCGGCCGCGTGCTGAACAAGCGCTCCACAAAGACATGCACGGCATCGGGCTGGACGCGGAAGTGAGCCCCTGGTTCGACGACCGCGTGCCCAGACCGAGCGCCGGCCACCACTTCATCGCCAGGGCGTTGGCCGGCGACTGCCGCTGAGATGCGGGTCCGCGACGACACCCCGCCGACGCCGCGCGGCCTCGCCGCCTGCCCCGGATGCCCCAATTGAATGCCATTGAATCGCACGTGAGCGGTAAAGCCGGGGCTATCAACCGGTGACACGTTGTCACCGGTTAAATCGAACGAATTGACCGAATCGAGCGATTCCATTATTGTGGATTCACATCCTGATGCGCAGCGAGGTTCCAACATGCAAACCTATACGGCCAATGAGGCAAAGACCCGTTTCGGCGAGTTTCTCGACCGCGTGCAGCGCGAGCCGGTGCGCGTGATGCGCCACGACCGGGTGGTTGGCGTGATGGTCAGCGCCGAGGATTACGAGGCGATGCGCGCCTTTTATGCCGACCGTTTGCGGCAGACGTTACGCGAGAGCGCGGCGGATGCCGCGGCTGCCGGTTTGACCGAAGACAAGCTCGCCGAACTGCTTGCCGATGAAAGCTGACCCCGTCGTCCAGGCCAGCTATGCGCTGGCTGTGGTCGACACCAACGTGCTCCTGAGCGCCGCATTGTCGCCCGGCGGGACGCCGGCGATACTGGTCGACGGGCTGTTGGAGATCAGCAAGTTGGTGTTTTCGGCGGCCACCTTCGCCGAACTGGAGACCCGCATCTGGCTGCCGAAATTCGACCGCTATCTGTCCATCGAGCGTCGCCGTCGCCTCTTGTCCCTGACGCAGAGCGCCGCCGTCTGGGTCGATATTCCCGCCGCGCTGGCTGAACGCACGTTCTCGTCTGATCACGCGGACAATGCCTTCATCCACGCCGCCCTTGCCGCCGGCGCGTTGCGCCTGATCACCGGCGACGATGACCTACTCTGCCTGCATCCGCTGGATACGCTGCATATCCTGACACCGCGCCAGGCACTGGATGAAATACAAGCCGGTGCCTGACCGCCAGCCCGCCCCCGCCGAGTATTGCCTATGCACGAAACCGGAACGAAAGTCGAACAAAGCAACCCGGCGCTGGCCGGCGGCCACCCCTGACATGCGGGTCCGCGACGACACCCCGCCGACCCCGCGCGGCCTCGCCGTCGCCCTGCTCTTCGCGCTCGCCGCCCACCGCTTGCACGGCTATTGCGAGCACGGCCATTGGCTCAACGACGCTCAAGGCGCCAGCCTCGCCGCCGACTGGCTCGCCCGCGCGAAAAACGCGCTGCCCCTCGCCGAACGGCGCCGCCTCTCGGCCCTCAGCGACCAACTGGCACGCCAGATCGCCGGATCACTATCGCGCGAAGCCGGGCTGTATGCCGCGCACGAAATGATGGAAGCGCTCGACCCCAATTACCACTCGGAACTGGCGCAGACGATGCTGGCGGAGTGCGAAAAGCTGCTGGACGACAAGCCGTGCCCAAGCGGATGACTGCTGCTTCCGGCCAAGGGCGGCACTCCGCGACGCTGCCTCGCGGCTGGCGCTCGTGCGCGGCAACGTATGCGACAAGGGGTATTTGGTTGCACCGCCGGTGCTGGGCGGGTACCCATATCGCGCCAGCGAGCACTGTCATGGTGCGCCTGGCCGCCCCACGCGCAAAATCCCCGATACGCCTGCCTTGGCGGCAGCGTCCTTGACGGTGTCCTGCGCCTTGGTTTAGGGTTGGCCCGGACAGGAGTATCCCGGAGGAATCACCGTGCTCAATTCAACCATGAACGATTCGGCGAATCGCGACCGAAAGCGTCTCCAGGTGGCCCTGCTCACCGGGGTCGCCTGGGTGCTGGTCACCATGTTCGGAATGCGCTGGGCCAGTGACGGCAGCAAGAAGCCGCTGGTCGAGACCGTTTCGCACGGCATCAGCTGGAACCTCGCGATGGCGATCGGCGTCCTGTTGCTCGTTACCCTTGTGATGCGCTGGCGCGACCTCAAGTTCGTGGCGCCGCGCCCGCCAGGCTCGCTGAAGCTGCTATGGTTCCCCACGCTGTATCTGCTGCTGTTCGCAATGCTCGGAGCCTTTCTCGGCCTGCCGCCGCTCGGGACGCTGATGTTCGTTCTGCTCAACACGCTGATGGTCGGGCTGTCCGAGGAGTGGATGTTCCGCGGCGTGCTGTTCCAGGGCTTGCGCAGCCGGCTCCGGCTGTGGCCCGCGATCATCGTGACCACGCTGTTGTTCGGCGGCGTGCACGTCGTCAATGTCATCACCACCGGCCAGCTGGCCGAGGCCGCGGTGCAGGCGGTGGCCGCGGCGATGAGCGGCACGGTGATGATCGCCCTGCTCATCCGCACCGGGTCGCTGTGGGTGCCGGTGGTGTACCACGCGCTGTGGGACTTGGGCACGTTCACCGTGTCGGCAGGTGCAAGCGGCGGCGGGGCGCCGCTGGATCTTCACGAACACCTGCGCTGGACGATCCCGATGCTGCTGGTGCTGCCGAACTTCCTGTACGCCGTGTTCCTGCTGCGCAAGGTGCGCAACGATTCGGTGCTCAGCACCGATTGACGCGGCGGCCGGATTCGGGCGCCGCCGCATCCTCTGCGCCGTGCTTCGCGCCTCGGGCCGTGTCGCAGCCCGAAGCGCGTGAATTCGGCGCGCGAGCCCGCGAAAGCCATGGCCGATGATCTGCCCGGGCGCGATGATGCCGCTGGCCGCAACCCCCACCGATTCGTCATTGCCCGTCCCCGGGCCGGAGCCGGTGATATCGACGATGTCGCCGGCTCGTCGCGTTGGCGCGTTACGACTCGACGAGAACGCGACCGGCGCCGGTCGTGGCGTCCACCTGCCCGGCGCCGCTTCCTGCGCCCAACGGCTGGTCGTCGGGCGGCAGCACTTCGAGCAGGGTTTCCATCGCCTGCGTGGCGTGTTCGAGCGCCTTGCCGTCATCGGCCCGGACGCTTCCGGCAGCACCAATCCGCCGCGAGACGTCGACCATGGACCGGGCATGCAACAACAAGCGGCCGCGAATCGCGTTGAGTTGCCGCAGCCTGGCGATGGTGGCAGCGCGCAGGTCGGTGATTGCTTCATCCCTGGCTTCTTCGCTGCTCGCACCTTCCAGCGCGAGGCGTGCGCTCAGTTCGTCCATCGACGACTTCCACCAGCCGAGGAAGGTGGCCCGGTGGTCGATCAGCGCGTTCACCGACTCTGCCATGGCGTTGATCTCGTCACGGCCGCCAGGGTATACCTTGACACGTGCCGTCGGCGTGCCGAACGCCAGGTCGTCGAGCAGCCCGGCCATCTGCCGGACCGGGCGAACGATGCGGACCGTGATTGCGATTGCGAAGACGACCGCAAGGACGATCGCGCAGGCCAGGACGATCAGATCCAGCCGGATGCTGGCCCGCGAGGCCGCGGCGATCTCGGCAACGCGGGCCGCCATCAGCTGATTCGCCTGATCGACATTCTCCTTGATCAGCGGCGCCACCCGTTCGGCGGCGGCATCCATCCCCCGCGTCAGTTGCACTATGCGGTCGTAATGGGCCACCAGGTCGCGAAAACCCTGCTCGTAATCGCGCAGCAGACCGGCGAGCAGCGCCTTGTCAGCCGCAGACAGCGGGGACGCGGCGATCTGCGCGTGAATCCTGCGGGCGATTTCTACCACCATCTGCGGATAGGCCTCGCCGCCACGGAGCAGAAAATCCTTCTCCCGCCGCCTGAGTTCGAGGACGCTGGTTTCCAGGTCGGGCACGTAATGAGCATCCAGGATAGCCTCGATCCGGTGTGCGGCATCGCGGAACGCTCCCATCCCGCCTGCCACATTGCCGGATTTGAGCGCACTTTCGGCATACGGCTCGAAGCTCCTGGCGTAGGTGGCCAACTCGGCCAGCAGTTTATGCTGCACCTGGTCTGGCAGGCCGGAGCGCTCGATCAATTGGCGAAATTCCCGGATCAGCTTGCGCACCCGCTCGCCGTAGGCTGGATCCTGCCGCAGCGCGAGATCCTTTTCACTGCGCCGAATCTGCAGCAGGACGGTCTGCAGACGATCGACGTTGTAGCGGGCGGCGAGTTCCTGCAGGCGATGGATCTTGTCGCGGAAGGCGCCCTGAAGCCCCGAGTTCTCGTCCAGTCCCATGATTCGCCAGGCTTTGGCAACTTCGCGAAAACTCTCCTGATAGGCGGTCATCGCTTCCTGAAGCGCCCTGGCCGTCTGCTCGGACTGCGGGTCGGCCGCCGCCAGCGCGGCCACCTTGTCGCGCATGGCTTGCAGCCGTTGATCGACGTCCCCGGCGAAGCGTTCCTGGTGCCGCAGCAGGAAGTTCCTCTCCGCGTTCCGTGCGCCGGCCATCTCCACTTCAATCTCGAGCGCCAGCGATTTGCGGGCTTCGAAAACGCTTTGCAGTTGCTGGTGGTCAGCGAGCACCGACCGCAGCGTCTCGTGAAAGTGCCAAACTACGCCAACAAACAATAGGCCGATGAGAGCGAAACCGATTCCGATCTTTTCGCCGACCCGCAACTTGCTGGATATCCTGTCCATCGATCGCTCCTGACTGGCTTGCCTGGGAACCCGGGTCATTATACGTTCGTCAAGGACGGGATTCGACGTCGCGGATCGGCGTGCCGCCAGGTCAGCCGTAGCGGCCCTCGATGTAGTCCGCGGTTTCCTTGTGTGCCGGGGTCACGAACATCTCCTCGGTACGCGCATGCTCGACGACCTTGCCCATCAGCATGAACACGCATTCCTCGCTGGCCCGCCGCGCCTGCGCCATGTTGTGGGTCACGATGAGGATCGTGTACTGGCCCCGCAGTTCCCAGAGCAGTTCCTCGACCGCTTCGGTGCCCTTGGGGTCGAGCGCCGAGCACGGTTCGTCCATCAGCAGGACCTTTGGCTTCACCGGCAGCAGGCGGGCGATGCACAGCTTCTGCTGTTCCTCGAGCGACAGCTCGGTCGCCTTGCGCTTCAGGCGGTCCTTCACCTGGTCCCAGAGCAGGACCTGGCGCAACGACTGCTCGACGATCTCGTCCGGCGTTCCCTGCGCCATCTCGCCACCGCCCTTGGCGTGCAGCCGGTGGCTGAAGAGGATGTTGTCACGGATCGAGATCGGCAATGGGTTCGGGCGCTGGAAGACCATCCCCACCTGCTTGCGCACCTGCACCAGTTCGACCTGCGGGTCGTAGATGTTCTCGTTCATGACGTGAATGCTGCCCTCGATCCGCACGTAACCGAGCCGCTCGTTGATGCGGTTGACGCTGCGCAGGAAGGTGCTCTTGCCGCAGCCCGACGGACCGATCATCGACGTGATCAGTCCTTCACGGATGCGCAGATCGACGTCGTAGAGCGCCTGGAAGGTGCCATACCAGAGATTGAGCTTCTCGCTGGCGATGGCATGGCGGGGAATCGGCTGCACGGGCGCAGCGGTTTGTTCGTTGTTCATCGTAGATAATGTCCTTGATAGGCAATGTGGGCGTCACCGGCGAGCCGCCACCGGTTTGCCGCTCACGACGGGTACGGCACGGTTAGCCAAACCGTCCCTCGACGTAGTCGCGCGTGCGCTGATCCTTCACCTCGCCGGTGAACAGGTCTTCGGTTACGCCGATCTCGACACACTCGCCGGCGAGGAAGAAGGCCGTCCGGTCGGCGAGGCGCCGGGCCTGCTGCACGAGGTTGGTGACGAGGATGATGGTCACTTCCTGGCGCAGCTCCTTGAGCACGTCCTCGATGCGCATCGTCGTCACCGGGTCGACGGCGATCGAGAACTCG
>ERZ761607.4272-NODE-4272-length-12805-cov-7.399294_pt1 | contig 12805 bp, 8 predicted proteins | sample MGYA00511164_ERZ761607 | MGnify/ENA primary metagenome ERZ761607 (study PRJEB28899, sample SAMN02445080) | bioreactor sludge metagenome | biome: EBPR sludge | place: Australia: Brisbane, Thorneside Wastewater Treatment Plant | collected 2011-06-22 ...
GCGCGCGTGATATGCCCGCGGGCGCGTGATCGAGCGGCTGTCGATCGAGCTGTCGAACCGGTGCCGGAAGGCCTGCGCGTTTTGCTACAGCACGTCGACGCCCGACGGCGCGACCCGCTGGACGGCCGACGACGTCATCGCGCTGGTGCGCGACTGCGCGCGGCACGGGGCGAAGGCGGTGTCGTTCGGCGGGGGCGAGCCGCTCGAGGCGCCAGCGCTGCTCTGGCCCGTGCTCACGGCGCTGCGCGGCGTCGTGTTCCGCTCGTTCACGACCAGCGGGCTCGATCTCGACGCTGCCTTCCACGACGTCGTTGCCGCCGCGCCGGACAAGGTGCACGTGTCGATCCATCACCCCGGCGCGCGCGCCGAGGTCGACCGCGTCGTCGCCCAGGTCACGCGGCTCGCGCGCGCCGGCGTCGCCAGCGGCGTGAACCTGCTGGTCGCACGCTCGCAGCTCGCGGCCGCGCGCGCGACGGCGCAGGCGCTGCACGCGGCCGGCATCGACAACACGCGCATCGTCTACCTGCCGATGCGCGGCCGCACCGCCGAGACGCCCACGCCCGACGAGCTCGCCGTCGTCGCCGGCGGCCGCCGCTTCCAGTCGATGACGTGCCTCACCGCGTGCGCGCCGAGCCCGCGCTTCGTTGCCGTCGCGTGGGATCGCACGATCGCGCACTGCTCGTACACGACCGCGCGCCGCCCACTCGCCGCCGCCCACAGCATGGACACGACGTGGTTCGCCGTCGACCGTGACGGCCACGTCGCCGTCTTCGACTCCGGCGAGGCCGGCGCCGTCCCGATCGACGGCTACACCGACGACTTCGCCCCGATCCTCGACGAGCTCGTGAAGGCCGCGGGCGGAAAGGAGCTCGACTGGGACGAGCTCCCCGAGCGCCTCGCCGAGCTCGGCATCTTCTTCTACACGCACGAGGAGTGGGAGAACGCGCTCGCCGGCCCCTACGAACGAAGAGGAACGCCGGCCCAGCCGATGCCCGGCCACCAGGTGCCGCGCGGGCTCCGCGCCCACATGGTGTCGTTCGACGGCCGCTTCGCCGAGACCGACCAGCTCCAGCCGCTCGAGCACTGGAAGTCGGAGGCCTGGAGCGCGGCATGGATCGCCACCGACGGCGTGTCCGTGCACTGCGTTCCAGGCCACGAGGAGGAGTACGCCGCGGAGGTCGAAGAGCTCGCGTCCGTGTACGAGGGCGAGCGCAAGCTGCAGGTCGATCCGCCGGGCGGCCCCTCCGAGGCGGTGCAGCCGGCGGCGCGCGTCATCTCCCCGCGCCGCTGGTGGCAGTTCTGGCGGAAGTAGGGCGGGGCTTCGCGGCCTTCACGTAGCGATCGAACCACTCGATCTGCTCGGCCACCACGTGCTCGATCGACTCGATCGCGCGGTAGCCGTGAGACTCGAAGGGCAGCATCACGAGGCGGGTCGTGCCGCCGGCGCCGCGCACGGCCTCGAACAGCTTCTCCGACTGGAGCGCCACCGTGCCCGGGTTGGCGTCGATGGCGCCGTGGATGATGAGCAGCGGCTCGTCGATCTTGTCGGCGTTGAGGGTCGGCGAGAGCTTGTGATAGGTGGCGCGCGCCGCGAAGTACGTGCGGTGCTCGCGCTGGAAGCCGAACGGCCGCAGCGTGTGGTTGTACGCGCCGCTGCGCGCGATCCCCGCACGGAACAGGTCCGAGTACGCGAGCAGGTTGGCGGTCATGAGGGCGCCGTGGCTGTGACCGGTCACGCCGATGCGATCACGATCGGTCACCCCAATCGCGACCGCCTTGTCGATCGCCGCCTTCGCGTTCGCCACGATCTGCTCGACGAAGGAGTCGTACACGGTCTCGGGCGGGCCCACGACGGGCATCGAGACGTCGAGCACCGCGTAGCCGGCGAGCGCGTAGAGCTCGATGGCGGCGCCCCACGGCGACGTGAACTCGGTCGGCGTCGCGACGACCTGCCCGGCGGTCGCGGCGTCGGAGTACTCGAGCGGATAGGCCCAGAACACCGTCGGCAGGCGCGTCCCCGCCTTGTGCCCGGGCGGCAGGTACAGCGTGAAGCTCACCTGCACGCCATCGGCGCGCTTCGTGGTGACGAGCTGCTTGGTGACGCCCCGGATCTGCGGGGTCGGATCCGGATAGTTCGTCACCAGCGCGACGGACGGGTCGCCGAGCTTGCGGCGCTCGAGGTTCGGCGGTTCGGTCGGCGACTGTCCGTACGTGAGGAAGCTGCCCGCGCCGACGTCGAGCCACGCCACGAACCTCTCGAGGCGCCCCGGCGCCGATTGCCAGAGCCGCTCGCTCTTCAACGTCGTCAGATCGAGCCGATCGAGGAACGGCCGGTTGCCCGTGGGCGACGCTCCCTCGCCGCTCAGGAAGATGGCGTCGCCGTGGCGGCGCACGACGGACGCGCCGGTGGGCAGGACCTCGTACACCGGCGTGCCCGGATCCTTGTACGCGTCGTTGACGCTGCGATCGAACACCTTGCGCGCCGTCTTGCCGTCGAGGGTGACCAGCTGCGTCCAGCTCCACCGGGTGTCGCGGTCGTAGTCGGTGACGAGCGCGAGGTCGCCGCCCGCGATCCACTCGATGTCGTCGAATCGATGCTCGATCTCGCGCCAGATCGCCGCCGGCTGGCCGACCGGCTTGCGCATCAGCCGATCGCGATGCGGCACCTTGACCGCCCAGTCTCCGCGGTCGAGCGCCTCGACCCACACCAGCGTGGCCGGCTGCGTCGGATCGAAGCGCACGTCGCGCGGCCCCGTGGGCACGCCGTGGATCGGGACCTGATCGGCCAGGGGCAAGGCGGCGACGGTCTCCACGCGCGTGCCGTCCCGGGTCCACACCGCGATGTCCTGCGGAAACCGGTTCCACGGGCGTGCGTACGAGTACGGCCGCTTGATCTCGTTCACCAGCAGGTGCTTGCCGTCGGGCGCGGCCTGGACGTTCGCGAAGACCGCCGGCGCGCCGATGCGGGTCACCTTCAGCGACACCGCGTCGACCAGGGCGAGCTGCGAGGTCATGTAGTGCTCGAACAGATCGGCGTCGTGCGCGTCGCGCAGGAGATCACGCGCCTCGTACGTGCTGCTCGCGGTGCTCACACCGCTCGCGTCCTGGATCATCGGACCGATCGGCGGCGGCTCGGCGGGGGCCGGCTTGCGGCGGAGCGGCACGGTCTTGACGAGCAGCGTGCGGCCGTCGGCGAGCCACTGCAGCTGCCTGCCGAGCAGCGGATTGACGGCCACGCCGCCGACCTTGCGCGCCGTCGCCCTGGCCGGATCTCCCAGCCAGAGCTCGATGCCGGTCGACGCGATCGCCACGAACGCGAACCGCGTCGCCGCGGGGTTCCAGTACGCGCCACCGAACTTCAGATCTCGCGGGAGGCGGATCGGAACTTCCGCGCCGTCCGGCAGCCGTCGCACGGTGAGCGACCCGCGATAGTGCGACCACGCGTGGAAGCCGTTGGTGCGCGGATCGACGCGAACCCCGGCCAGCCGCAGCATCGGCGCCGCGAGCTCGGCGATGCGCGGGTACCTGGGAAACGACGCGGCGAGCGCCCAGCGGCCATCCGGACTCACGCTGACGGACGGCGGATCCGGGGCGACCAGGACCTCGTGCACCGGGGACGGCGCGGCGCGATAGCGATCGTCAGCGGAAGCCGCGTGGACGGAGACGGCGAGCACGGCGAGGACGAGGAGGGGGGTGCGCACGGCGGGATTCTCGAGGAGCGGCCCGGCGATCGCAACGACACGCACCGTCGCGCGCGGATCCTGCCGACGCTTGCCTCCTCGACAACACGGCGCGTCACACGGCGTCACTCGCGGCCGGTTCCCGGCCACCCTCGCGCGTGGTACACCGTGGGCAGATGTCGGTTGCGCGGTCGTTCTCGCTCACTCCCGGCAAGCGGGTCCTGTACCTGACGAAGGATCCGGACCGGATCCGCCGCCAGCTCGCCGGCGAGCTGACCTTGCGAATGCAGGACGTCCGCCCCGAGGACCTGCTCGACGACATCAACACGGACGCGATGACGCCGGCGTGGGTCTGCTTCGACTTCGACCCGGCCGAGATCGCGAAGAACGCGTACGCCGGCCTCGTCGTCGGCGGCGAGCGCCTCATCCCGCCCGACGCGCTCGCGCGCGGCGGCTTCGAGGTCATCGTGTCGGGCGCCCAGAAGGGCGTCGGCAGCTCGCGCGAGACCGCCGCGCAGTGCGAGGTCTTCAGCGGCAGCCGCATGGCCGTCGCCTCGTCGTTCGCGCCGATCCACGCGCGCAACAACATCAACATCGGGCAGCTCATGGGCGACCACGCGCTGCTGGCGCGACTCGAGGCGGGCGAGACCATCGGGCTCGACGAGCTGACCCGCGGCCACGACGCGATCACGGCGCTCGTGATCGAATCCGGCGGCCTCCTCCCGTTCTGCTCGCGGCTCGCGAAGGGCGAGATCACCGTGCCACCGACCGGCACCGGCCCACGCCCGATGAACCTCGCCGAGAAGGTGCTCGCCTCGAAGCTGCTGCCGGGTCAGGGCACGCACGTCAAGCCGCACGACGCCGTGCTGGTCAAGGTCGACGCCGGCTACTCCCACGAGTTCACGACGGCGCAGGTCGACTGGTTCCTCCAGCAGGAGTACGGCGCCGACTACCAGCTCAAGGATCCGTCGAAGTTCGCGGTCTTCGAGGATCACCTCATCTACGCCACCGGCGTGCCGGCGATGGCGAAGTACGCCGACAAGATCCAGCGACTGCGCGACATGCAGCGCGCGTTCGCCGCGCGCACCGGCGCCCGCAACTACTCCGCCGAGAACGGCGTGTCGCCCGGCATCTGCCACCAGGTCGCGCGCGAGCAGTTCATCGATCCCGGCGACTTCGTCCAGGCGACGGACAGCCACACCTGCATGGGCGGCGCCTCGGGCGCGCTGGCGTGGGGCGTCGGCTCGACGGAGTACGCCGCGCTCGCGTACTGGGGCTTCACGCCGATCGCGGTGCCCGAGTCGATCCGCTTCGAGCTGCGCGGGCGGCTCCGCCCCGGCGTCACGGCCAAGGACGTCATGCTCCACATCCTCGCGACGCACGCGAAGCGCGAGGAGACGCTCGACCGCGTGATGGAGTTCGGCGGCGACGGCCTGTTCGCGCTCTCGCCCGACGAGCGCGCCACGCTGGCCAACATGGCGACCGAGTGCTCGGCGCGCGGCGCGATCATGGAGGTCGACGACGTGATGCTCGCGTGGATCGCGAGCCGTCGCCCCGGCGTCTCCCCGGAGGCGACGATGGGCGCGAAGATGGCCGGGCTCCGCGCCAAGGTGGTCACGCCCGATCCCGGCGCCCACTACGACGGCGGCGTGCACGTCATCGACCTCGCCACGATCGGCCCCATGCTGGCGACGCCGGGCGATCCCGACCGCGGCATCGCGTCGGATCCCAAGAACGGCGCGCGCGTCCCCGAGGTCGGCCGGGTCAAGCTCGACATCGCGTACGGCGGCTCGTGCACGGCCGGCAAGCGCGACGACATCGACTTCTACGCGCGCGTGATCGCCGAGGCCGATCGCGCCGGCAAGCGCGTCGCCGACGGCGTCCGCTTCTACATCCAGTTCGGCAGCAAGGAGGTCGAGGAGTACGCCCGCGACAAGGGGTACCTCGAGCTCTTCGCGCGCGCCGGCGTCGAGGTCATCAAGCCCGGCTGCGGCGCGTGCATCGGCTGCGGCCCGGGCGTCTCCGATCGCGGCGACCAGGTCACGGTCTCCGCGATCAACCGCAACTACAAGGGCCGCAGCGGCCCCGGCAAGCTCTACCTCGCCTCGCCCCTCACCGTCGCCGCGTCCGCGGTCGCCGGCGAGATCGTCGAGTACCGCGAGGGCATGTTCGACGCCGACGCCTGACGAGCCTCACGCCCGCCGGGGCGCGGCGATCGCGCGCAGGGCCTCCAGCAGCTTCGCCGAGTCGGAGCCCTTGGCGAACACCGGGCGTCCCTGGACCACGCGCTCGGCGCCGTCGCCGGGTCGCTCGGCGAGGAACACGACCCGCTCGAGGAGCCACGGGCGGAACGTCACGACCCAGTTGAAGACGTGGCCGCCCGAGCCGTTGGCCATGTGCCAGTCGCACAGGATGATGTCGTAGTCGCCCTTGTCGAGCGCCTCGGTCGCCGCGTTGCCGCTGTCGACCGGCGTGACCGCCCATCCGTGATCGGTGAGGAGCTCGCTCATGACGCCGAGCAGGAGCGGGTCGTCGTCGGCGAGGAGCAACGTGGGCTGGCCGCTCTCGGACCACGCCGGCTCCGGATCGGCCGTGCGCGCCCGGTGGCTGCGCGTCGCCGTCGCCTCTGCGACCCGGATGATCTCCGGAGTGTCGCTGGGTCGCACCAGCAGGCAGCGCCCGGCCACGATGCGATCGAACTCCGCCGGCACCTCCTCCCCGACGAAGACGAAGCGATCGCGCAGCTCGAACCTGTGCTCCAGCGCCCACCGGTACACGTCACCGCCGAGGTTGTGCGCACCATCCCACGCCGCCACCACGGCATCGAGTGGTCGGTCCGCGGCGAGCATCGTGCGCGCCTGCATCGGCGTCGCCGCCAGGTTCACGACGAAGCCGCGCGCCTCGAACACCCGCGTGAGCAGGTCCAGGAGCAGCGCGTCGTGGTGCAGCAGCAGGATCGTCCGGCGCGGGCCCACCCCTGCGAGTGTATACTGGGTGGCCCGGGGTCCGCTTCCGGTCGCCTTCCGATGCCCTCCGCTCGCGCCATCCCCACGATCATCGGCATCGATCTGGGGACCTCGAACACCGCCGTCTCGGTCGTCCGTGAAGGCAAGGTGAGCGTGCTCGCCGGCCCCGACGGATGCAAGGCGATCCCGTCGGTCGTCTCGTTCCCGCACAAGGGCGAGGGCCCACCGATCGTCGGCGCCGAGGCCCGCCGCCGCATCGCCACCGACCCGTCGCGCACGATCTCGTCGCCCAAGCGGCTCCTCGGCCGCAAGTTCAACGACCGCGAGGTCCAGAGCTTCATCGGCGGCGCCGCCTACCGCACCGAGGCCGCGGACGACGGCACCGTGCTCGTCGAGATGGACGGCGAGCGCTACGCCATGCCCCAGCTCTGCGGCTTCATCCTCGACGCCGCGCGCAAGACGGCCGAGCGCCAGCTCGACGACGTGCGCCTCGCCGTGCTGGCGGTGCCGGTCAGCTTCGACGAAGGCCGCTGCAAGGCGGTCGAGGTGGCCGCCCGCCTCGCCGGCCTGGAGGTGGTCGGGCTCATCGCCGAGCCCAACGCCGCCGCCCTCGCCAATCGCTACGTGCCCGGGTTCGGCGGCCTGGTCGGCATCTACGACTTCGGCGGCGGCACCTTCGACTTCTCGATCGTCGACGTGTCGCGCTCGCGCTTCCAGGTCGTGGCCTCGGGCGGCGATCCGTGGCTCGGCGGCGACGACATCGACGCGGTGCTCTCCGACGCCGCCGCCAACCAGTTCTGGCGCCAGCACAAGGTCGACCTGCGCAAGCACGCCGTCGAGTGGCAGCGCCTGCGCTTCGCCAGCGAGGAGGCCAAGCGCACGCTGTCGAGCGTCGAGAGCACGCGGCTCGAGGTGAAGGACGTGCTCCGCACCGCCGAGGGCATGGTGAGCCTCAAGCTGTCGCTCGACCGCGGCACGCTGTCGCGCGCGGCGGCGGCGATCGTGCGCCGCAGCCTCGAGGTCGCCGACCGCGCGATGGCCCAGGCCGGGATCAAGGGCTCGGATCTCTCGGCCGTCTACCTGTGCGGCGGCTCGTCCCAGATGCCGGTGGTGCGCGAGGCCGTGCAGAAGCATTTCGGCGTCCCGCTCAAGGCGGGCGTCGCGCCCGAGCAGGCGGTCTGCGTCGGGGCCGCCATCCACGGCTCGCTCATCGCCCAGCGCCGCTCGTCGCCCCTGTCCGCCCAGCGCGCTTGATCCGTGCCGGTGCCCGTGCCCGTGCCCGTGCCCGGTTGTTTCTTCCCCTCCCGCCTCGTAGGCTTCTCGCCATGTATCGATCTGCCCCGATCCTGGCGGCACTGACCTTCATCCTCCCCGCGCTGACCTCCTGCGGTCCCAAGGGCGGCGGGACCACGAAGCCGAACCCCGACCTCCCCACGCTCGACGAGAAGGAAGCCGAGCTCCCCAGGATCCCGTCTCGCATCGAGACCACGGCCAGCCCGCCGATGGAAGGGCACGACCCGGCGGCGCGCTCGCCCATCCTCGACATCATGGCGGCGGAGAACGCCCGCTCGATGGCCGTGCTCGCCAAGCAGGGCGATCCCGCCTACTACCTCGCCTACCAGATCGTCGAGCAGCGCGTGGTCTCGCTCGACGCCGAGGGCGGCGCGATCGTCGGCGACAACGACGACACCGATCGCATCCTCGACGTCGAGATCCGCGTCGGCGCGCCCGACCTCGACAACACGCGCGCCCTCTCCGACGAGGCGAACGAGCTGAACCAGCCGCTGCGCCGCCGCGCCGTCGTGCCGTTCGGCGAGGACCCGCTCGCCATCGCCAACCACATCTGGCTCGAGACCGACCGCCGCTACCGCGAGGCCGTCATCGCGCTCGCCTACGTCCGCCAGGATCAGCGCACGCTGGGCAAGCGGCGCGCCGCCGTCGCCGACTTCGCGCCGTCGCAGAAGCAGACCTACATCGGCAAGCCGGTGAAGCTCGAGTTCGACAAGGCCGCGTGGGTGTCCCGGCTGAAGCGCTGCTCGGGCAAGGCCCTGCACGGCATGGCGACGCGCGGCAGCTGCGGCGTCATCTTCACCCAGAACACCGCCTGGTTCGTCGACAGCGAGGGCAACCAGCAGCAGCAGTCGTGGACGACCGCGCAGCTCGCGGTCTCGGTCGGGGTCAAGGCCGACGACGGCGAGGGGCTCGGCCGCCTCGAGCAGGCCTTCGCCGCCACGCCCGCCGCGCTCCCCGACGACGTGACCATCGACAAGATGATCACCATGGTCACCGACGACCTCGACGCGCTGCACGCGGCGCCGCTCGCCGATCCCTACGTCGGGCCCGCGATCCTCGAGGGCCGCGCCGCCGGCGTCTTCTTCCACGAGGTCTTCGGCCACCGCATCGAGGGCCATCGCCAGAAGGACGACACCAGCGGACAGACGTTCTCGTCGTACGTCGGCAAGTCGATCATGCCCGAGTGGCTGTCGGTCTACGACGACCCCACGCTCGTCACGCTCAACGGCCGCCAGCTGAACGGCTTCTACCGCTTCGACGACGAGGGCGTCGCCGCGCGCCGGGTCGAGCTGGTGAAGGACGGCGTGCTCACGGACTTCCTCATGGGCCGGAGCCCGATCGCCCCGTCGCCCGCGTCCAACGGCCACGGCCGCAAGCAGCCGGGTTTCGATCCCGTCGCGCGCCAGGGCAACCTCGTCGTCGCCAGCGCGCGCTCGGTCGAGCGCGCCGACCTCGAGAAGATGCTGCTCGCCGAGGTGAAGCGGCAGGGCCGCCCCTACGGCATGGTGTTCACCGACATCTCGGGCGGCTTCACCAACACGAGCGCGTTCGCGCCCCAGGCCTTCAAGGTCAACCCGGTGATGGCCTACCGCCTCTACCCCGACGGCAGGCGCGAGCTCGTGCGCGGCATCGACATCAGCGGCACGCCGCTGGTCGCGCTGCAGTCGATCCGCGCCGCGAGCCGCGAGATCGAGACGTTCAACGGCGTCTGCGGCGCCGAGAGCGGCTGGGTGCCGGTGTCGGCGTCGGCGCCGAGCCTCCTGCTCGAGAAGATCGAGGTGGAGAAGGCGTTCATCCCACCGGATCGCCCACCGGTGCTCGGACCACCGTCCATCACGACCGGCATCACGACCGGAGGACTCTGATGCGCGCCTCACGACGCCTGCACGTCATCGCCGCCGCGGCGCTCGTCGCCCTGACCGCCGCCCCGGCCGCCGCCAAGAAGCCGGCCGGGCCCCCGTCGCGCGCGGTCACCAACGAGATCATCGACGCGATCGCCGAGGAGATGGATCGCGCGATGAAGAACCTCGAGCTGCCCGGCGCGCCCAGGCCGTCGCAGATCTCGTACAAGGTCACCGAGGTCGAGGTGAACGACGCGGTCGCGAGCCTCGGCCACGTCACCAACAAGAAGCACCGGCACTTCGTCAACATCGAGTGCCGCGTGCGCGTGAAGTTCGACGGCATCGACAACGGCAACTTCGTCGTGGCCGGCGGCGAGTCGATCGACGGCTCGGCCGGCACCAGCCTGTCGTTCGAGGCGACGCCGCGCATCGCCCGCCGTGCCGCCTGGATCGTCACCGACACGGCGTACAAGGAGGCGCTCATCCAGCTCCGCAACAAGCTCGACGCGGCGCGCGCCGGCAGCGGCGGCGGCCTGACGTCGTGGACGACCGAGAAGGCGGTGGTCAGCGAGGAGCCGGTGCTCGTGCCGCCCCTCGAGTCGCTCGACGACGTGGTCGCGCGCGCCGAGAAGCTCTCGGCGATCTTCCGCGGCATGCCGGCGATCCGCGACTCGCGCGTCGCCCTGACCTCGTACCTCGAGCGGCGCTGGTACCTCACCACCGAGGGCACGAGCGTGACCGACACGCGCCGCGCCAGCGGCGTCATGATCGTCGCGGCGGGCCAGGCCGGCGACGGCCAGGAGCTCGCGCAGTACTTCAGCCGCTACGGCCAGACCTTCGACGATCTGCCCTCGGACGCCGAGCTCCAGAAGGAGGCCCGGCGGCTCGCCGACAACATCGTCGCCCTCGCCGCGGCGCCGCTCGCGGAGCGCTACTCGGGCCCGGTCCTGTTCGAGGGCGAAGGCGCCGCGGGGCTGGTGCGCTGGACGCTGGCGCCGCACCTGGGCTCGACGCCGCTCCCCGAGGGGCTCTCGCCGCAGCAGGCCAAGCTCTTCGGCGGCGCGCTGACCGACAAGGTCGGCCTCAAGGTCGCCGCGCCGTCGCTCAACATCGTCGACGACCCGACGACCAGCGTGGTCGCGGGCAAGGCCGTCATCGGCGGCTACAAGATCGACGACGAGGGCGTCGCCGCGCAGCGGGTCGAGGTGGTGAAGGACGGCATGCTGAAGACGTTGCTCTCCGCCCGCACCCAGGTCGGCGCCGACAAGGGCGGCCAGTCCAACGGACATGCGCGGCGCACGGCGCCGGGCGGCGCCTTCCACGGCACGGCCACCAACTTGATCGTCAGCGCCAAGGGGGGCCTCGCGCCCGCCGCGCTCAGGAAGAAGCTCCTCGCCGAGGTGAAGGCGGCGGGCCTCAAGCACGGCCTCATCATCCGCCAGCTCGACGACGCCGCGATCACCGCGGCGACCGAGCTCAGCCGTCGCGAGCTGATCCAGATGGCGGTCAACGCCAACCAGGCGCTGCCACCGCCGACCTTGCTCGCCTACCGGGTCGGGCTCGACGGCAAGGAGACGCTGGTGCGCGGCGTGCAGCTCGCGGAGGTGCCGATCAAGGCGTGGAAGGACGTGGTCGCGACCGGCAAGACGCCGTTCGTGCTCAACTTCCTCGCCTCGACGGAGGACTACCTGTCGCACAAGGTCGACGGCGTCAACGAAGGCTTCGTGCCCTCGTCCGGGATCGAGAGCTCGGTGACCACGCCCGACCTCCTGTTCAAGGAGCTCGACCTGGTGCCGTCGACGTTCGGCCTGCGCGCGCGCCCGCTGGTGCCGCCTCCGTCGGCGAAGTGATCGCCCGCATCCACGCCCGCGAGCCGCGGAGCCGCGCCAACGGGCCCGGCACGCGGTTCGTGATCTGGCTGCAGGGCTGCTCGCTCGGCTGCGCGGGCTGCTTCAACCCGACGACCCACGCGCCCCAGGGCGGCGAGCTCGTCGACACCGCGGCGCTGCTCGCCGAGGTCGCGGCCACGCGTGGGCTCGACGGGCTCACCCTCTCCGGCGGCGAGCCGCTGCAGCAAGCGCCCGCCGCGCTCGAGCTGCTCCTCGGCGCGCGCCGGCTGGGGCTGTCGACGCTCGTGTTCTCGGGCTACACGCTCGACGAGATCGGCGCGCACGCGCTCGGCCCCGCCGTGCTCGCGCACACCGACGTGCTCGTCGACGGCCGCTACGTCGCCGGCGATCGCGTGGGCGCCGGCCTGCGCGGTTCGGCCAACCAGCAGATCCACGTGCTCGGCCGCCGCCACACCCGCGCCGAGGTCGAGGCGACGCCGACCGCGGAGATCCGCATCGCGCGCGACGGCTCCGTCGTGCTCACCGGCGTCGAGCCGCTGAAGCGGCTGTAGCCGCGTCGAGCGCGCGGGTCAGCATCTGCACCGGCTCGCCGGCGCGGACGGGCAGGCGCTTCGTCGACGTCGGGATCAGGTATGCGCGCCGGGGGTACGGGTACGCGCGCTCGCGGGCGAGGAGCGCGATCGACGCGGCGCCGGCGGCGCGCGCATCGTCGAGGGCGTAACGCACGCGCTCGACGCGCGCGTCCGGCGAGAGGTGGACGTGGCGCACCTCCGCTGACGCCGGCGGCACGGGCACCGCGGCCGCGCCGGCCTCCGGCCAGCGCGACGGCGCGTGCGCGCGGCGCGCGGCGTCGACGGTCGCGGTCGCCGCGCGCGCGACCTGCTCCCAGCCGGCGACCGTCTGCGCCCACCGGGGCTCGCCGCACGTCGAGCACGTGGCGATCGCGCGCCGGGCACGGTCGGTGAAGCGCTGCACCGCGAGCGCGCCGACGATGTCGAGGTGCCCTTCGGGCACGACGTCCTTGCACGCGAGCGCGAGCTCCGTGCCGCAGATGCGCTCGAGGTACGCGCGGTGATCCTCGCCGGCGGCCGGGACGTACGCGGCCCACCGGTCGGCCTCGGGCGTGCCGGGGATCGGCGCCGCGATCGGCGGCGCCAGCGCGATCGGCCACACCG
>ERZ761607.4277-NODE-4277-length-12791-cov-5.450377_pt1 | contig 12791 bp, 10 predicted proteins | sample MGYA00511164_ERZ761607 | MGnify/ENA primary metagenome ERZ761607 (study PRJEB28899, sample SAMN02445080) | bioreactor sludge metagenome | biome: EBPR sludge | place: Australia: Brisbane, Thorneside Wastewater Treatment Plant | collected 2011-06-22 ...
GACTGTCCCTATGCCGAATTCGCCGAGGACGAAGCCGATGACGAGGACGATCCGGACTTTGAAGACGTCGAGGACCTCGATGACCTGATCGGCGACGACGAGGAAGTGGAGAAGATCATCGAGGAGGATGTCGAAATCCCCATCGAAGACCTCGTCGACGAGGACGCCGAGCCCGAGAAGGAGGAGGACGTCGGCCCGAGCAAGACCGTCGAGGAACTGGAAGCCGAGGAGGAGGAGCGCCGCCTCGCCGAGGAAAAGAAGAAGAAGCGCGCCGCGAAGGCCGGCAAAGCATCCGAAAAAGCACCGGCCAAACCCGCGAAACCCGCCAAGCCCAAGGCCCCGCCGAAGTCGAAGAAGTAAGCGCGGACCCTCCCGCGCGATGCCGCATTTGCGTCCCGCCCCGCCGCGGCGTATGCTGACCACCGCATGACGTCCCGCAAGGGCTCAACCCTGTCCGCCCCGTCGGATGTGCCGTACCTGGCGAATGCCCTTCGCCGTGGCGGGGTGTCGTCTGCCCACCTCCCGCCGTGGCCGGTCGCCGCCCAGGCCGCCCTCGACCTCGCCCGCACCGCCAACGACCTCGTGGTGGTGGTGACCGACGGACCGGTGACCATGGACCGCGCGGCTTCCGATCTCGCCACCCAGGCTTCCCTGCTCCCCGCGCCGCCCCCGATCTTCCCGTACCCCGCGCTGGAAGCCTTCCCCGGCCACGGCGCCGCCCCGCATCCGCACCTGGTTGGCGACCGCCTGCGCGCGCTGAAGGCCTGCGGCGACCACGGACCCCGGGTGCTGGTGACCTGCATCCAGGCGGTGATGCAGAAGACCGTCGCCCCCGCCTGGGTCACCGACCAGCACCGCACCCTGCGTGTCGGCGACGACGAGGACCCCGCCGCGCTGCTGCCCTGGCTCGAGGGCATCGGCTATACCTTCGAGACCGAGGTCCTCTCGCCCGGCCAGGCCGCCTGGCGCGGTGGCATCCTCGATGTCTGGCCTCCCGCCTTCGCCTGGCCGGTGCGCGTGGAATTCTTCGGCAACACCATCGATTCGATCCGCCACTTCGAGCCGGTGGAACAGCGCTCGCGCGAATCGCTGACCTCGACCGAACTGCCCCCCGCCGCCGAGCGCGCGACCACCACCGGCCCCGGCCACCACCTCGCCGACCACACCGCGCATCCCGCCGTCTGGATCTGGCTCGACCGCGAAGCCATCGCCTCCCACGCCGAACGCTACGAGCGCTCGGCGGAAGAGGCGGCCGCGATGGACCACACCTGGTCCTTCGACGCCGCGCGCACCGCGGCCCGCGCCCGCGCCACCCTCTCGCTCGAACTCGCGCTCGCCCCGGACGCCGCCGAGCATCCCCACACCTTCGACGCCCAGGCCGTACCCGGCCTTCCCTCCGGTGCCGGCGGGGCCATCCCGCCCGACCGCGTCGAGGAGATCCGCCGCCGCTTCATCCAGGAACACCTCGACCTCGCCGCCGACCGCTGGAGCGTCACCTTCCACTTCAGCACCAGCGGCGCCCGCGACCGGTTCATCGAGGCCTACGGTGCCAACGGCGCACCGCCGCCCGGCATCACCGTGCGCGACGGCGTCGTCTCGGAAAGTTTCCGCAATCCCGATGCCCGCCGCGTGGTCATCAGCGACCTCGACCTGTTCGGACGCACCCGCGATCCGGGCAGCCGCTACGAACGCGCCGCGAAGAAGGCCCGCGCCACCGACCAGGCCGGCCAGCGCATCCACGCCTGGACCGACATCCAGCCCGGCGACTACGTCGTCCACCTCGAACACGGCATCGGCATCTACCGCGGCCTGTTCGAGATCGAGATCAACGGGCGGATGCAGGAAGCGCTGACCATCGAATACGCCGAAGGCGCGAAGATCTACGTCCCGGTCGCCCAGACCCACCTGCTCACCCGCTACATCGGCGTCGGCAAACGCCGCCCGAACCTCCACGCCCTCGGCGGCAAACGCTGGATCAAGGAAAAAGCCGCCGCGGAACGCGCCGTCGAGGACCTCGCCTCCCTGCTGCTCGAGACCCAGGCCGCGCGCGACGCCAAGCCCGGCCACGCCTTCGGCAAGGACACCGCCTGGCAGCATGAATTCGAGAACGCCTTCCCCTATGCCGAAACGCCCGACCAGGCCCAGGCCATCCACGACGTCAAGGCCGACATGGAATCGACGCGGCCGATGGACCGCCTCATCTGCGGCGACGTCGGCTACGGCAAGACCGAAGTGGCGATGCGCGCCGCGTTCAAGGCGGTGATGGACGGCAAGCAGGTCGCCATCCTCGTGCCCACCACCGTGCTCGCCCAGCAGCATTTCGACACCTTCAGCGAGCGCATGGCCGCCTTCCCGGTGCGCATCGCCGCGCTCAGCCGTTTCCAGTCCCGCGCCGAGCAGACCGACATCCTCGAACGGCTCGCCCGCGGCGAGGTCGACATCGTCATCGGCACCCACCGCCTCGTGCAGGCGGATGTCCGGTTCCGCGACCTCGGCCTGGTCATCATCGACGAGGAGCAGCGCTTCGGCGTAAAGCACAAGGAATTCCTCAAGCGCGTGCGCCAGCTCGTCGATGTGCTCACGATGACCGCCACCCCGATCCCGCGCACCCTCTACATGAGCCTCACCGGCGCCAAGGACCTCAGCATCATCGAGACCGCGCCGGTCGAGCGGCTGCCCATCGAGACCATCGTGTCCGAACACCGCGACGACGTCGTGCGCGAGGCGATCCTGCGCGAGCTGAACCGCGAGGGGCAGGTCTATTTCCTGCACAACCGCGTCACCACCATCCAGGCCGTGCGCGACAAGCTCGTTCGCCTCATCCCCGAGGCGCGGGTGCGCATCGCCCACGGCCAGATGGACGAACACGAATTGTCCACCATCATGCGCGCCTTCACCCGCGGCGAGTTCGACGTGCTGCTTTGCACCACCATCATCGAGAGCGGCCTCAACATCCCCAACGTCAACACCATCATCATCGACCGCGCCGACCGGTTCGGCCTGTCCGAGCTCTACCAGTTGCGCGGCCGCGTCGGGCGCTACAAGCGCAAGGCCTACGCCTACCTGCTGCTGCCGAAACACGGGCAGCTTTTCTTCATGGCCCGCCAGCGCATCGGCGCCATCAAGCGCTACACGAGCCTCGGCTCCGGGTTCAAGCTGGCCATGCGCGATCTCGAGCTGCGCGGCGCGGGCAACATCCTCGGTGCGGAGCAGAGCGGCCACATCGCCACCGTCGGCTTCGACCTCTACTGCCAGTTGCTCCAGCGCACGGTGTCGCGGATGAAGGGGGAGAAGGTGGACCCGGTGGTCGATGTCGACCTCGACCTCGACTTCGTCGTGCTCTCGCCCGACCGCGCCGACGAGCCGGTGGCCGCGGTGATCCCGGTCTCGTACATCGAGGATGAAACCCTGCGCGTCCGCATCTACCGGCGGTTCGCCGCGCTGGCCCGGCGCAAGCAGGTGCGCGACCTCGAGGCGGAGTTGAAGGACCGGTTCGGTCCGTTGCCCGAGTCGGTGGTGCGGCTGCTCCTGCTCGCCGACCTCAAGATCGCCGCCACGCTGCGGAAGATCGACAAGATCGAGGTCAGCGGGGAGAAGGTCATCATGACCCGCAAGCGCGACTACGTCATGACCGACGGGAAATTCCCGCGCCTCGCGCCGGGACCGATCACCGACCGCCTGCGTGCGCTGCTCGCCCTGGTCGAGAAGACCACCGGATAACCGGTTCCTGTTGGATGGCCCTGAATGAATGTAGCCGGCATAAAGCCGGCTCTACTGCGCACGTAGAGCCGGCTTTACGCCGGCTATGACAGATTCCAAACCGTATAGCCGCATAGGCCGAACCCCCGTTCGCGTCATCATGACCCGCAAGCGCGACTACGTCATGACCGAAGGGAAATTCCCTCGCCTCGCGCCGGGACCGATCACCGACCGCCTGCGCGCGCTGCTCGCCCTGGTCGAGAAGACCACGCGAGTCGTGGAGTGGTCCAGTCGAAGTAGAGCCGGCTTTACGCCGGCTATGACCTGCGGGGTAGCGCCGGTTTATACCGGCTATGACCACCCCCCGGTCACTTCATCGGCAGGTCGAGGTGGAACAGGTTCGCCTGGGTCGCGTCCTCGGTGAAACCGAGTTTCCGGATGTAGGCGATGTGCTTCGGCACGGTGCTGTAGGTGCAGAGGCGCGTGATGCCGCGTGCCGCGAATTCCCCGGCCAGTGCGTCGCGCACCAGGTAGCGGGTGTTCTTCAGGTCGCGGTAGGCGGGGATGGTGTAATCGAGGTCGATCACCGCGCAATCGCCCTCCTGGTGGTATGAGAACAGGCCGACCGATACGGCGTTGCGCAGGATAAAGGTGTATTGCTGCTCGGGCGACAGGGTATCCTGCGAGAAGCGCGGGAAGTGGTAGCCGATGTCGCGGGTGTAGTAGCGCAGGAAATAGCGCAGGTACGGACTATCCTTGTAGGTCACGGTCAGGTAGTGGAAGTAGTCGATCCGGTTCGACATCTGCACGATGAACCAGATGTCGATCAGCGCGATCAGCCCGTTCAGCAGCGCCACCGGGATCGATCCGATCAGCGCGCCGTACAGCGAGAACAGCGACGCCCCGACCAGGTTCACCCAGCGGAAGTGCCACACGTTGGTGATGAGCAGTGACAGGGCCACGATGCCCGACGCGATGTATCCGATCCATTCCAAGAGTTCTGGCGACATGCCGGGCATAGTAGGACGATCCGGCGGAGAACGCACGGAGGTTTTTCGGCGGGGGCGCGGTCAGCGCGGCGCGTCCTGGCTCCATTTGTTGACCCAGTACGGCTGGGCGCGCCAGCAGCGCGTGAACTCGCGGGTGAATGCGCGGGCCAGCGGTGGACAGGCGAACACCACGACGTTCTCGTCGTTCACGCCGAGGGCCGAGGCCGAGAAGTTTGCCGATCCGGTGATCACCACGTTTTCATCGATGACGATCACCTTGTGGTGCATCCGTCCATTGTTCGAGCTGATCCTCACCGTCGCGCCGGCCTCGCGCAGTGGCGTCTTCAGCGAGGTGCCCTGGCGTGACAGGGTGAGGTCGAGCAGCACAGCCACCTTCACCCCGGCGGCGATGCGGCGCTTCAGGGCATCGAACATCGCCCGGTCGGTCAGCGCGAACGCCATGATGTAGATGGAGTTAGTGGCCTTTCCGATCTCCTCGACGAACGCCTTCTCGAGGTCGTCTTCCGGGCTGAACAGGTTGCGCACGAGCACGTCCCCCATGCGGATCTCCGGGTGCGGGGTGGGGGTGGCGTTTTTCTTGCCGTGGCGACCGGCCCAGATCTCATCCATCTCCGCCGTATAGTTCAGCGCCATCAGCGGGTGCGAGAAGGTCACCGCGTTGTTGTCGTTCATCTCGGTGTCGTTGCGGGTGAAATTGTACGAGCCGGTCCACACGCGATGGCCGTCCGCGACCATGAACTTGTTGTGCATCAGGCCCGACTTGTTCTCGGTCTGGCGCAACAGGCCTTTCTTCAGCCACTCGTTCAGCCGCGTGCGGATTTCCGATTCGTCGCGGCCGACGAAGTTGGACGAGGGGACGGCGATGCGCAGTTTCACTCCGCGGATGATCGCGGCATCGATGGCTTCGCCGATTTCCGGGAGGTTGATTTCGTACACGCAGAGATCGAGGGTGTTCGAGGCGTTGGCGATGAAATCAACCACGCCGCGCGCGATATGGGGGGAAGGGGCCAGATAGAGCCTGACCGGCGTGTTGCCGACCTGGCCGGACATCACGGACAGATTGAAGATCGGATTCTGGTGCGGCTCCTGGGCGTGAACCCCCGAGGACACAAGCATCCAACCAGCCAGAAGCATCCCCCATCGCTTCATCACGCCGAACTGTGCCACAGCGGCGCGGCGTTGGCGATGATGAAAGCGCGGGCACGGTCCGTTTACGGCGATGCCGGCCGGGGCAGTGTCTTGAGGATGGCGGTGTAATCCTCCTCGCGGAATCCGGCGTGGTCGGCCTGGCGCAGGCGGTCGATCAGCAGGTCCAGCGCCGGGAGCGGGCCGCCGGCCTGACGCAGCAGGCGGAGGTCTTTCAGCAGGTGTTTGGTCGAGAATTGCGGCGAGAAATCGCCGGCGCGCAGCTTCGGTTCCTTCAGGGCGGCGAGGCCGGACCATGAGGCATTGTTCCTCATGGCGGTGAAGAACGTGTCGTCCCCGATTCCGGCGGCGCGGCTGAGCAGCAGGGCCTCGCCCAGCCCTTCGGTCATCACCGCGATCTGCAGGTTCATGGTCAATTTGATGGTGCAGGCCTGCTCGGCCATGCCGCAGGGAATGCGCAACGCGCTGAACGAGGACAACACCGGCTCGGCGGCGGCGCGGGTCGTGTCATCGCCGCCGAGGTAGAACACGGTTTTCTTCGCTTCGGCGGCCGGTTTGCTGCCGGTGAACGGCGCTTCAAGGTAGCGGGCCCCGGTGGCGGTCACGCGCGCGCGGAAGGTGGCGGCGTCGGCGGGACCGATCGTGCTGGATTGGATGAGCAGGTGGTGCGGGGTCAGCACCGGGAGGATGGTGTCAAGGATGCCGGCCACGGCAGGCGGATCGGCCACGACGAGGATGATCACATCGGCGGCGGATGCCGCGGCCCGGGCGTCCGGGGTGAACCGCGGCACATCCGGTTTCGGCGACCGGTTCCAGCTTGCCGCCAGCCACCCGGCGTCATCCAGATGCCGCGCCCAGATCGACCCGATCAGTCCCAACCCGAAGACGGCCACGCGCGGCGAAGAGTTCTCGTTCATGGTGGAAACTTAAGCCACTCTCAAAAGGGGTCAAACCTATAATTTTCTCATTAAGGAGTGGTGGTAAGGAATGACATGCGCGAATAAGGCCGAAACAACGCCGATGAGAAAATTATAGGTTTGACCCCTTTTGAGAGTCAGTCCGTCGCTTGCGCGGCGAGGGTGGCGCCGAGGAGGTTCCAGGCCATGTCCTTCCAGCTCCAGCAGGTTTCCTTCACCCGGAGGTCGTACCATTCCTTGCCAGCGCCGGCGGCCAGGGCGGTGCCGAGCCCGATGGCGGTGGCCTCGTCGCGCCCCTGGTCCTGTGCGGCCGTTGCCGTCGCAGCCCCCGCGATCAGTGCCGAGGCGGCCAGGTGTTTCGGTTTGTCGGGACCGAACCAGGCATCGTCCGGGCCGCACCTTCGAAAGCCCGCACAGCCGATGTTGAACAGGCAAAGTGCGGCCAGGGCCACCGGGTATTTTCCCCGATAGGGTTTTCGGGTGGAAGTTGCTTTGTAAAACGCGGGTCGCATCGTATAGTTTCCCGGACTTTTCCGAGCACCATCATACGGAGATTTCCATGAGCACACGCATTGAAAAAGATTCGCTGGGCGAGCTGGCGGTTCCGGCCGAGGCCTTCTACGGCGTCCACACCTGCCGCAGCATCCAGAACTTCGGCGCGGCCGGCGAACCGATCCCGCTCGAGATGATCCACGGCATGGTGAAACTCAAGTGGGCCTGCGCCAAGGCCAACCATGTGCTCGACCTGATGCCGAAGGACAAGCTCGAGGCCATTGCCGGCGCCTGCCAGCGCATCCTCAAGGGCGAGTTCTCCGACCAGTTCCCGGTCGATTGTTTCCAGGCCGGATCCGGCACGTCCTCGAACATGAACGTCAACGAGGTCATCAGCAACATCGCCAACGAGGCGATGGGCGGCAAACGAGGCGACCGCGGGCTGGTGCATCCGAACGACGACGTCAACAAGGGGCAGTCCACCAACAACATCTTCCCGTCCGGCATCCGCGTGGCCTGCATCGATCTGACCGACGCGCTGATCCCGGCGTTGCAGAAGCTGATCGCCGCGTTGCAGGCCAAGGGCGTCGAGTTCGCCGACGTGATCCGCAGCGGCCGCACCCACCTGCAGGACGCGGTGCCGGAGACGCTCGGCCAGGCCTTCGACGCCTGGGCCCACGCGCTGGTCAAGGACATCCGCCGCCTCGAGGCCGCGCGCGACCGCCTGCTGGAGATCGGGGCTGGCGGCAACGCCATCGGCACCGGGGTGAACACCAAGAAGGCCTTCCGTGCCGAGATCGCCAGGGCGATGGGCGAGATTTCCGGCAAACCCTACCGCCGCTCCGAGAACGGCATCGAGATCACCCAGTTCCTCACCGACATGGCCGACATGTCGGCCGCGCTGCGGTTCGTGGCGATCGACATCAACAAGTGCTGCAACGATCTCCGCCTGCTGTGCTCCGGACCGAACACCGGCTTCGCCGAGGTGACGCTGCCCGCGGTCGAGCCGGGTTCGTCGATCATGCCCGGCAAGATCAATCCCAGCATCTGCGAAGCCTCGAACATGGCCTGCCTGCAGGTCATGGGCAACGACCACGCGGTGCAGCTCGCCGCCAACGCCGGCCAGCTCGAGCTCAACACCCACATGCCGGTCACCGGCCTCAACCTGGTCAAGTCGTTCCGGATCCTCACCCGCACCGCCGTGATGCTCGCCGACAAGTGCATCGGCGGCATCATCGCCAACCGCGAGCGCTGTTACCACTACTTCGAGACCAGCGGCGGCCTCGGCACGATCCTGAATCCCGTGCTCGGCTACGACAAGGTCGCCGCCCTGGTCAAGGAGTCGCTCAAGACCAAGAAGACCGCCCGCGAGATCGTCGTCGAGAAGGGCATCATGACCGGCGAGGATTTCGACAAGCTGGTCAAGCACTGCACCGGTCCCAACCTGGATTAATGAGAATTGAACAGGAGATCGCAGAGGCGCAGAGAAGCATGAAGATGAATGTGGAAGAATTGAATGCGCTGAGTTTTGCCGTCATCGGTGCGGCCATGGAGGTGCACAAGGTCAAGGGGCCCGGATTGCTGGAGTCTGTTTATCAGAAATGCCTGCAGAAGGAATTCGAGCTTCGAGGTATTCGGGCGGTGCGTGAGTATCGCGTTGCCTTGGAGTACAAAGGCGACGACCTGGATGAATACCTGGTGCTTGATTTTCTGGTGGGCGGTTGCCTGGTTGTGGAATTGAAAGCCGTCGAACAGGTCTTGCCGATTCACAAGGCGCAGGTTTTAAGCTATATGAAATCAATCAATGCACCCTTGGGCTTGCTGATAAATTTTAATGAAGTGACGCTAAAAGATGGCGTTCATCGTCTTGTTCTTTCAAAATAACTCTGCGTTCTCTGCGCCTTCTGTTCAAAATCTAAAAGGTAATCCATGAGTACAAAACTCCTTCAATCCACGATCGGCCGCAAGGTCCTGGCGGCGATCTCCGGTCTGGCCCTGGTCGGTTTCGTCGTCGTCCACCTGGCCGGCAACCTGACCCTCCTGCTCCCCGACGGCGGCGCGGCGTTCAACGCCTACGCCCACAAGCTGGCCAGCCTGGGCCCGCTGCTCTGGGTGGCCCGTGCCGGCCTGCTGGTGTTTTTCGTGACCCATGTGCTGCTGGCCATCGGGGTGCGGCTGGATGAGAAACGCGCCCGCCCCGACAAGTATGCCGTCACCGCGAGCAAGGGCGGGCCGAGCAAGCAGACCTGGTCCTCCCGTTCGATGCTGGTGACCGGCGTGGTGATCCTGCTGTTCGTGCCGCTCCATGTCTGGATGTTCACCCTGAACCAGGGCACCCCCCACGCCACGGTCGAGGTCCACGGCGAGCAGGTGAAGGACGTCTACCTGGCCGTGGTCACTGCGTTCAAGAATCCGGTCAAGGCCTGGGCCTATGTCGCGGTCATGGTCATCCTCGGTTTCCACCTGCGGCACGGATTCTGGAGCGCCTTCCAGTCGCTCGGCATGCTGAGCCCGAAATGCACGCCGGCCATCTACACCGCCGGCGTTGTTTTCGCCGCGTTGATGGCGGTCGGGTTCCTGATCCTGCCGTTGTACATGCTATATTTCGGACCCGACCCGGAAACCCTGCGCGCCGTTGTTTCCGGACCGTAACCGCTTACAGGAATACCGATGATTGAAATTGGCCGTGCGCCGGAAGCGCGGCGGGAGCAAACCATGATCCAAGCAACTGAACGATCGATTCTCAACTCGAAGATCCCTGCCGGCCCGATGGCCGAAAAGTGGAGCAGCTTCAAGGCGAACTGCAAGCTGGTCAGCCCGGCGAACAAGCGCAAGCACACGATCATCGTGGTCGGCACCGGCCTGGCCGGCGGCGCGGCTGCGGCCTCGCTGGCCGAACTCGGCTACAACGTGCTGAACTTCTGCATCCAGGACAGCCCGCGCCGCGCCCACAGCGTGGCCGCGCAGGGCGGCATCAACGCGGCAAAGAACTACCAGAACGACGGCGACAGCGTGCACCGCCTGTTCTACGACACGATCAAGGGCGGCGATTTCCGCGCCCGCGAGGCGAACGTGCACCGCCTCGCCGAATTGAGCGTGAACATCATCGACCAGTGCGTCGCCCAGGGCGTGCCCTTCGCCCGCGAGTACGGCGGCACCCTCGCCAACCGCTCGTTCGGCGGCGCGCAGGTCTCGCGCACCTTCTACGCGCGCGGCCAGACCGGCCAGCAGCTGCTGCTCGGCGCCTACGGCCAGTTGATGCGCCAGGTCGATGCCGGCCGGGTGAAGCTGTTCCCGCGCCGTGAAATGCTCGACCTCGTTCAGGTCGATGGCGTGGCCCGCGGCATCATCTGCCGCAACCTGGTCAGCGGCGAGATCGAATCGTACGCGGCCGACGCCGTGCTCGTCGCCACCGGCGGCTACTCCACCGTGTTCTTCCTGTCCACCTGCGCGGTGAACTGCAACGCCACCGCGATCTGGCGCTGCCACAAGCGCGGCGCGTACTTCGCCAACCCGTGCTACACGCAGATCCACCCGACCTGCCTGCCGCTGCTCGGCGAATCGCAGTCGAAGCTGACCCTGATGAGCGAGAGCCTGCGCAACGATGGCCGCGTCTGGGTGCCGAAAACCAAGGGCGACAAGCGGCCGCCGCACGAGATTCCCGAGGTCGAGCGCGACTACTTCCTCGAGCGCCGCTACCCGGCCTTCGGCAACCTCGTCCCGCGCGACATCGCCTCGCGCGCCGCCAAGGCGATCTGCGACGAAGGCCGCGGCGTCGGGGCCACCGGCTACTCGGTCTACCTGGACTTCGGCGACGCGATCAAGCGCCTCGGCCAGGCCACCATCAAGGAACGCTACGGCAACCTCTTCGCCATGTACGAGGAGATCACCGCCGACGATCCGTACCACACCCCGATGCGCATCTACCCCGCGCCGCACTACACCATGGGCGGCCTGTGGGTGGACTACAACCTGATGAGCACGATCCCCGGCCTGCACGTCCTCGGCGAGGCCAACTTCTCCGACCACGGTGCAAACCGGCTCGGCGCGAGCGCGCTGATGCAGGGGCTGTCCGACGGCTATTTCGTGATCCCCTACACCCTCGGCGACTACCTCGCCAGCAACAAGCTGCCGAAGGTCGGCACCGACCATGACGCGTTCAAGCAGGCCGTGGCCGGGGTGAAGGACCAGACCGCCCGCCTGCTCGCCGTGAAGGGCACCAAGACGGTGCGCGACTACCACTGGGAGCTCGGCCGCATCCTCTGGGACCAGGTCGGCATGGGCCGCAATGCCAAGGGCCTGACCCAGGCGATCAGCGACATCCGCGCCCTGCGAGAGGACTACTGGAAGAACGTCAAGGTCGGCGGCACCGGCGATGACTTGAACAAGAGCCTCGAGTTCGCCGGCCGCGTGGCCGACTTCATGGAACTCGGCGAGCTGATGGCCCGCGACGCCCTCGAGCGCAACGAGTCGTGCGGCGGACACTTCCGCGAGGAGTACCAGACCGAGGAGGGCGAGGCCCTGCGCAACGACAAGGATTTCTGCCACGTCGCCGCCTGGGAGTACCAGGGCGAAGGCGCCGTGCCCGTCCGCCACCAGGAAGCCCTCTCCTTCGAGGCCGTGCATCTGGCGCAACGCAGCTACAAGTAACAATGCCGCTCACGGAGCGGCTACTACACCGGTGTAGTAGCGCCTCCGCGAGGCGCAGGGAATACAGGAAACCACACCATGAAATTCAACCTCAAGATCTGGCGGCAGGAAGGCCCGGAACTCCCGGGCGCGTTCCGCGATTACACCGTCGACAACATCATCCCGGAAATGTCCTTCCTGGAGATGCTCGACGCCCTGAACGAGGAGCTGATCAGGAAGGGCGAGGAGCCGGTCGCGTTCGACAGCGATTGCCGCGAGGGCATCTGCGGCACCTGCGGCCTCGTCATCGACGGCATGGCCCACGGCCCGAAACTCGCCTGCACCACCTGCGAGGTGCGCATGCGCGTGTTCGAGGACGGCTGCACCATCACCGTCGAGCCGTTCCGCGCCAAAGCCTTCCCGGTCATCAAGGACCTCGTGGTCGATCGCAGCGCCTTCGACCGCATCATCGGCAAGGGCGGCTACGTCTCCGAGAACACTGGCTCCGCCCCCGATGGCAACGCCATCCCGGTGCCGAAGGACATCGCCGAGAAGGCGATGGACTCCGCGGCCTGCATCGGCTGCGGTGCCTGCGTCGCCGCCTGCCCGAACGCCTCGGCCTCGCTGTTCGTCAGCGCCAAGATCTCGCAGTTCGCCCTGCTGCCGCAAGGCCATGCCGAACGCAAGAGCCGCGCCCAGAAGATGGTCGGCCAGATGGATGCCGAAGGGTTCGGCAATTGCTCCAACCACGCCGAATGCGAAGCCGCCTGCCCCAAGGGCATCAGCATCGAGAACATCGCCCGCATGCGCGCCGAGTACATGCGGTCGCTGCGCTGAACGGCGCCCGTGCCGGCCGGGCCTCCGGTCGGCCGGCCGGCACGCCCCTCATCCACCCGGC
>ERZ761607.4279-NODE-4279-length-12790-cov-8.956419_pt1 | contig 12790 bp, 11 predicted proteins | sample MGYA00511164_ERZ761607 | MGnify/ENA primary metagenome ERZ761607 (study PRJEB28899, sample SAMN02445080) | bioreactor sludge metagenome | biome: EBPR sludge | place: Australia: Brisbane, Thorneside Wastewater Treatment Plant | collected 2011-06-22 ...
CCACCCCGAGGCGATCCGCGCCCGCGTGATCGGTCCTTGGGGTGGCTGAAGCAACCCCCTAGGACGCTGATAGATCCAGCGGTTCGGACCCGTTTTTCACGCTTGCCAAGCCGCCGGCGACAGCGCCTTTTTAAGTTCGCGGCCAGGCGCGATCTTCCATAGCTTGCACCGACCGCCCGCCCGCCCGCCATCAGGCCGTTCGCCAGCGTGGCAACATCCGACGGTTGCTCCCAAGCTGGACCCACTCCAACGCCGGCGCGTCGTGCGTTAACCCCGCTCTGCCGTCGACCCGATTCCCGCGCCCGTCCCGCTAACGTCATGATCAATGCTTTCGAAATTCAAAACGGCCGCCTGCGTCAGCTCCAGATTGAAACCGAGGGCGATCTGGAACGGGCGCAGCCGATCTGGATCGATTTTCACGCGCCGACTGAAGACGAACGGCGGCTGGCCCGAGAATGGTTCAAACTGACGCTGCCGGATGAAGATGATTTCGGCGATATCGAAGCCAGCGCCCGCTGCTTCGAGGACGCCAACGGCTCCCTGCAAATCCGCTCCGATTTTCTGCTCGACAAAGCCGATGAATCTCGCAACATTCCGGTGGCTTTCGTGCTTCGCAAAGAGATTTTGTTCAGCTTGCACGAGGACGATCTCCCGGTTTTCCGGCTGCTGCGCTGGCGCGCGCGCCATCAACCCGGCTACTTGGAAAACTGCCGGGATGTGCTGCTCGATCTGTACGCCACCGACGCGGAATATTCCGCCGACGCGCTGGAAGGAATCTACGCGGAGTTGGAGGAAATCGGCGGCCGGGTGCTGAAAAACCATCTGACCGACGAGGCCGCCGCCGCCGTGTTGGCCGGCATCGCCCGCGAGGAAGATTTGAACGGTCGCATCCGCCGCAATTTGATGGACACCCGGCGCGCCATCTCGTTTCTGATGCGGCGGCGGTTGTTGTCCACCGAGCAAATCGAGGACGCCCGTCAAATCTTGCGCGATATTGAATCGCTGGACGGCCACACCTCGTTTCTGTTCGAGAAAATCAACTTCTTGATGGACGCCACGGTCGGCTTCATCAACATCAATCAGAACAAAGTGATCAAAATTTTCTCGGTGGTGTCGGTCGCGCTGCTGCCCCCCACCTTAATCGCCAGCATTTACGGCATGAATTTTCAAAATATGCCGGAATTGGGGTGGCTGTTCGGCTATCCGTTCGCGCTTGGCCTGATGGCCGCGTCGGTGGCCGCGCCGTTCTGGTTTTTCCGCAAGAAAGGCTGGTTGAAGTGAACGAAACCGCGAGAGATTTTTCCTAAGATGGTATTCGTGGCGATGACGGCCCCAAACCGAACGCGCCGCGTTGCGATCCAGCCCAGGAGTTTGTCGTGTCCGCTCAAACCGTCTCTCAAAATCTTTACGATTTAGCCGCGCGCGTGGGCGCGGCCTTGCGCGACCGCCAATTGAAACTGGTCACCGCCGAATCCTGCACCGGCGGTTGGATCGCCAAAATCGTCACCGATATTCCGGGCAGTTCCGGCTGGTTCGATTGCGGTTTGATCACGTATAGCAATACCGCCAAAACCGCGCTGTTGGGTGTTGCCGAGGCCACGCTCGAACGCTGCGGCGCGGTCAGCGCCGAAACCGTCGCCGAGATGGCGGCCGGGGCGCTACAGCGCGGCGATGCCGGTATTGCCGTCGCCGTCAGCGGCGTCGCCGGTCCCGACGGCGGTTCGCCCGACAAACCGGTCGGCACCGTCTATCTCGCCTGGATGCTGGACGATGGCTTGCTCCACACCGAATGTCGCCATTTTCCGGGCGACCGCGAAGCGGTCCGCTCGCAAACCGTGGCCGCCGCCTTGGAAGGGCTGCTGGATGTCCTCGCCCTGCGCCCCTGAACCACAACAACGGCTGTTTTTAGCGCTGTGGCCGGAAGACGCGCAAAGACGACGGATGGCGGCACTGGCGGCGAACGCGGCCGGCCGGCGGCGGGTACCCGATGCGAATTTGCATCTGACCTTAGCGTTTTTAGGGGCGACCGACGCCGAGCGGCTAGCGGCTTATGAAGCGGCGCTGGCCGATTTGGCCGTGCCGACCCTGGATTTAGTGCTGGATCGCTACGGCTATTGGCCGCGACCGCGCATTTTGTGGTTGGGCTGCAGCGAGACGCCGCCGGAACTTTACGAATTAGTCGCGGACTTAAGCCGACGCCTGCGCGGTTGCGGGTTTGTTCCGGAACGTCGGAGCTTCCAAGCCCACATCACCCTCGCTCGCAACTTTGCCGGTCCCGCGCCGAATCGCCCGCCCGACCCGCCGGTTGACTGGCGGATTGACAGGGTGGTTCTGGTCGAGTCGCAACCGGGAGAAACCGGCTCCCGCTACCGCGTTTTGCGCGGTTGGACTCAGGGCTAGGTTAGGGGCTGCTTCTGTGGAATAATCGCTGAAAACAACCGGTTCCGACTCCATCAACCGCTTCTTAATCCTGTCAAAAGAAGGACGCATGAAATGGATGACAACAAGAAAAAAGCGCTGGCCGGCGCGCTGACCCAGATCGAACGCCAGTTCGGCAAGGGCGCCGTGATGCGCTTGGGCGACACCAGCGTGGCCCGCGATGTGATGACGGTGTCGACCGGTTCGCTCGGCCTTGATATCGCCCTGGGTATCGGCGGGTTGCCGCGCGGGCGGGTGACCGAAATCTACGGTCCCGAATCGTCCGGCAAAACCACGCTGGCCTTGCAAGTCATCGCCGAAACCCAGCGTCAAGGCGGCTGCGCGGCCTTTATCGACGCCGAGCACGCCCTGGACCCGATTTACGCCGCCAAGCTCGGCGTCAACGTCGAGGATTTGTTGGTGTCGCAGCCGGATACCGGCGAACAGGCGCTGGAAATCGCCGATATGCTGGTGCGCTCGGGCGCGGTCGATACCGTGGTGATCGATTCGGTGGCGGCGCTGACGCCCAAGGCCGAAATCGAGGGCGACATGGGCGATTCCCACGTCGGCTTGCAAGCCCGACTGATGAGCCAGGCGCTGCGCAAGCTCACCGCCAACATCAAGCGCTCCAATACCCTGGTCATTTTCATCAACCAGATTCGGATGAAGATCGGCGTGATGTTCGGCTCCCCGGAAACCACCACCGGCGGCAACGCCCTCAAATTTTACGCCTCGGTCCGGCTGGACATCCGCCGGATCGGCTCGATCAAAAAGGGTGACGAGGTGATCGGCAACGAAACCCGCGTCAAGGTGGTCAAGAACAAGATGGCCCCGCCGTTCAAACAGGCTGAATTCGAAATCCTCTACGGCGAAGGCGCCTCTCGACTGGGCGAGGTGATCGATCTCGGCGTCAAGGTCGGCCTGATCGAAAAATCCGGCGCTTGGTACAGTTGCGGCGGCGTTCGCATCGGCCAGGGCAAGGACAACGCCCGCTCCTATCTCAAGGAAAATCCCGAACTGGCCCGCGAGTTGGAAACCAAGATCCGCGACCATTTCTTCAGCCGCCCCGACGCGGTGCCCGGCACGGCTGACGCAGCCGCCACCAGCGATGAGGCCGACGCGCCGGTTGCCGATGAACTGGACCCGGAACTCTGAGAAGGCCCCCGACGCCGCGCCGGCCGCGATCCGCGCCAAGGCGCTGGACTTGCTGGCCCGGCGCGAGCATTCCCGGCTGGAGTTGCGCCAAAAGCTGATCCAGCGCGGGTTTCCGAGCGAGCGGATCGAGGCGGTACTGGATCGATTGATCGAGGAACGGCTGCTCGATGAAAATCGCTACGCCGAGCTTTACGCCTGCGCCCGCGCCGATAAGGCTTACGGACCTTTGCGGATCGCCCGCGAGCTGCGCGAGCGCGGCGTGCCGGAAGAGGCGGTCGCCGCCGCGCTGGCCGCGCTGGCGGAGCACTGGCTGCCCAAGCTGCGAGAATTGCACCGCAAACGTTTTAAATCGCTGATTCCCGCCGACGCGGCGGGCCGGATGCAGCAAACCCGAGTATTGCGCCAGCACGGCTATACCCTGGAACAAATCAAACAGTTGTTTGAAGCGGCCTAACGTCCACTTAAACCCGATTGAAAGCACGACCATGACCAGCAGCGCCGAACTCCGCACGCTTTTTTTGAATTATTTCCGCGATCGCGGCCACGAGGTGGTGGCCAGCAGCCCGCTGGTCCCGATCAACGACAGCACTTTGTTGTTCACCAACGCCGGCATGGTGCAATTCAAGGACGTGTTTACCGGCCGCGACCAGCGTCCCTACCGCCGGGCCGCGACGGCGCAGCGCTGCGTGCGCGCCGGCGGCAAGCACAACGACCTGGAAAACGTCGGCTACACCGCCCGCCACCACACCTTTTTCGAAATGCTGGGCAATTTCAGCTTCGGCGATTATTTCAAGCGCGACGCCATCCATTTCGGCTGGGAGTTTCTGACCGGGATATTGAAGCTGCCGGCCGACAAGCTGTGGGTGACGGTCTATGAGACCGACGACGAGGCGTATCAGGTCTGGGCCGATGAAATCAAGGTTCCTAGGGAACGCATCGCCCGGATCGGCGATAAGCCGGGCGGCAAGCGCTATGAAAGCGACAATTTTTGGGCGATGGGCGACACCGGTCCCTGCGGTCCGTGTTCGGAAATTTTCTACGACCACGGCCCGGAGATCGCCGGCGGTCCGCCGGGTGCGCCGGATGCCGACGGCGACCGCTACATCGAAATCTGGAATCTGGTGTTCATGCAGTTCGACCGAGGCGCGGACGGCGCGCTGACGCCGCTGCCCAAACCCTCGGTCGATACCGGCATGGGCCTGGAGCGGCTGGCGGCGGTGATGCAGGGCGTCCACAGCAACTATGAAATCGATCTGTTTCAGAAGCTGATCGAAGCCGCCGCCGGGGCCACCGGCGCGACGGATTTGCGGTCCAGTTCGCTGCGGGTGATCGCCGATCACATCCGCGCCACCGCCTTTCTGATCGCCGACGGCGTGCTGCCGTCCAACGAAGGGCGCGGCTACGTGCTGCGGCGGATCATGCGCCGCGCCATCCGCCACGGCTACAAGCTGGGCGTGACCGGTAGCTTCTTTCACACCCTAGTCGCGCCGCTGGCGGCGGAAATGGGCGACGCTTACCCCGAACTGCGCAAGGCGCAAGATCAGGTGACTCGCGTTATCCAGCAGGAGGAAGAACGCTTTGCCGAAACCCTCTCGCACGGAATGCGCTTGCTGGAAGAAAGTATCGCGCAATTGTCCGGAAACGTCATACCGGGCGAGGCGGTGTTCAAGCTCTACGATACCTATGGCTTTCCGGTCGATCTGACCGCCGACATCGCCCGCGAGCGCGGCTTGCGAGTCGATCACGCCGGTTTCGAGCGCGAGATGGACGCGCAGCGGGAACGGGCGCGCGCGCACAGCCAGTTCGGCTTGCGCCAGAGCCACGATCTCGGCATCGCCGGCTCCACCGAGTTTCACGGCTATGACCGATTGGAGGAAGACGCCACCGTTATCGCCCTGTTTCGCGATAACCAACCCGTCGAAGAACTGCAAGCCGGCGATGAGGGCTTGGTGGTGCTCGCTCACACGCCGTTCTACGCCGAATCCGGCGGCCAGGTCGGCGATAGCGGCTGGCTGCGCGCGGACGGGCTGGAATTTGAAGTCCGCGACACCCAAAAACAAGGCGAGGGGGTTTTCGCCCATATCGGCGCGCTCAACCAAGGCCGCTTGCGGCGCGGCGCGAGCGTTTTAGCGCAGGTGGACCCGGCCGAGCGCCAGGCGACCGCCTTGCATCACTCCGCGACCCATCTCCTCCATGCGGCTTTGCGTCGGGTGTTAGGCCCGCACGTCACTCAAAAAGGCTCGCTGGTCGATTCGCAGCGGCTGCGCTTCGACTTTTCGCATTTTGAGCCGGTCGGCGCCGAGCAGCTTGAAACCATCGAACGCCTGGTCAACGCCCAGATTCGCGGCAACGTCGCGGTGGAAACCACCCTGATGGCTCCGGAAGAGGCCATCGCCACCGGAGCGATGGCCCTGTTCGGCGAAAAGTACGGCGACCGGGTGCGAGTGCTGCGGATGGGCGATTTCTCGACCGAATTGTGCGGCGGCACCCACGTCCGCCAGGTCGGCGACATCGGCTTGCTTAAAATCGTGTCCGAAAGCGGTGTGGCCGCTGGGGTGCGCCGGATCGAGGCCGTCACCGGCGAGCGCGCGCTCGATTACATCGCCGCGCTTCAAGACCGCGCCCGTCAAGCCGCGCACTTGGTCAAGGGCGACCGCGACAACTTCCCCGATAAAATCCGGCAATTGGTGGAACGGAGCCGGCAGTTGGAGAAGGAAATCGAACAACTCAAGGGACGGCTGGCCAGCGGTCAGGGCGCCGATCTGCTCGGTCAGGCGGTGGCGGTGGACGGCATCAAGGTGCTGGCGGCCCGATTGGATGGCGTGGACGCCAAGACCCTGCGCGAGGCGGTGGACCGCTACAAGGACCAACTCAAGGCGGCGGCGGTGGTGCTGGCGACGGTCGAGGACGGCAAGGTCCGTCTGGTGGCCGGCGTGACCCCGGCGGAAACCTCGCGGATCAAGGCGGGCGATTTGGTCAACGCCGTCGCTCAACAAGTGGGCGGAAAGGGCGGCGGACGTCCGGATTTGGCGCAAGCCGGCGGCAGCGATCCCTCACAACTGGATCGAGCGCTCAGTTCGGTGCCGGACTGGGTGCGCGGCCAACTCACCTGAATTTGTCATAGCGCGCTCGGTTGGAGGCTTTGCCGTTTCCCTCCAGCCAGCGTCCAGTCTACCTTGCAATCTCGGTTTTGTATCAGGCGAGTGCGTTTCCGCAACGCGACATGAATTTTTTTTGGAGATTGCTAGTTTTCCGTTATACTTAGCGCCCTTTAATATTTTCAGCCCGCTAAATAGTCATTTAGCTCTTGATTAGATTTTGTAGGGATATATGGCGCTCCTTGTGCAAAAGTATGGCGGTACCTCGGTGGGGAGCCTCGAGCGTATCGAGAACGTAGCGGAAAAGGTCATCGACTGGCGCGAACGTGGCCACCAGGTAGTGGTTGTGGTGTCAGCCATGAGCGGTGAAACGGATCGCTTGATCGGCTTGGCCAAGGGGATCACGCCGCGCCCCAGCCCGCGCGAGCTGGATGTGATCCTGTCGACCGGCGAACAGGTGACCATCGCCCTGTTGTGCATCGCCCTGGAAAAACGCGGCTGTCCGGCCCGCTCCTACACCGGCGGACAAGCCTGCATCCTGACCGATAGCGCGTTCAATAAAGCGCGCATCCAAGATATCTGCGGCGACGCCATGCGCGCCGATCTCGACGCCGGCCGCGTCGTGGTGGTCGCCGGCTTTCAAGGGGTCGACGAAGCGGGCAACATCACCACCCTGGGTCGAGGCGGCTCCGACACCACCGGCGTCGCGCTGGCCGCCGCGCTCAAAGCCGACGAATGCCAAATTTACACCGATGTGGACGGCGTCTATACCACCGACCCGCGCGTGGTTCCCTCCGCCCGCCGGCTGGATCGCATCACCTTCGAGGAGATGCTGGAGATGGCCAGTTCGGGCTCCAAGGTATTGCAGATCCGCTCGGTGGAATTTGCGGGTAAACACAATGTCCCACTACGTGTGTTATCCACCTTCCAAGAAGGTCCGGGCACGCTGATCACATTCGAGGAAGCAATCGAGGCGGACTCCATGGAGAAAGAGCTGATTTCCGGTATCGCGTTCAACCGCGACGAAGCCAAGATCACCGTGCTCGGCGTTCCCGACCGGCCCGGCATCGCCTTCAACATTTTAGGACCGGTGTCCGAGGCCAATATCGAAGTGGACATGATCGTCCAGAATGTCGGCCGCGACGGCACCACGGACTTTACGTTCACGGTCCACCGCAACGATTACGAGCGGACCTTGGAAATTCTGCGGAACCACGCGGAGCAACTCAACGCTCGCGAAGTGACCGGCGACAACAAAATCGCCAAGTTAGCCCTGGTCGGCATCGGGATGCGCTCGCACGCCGGCGTGGCGACGCGGATGTTTGAAGCGCTGGCGAAGGAAGGGATTAACATCCGGATGATTTCAACTTCCGAAATCAAGATTTCGGTGGTGGTTGACGAGAAGTACCTAGAGCTGGGAGTTCGCGCCCTGCACGAAGCGTTCGAACTGGAGAAGGCCGCCTGACGGCCCGATCGAGCTGAAAAAAGCGTGCGATAAGTCACAAACGCGGGCTGCTAAAAGCTGTCGAAAACCGCGAGATGACCTGATGCTTTTATATGGAAGAACACGGAGTAGCTTGACATGTTGATTTTGACGCGCAGAGTTGGAGAGACCTTGATGATCGGCGACGAAGTGACCGTCACCGTATTGGGCGTGAAGGGCAATCAGGTCCGCATCGGCGTTAACGCGCCGAAAGATATCGCGGTTCACCGCGAAGAAATCTACGAACGGATCAAACGCGAGCAAGACGGCGCCGCCGCGCCCGGCGGCGGTTCGCCGCAATCCGAGACCTGATTCCGGCGCTTTACGCCGGCGGCCTGAAACGTTATCCTTGAAAGCTCTTTTGGAGAGATGGCCGAGCGGCTGAAGGCGCTCCCCTGCTAAGGGAGTATGGGGCTATAAAACTCCATCGAGGGTTCGAATCCCTCTCTCTCCGCCAAATCAGCGCCGGGCTATGCGGAATTGACAATCACAGGCTCAATCCGCATAATCCGCCTCCCCAATCAAGGCGCCCGTAGCTCAGTTGGATAGAGTACCTGGCTACGAACCAGGGGGTCGGGAGTTCGAATCTCTCCGGGCGCGCCAGTCGATTAAAAAAGAGTTCGGCCAGCATTGACCGAACTCTTTTTTTGCGCGCCCCTCATTTTCAAGCCACGCTCGAACATCGTCGGAACGGTTTGTGCCAAAATCGCGGGGGCGAGGAAAATTCTATGGCAAAAACGAGCGAACCGATGCATTCCGTTAGCTCCCCTAGCGCCCGCCAATCGCTGGCCCGCCGGGCGGGCGCGTTGGGCGCTGGGGTGCTGTTATACGGTCTTTTGCTGCTGGGCGCGGCCTTGACCCTGTTGCCCCTACTGTGGATGCTGGCGGCGTCGCTGATGCCGGCCGGCGAGGCCAACAGCTATCCGCCGCGCCTGTGGCCGAGCGCCGTCACCTTCGAGCATTACGCGGCGCTGTTCACCCGCCTCGATCTGGCCCGCTATCTGCTCAACAGCGCCTTGCTCGCCGGCGCGGTGACCCTGATTTCGCTGTTGATCAACTCGATGGCCGGCTACGCCTTCGCCAAGTTCCGCTTCCGCTTCCGCGACCGTTTGTTTCGCGGGTTGCTGGCGGCGATGGTGATTCCCGCGCAAGTGGCGATGCTGCCTTTGTTTTTACTGCTCAAGGAGTTCGGGCTGATCAACACCTACTGGGGCGTGATCGTCCCCGGCATGGCAAGTATCTTCGGCATCTTTCTGATCCGCCAGTATTTGCTGGCGATACCCGACAGTTTGCTCGACGCCGCGCGGATGGACGGGGCAGGCGAATTTCGCATTTATTGGTCGTTGATTCTGCCGCTGTGTCGGCCGATTTTGGTGACGCTGGCGATTTTCACCTTTCTCGGAGCCTGGAACGATTTCATGTGGCCGTTGATCGTGCTGACCGACAGCGACCGCTACACCTTACCGGTCGCCTTGGCCAATCTGCTGGGCGAACATGTCCAAGACACCGAACTGATGATGGCCGGCTCGGTGTTGACCGTGTTGCCGGTGATGCTGCTGTTCGTGGTCCTTCAGAAATACTACATCGCGGGGATCATGCTGGGCGGGATGAAGGGCTAGGCTCAATCCCGATTCTGGACATCACCAAACAAAACGGCCTGGCCATCGAGCCAAGCCGTTTTTTTTGGTCGGGGCGAGAGGATTTGAACCTCCGACCACCTGCACCCCATGCAGGTGCGCTACCAGGCTGCGCTACGCCCCGAAACGCGGCGGGCCGGCCGCCGCGAAGGTGGGTAATGCTAATTTAAACGCTCGGTTTTGCCAAGCATTTAACGCCCGTGGATTATTGGGCCTCGCCCTTGAAGGCATCCACCCGCGCCTTGAGCTTTTGGCCGGGCCGGAACGTCACGACCCGTCGCGCGGTAATGGGAATTTCCTGACCGGTCTTGGGATTGCGGCCCGGCCGCTGGTTTTTATCCCGTAAATCGAAATTACCGAAACCGGACAGCTTTACTTGTTGGCCCTCTTCCAGAGCGCTGCGGATTTCCTCAAAGAAAATCTCGACCAATTCCTTGGCCTCGCGTTTGTTGATGCCCAGTTCTTCGAACAATCTTTCCGCCATGTCGGCTTTTGTCAGTGCCATGCTCCTAAACCCTAAGCGTTGCGTCAAACTGTTCCGTAAGTCCCGCGAGAATGCCGGATACGGTCTCTTCGACTATATGATCTGTAAGATTGCGCGAGAAATCCTGTAGAATCAATCCCAAAGCTAAACTTTTCCGGCCTTCCGGCACTCCTTTTCCCCGGTAAACATCAAAAAGGTACACATTGCGCAGTAATTCGCCGCCTCGCTGGTGAATGCAGTCGTAAACGGCTTGCGCGGCGACAGTTTCATCGACCACGATGGCGATATCGCGGCGGCTGGCCGGAAACCGGGATAAATCGCGAAATACCGGCGTCCGCGCCGCTTGTAAATCCGCCAGCCGCAACTCGAAGATGAAGGCGTCGCCTTCAATATCCAAGATTTGCGTCACGCGCGGATGCAGCGCACCCAACCAGCCCACGACCGTCCCCGCGCGTTCGATTCGAGCGCTTTGCCCCGGATGCAGGGCCGGATGCGGCGCGGCGACCCAAGTGAAAGCTTCCGGTTCGCCGGTCAGCGCCAGCAGCGCCTCGACATCGGCCTTGAGATCGAAGAAATCCAGCGGACGTTTGGCCAAGCCCCATTGTTCTGGCAGCGCCAAACCGACCGCCACACCACCCAGATAAGGCTCCTGCCGTAACCCGTCAGCCGTCGGGACGAAATTTAGCCCATGCTCGAACAAGCGCATCCGCGACTGCTGGCGCTTTTGATTGTGGGTCAAAGCCTTGAGCAAGCCCGGCCATAAACTGGTGCGCATGACCGCCAAATCGGCGGAAATCGGATTGGCGAGCGCCAGCGGTTCCCGTTCTGGATCGAGAACTTTTTGAAACGCGGGATCGATAAAGCTGTAGGTGATGGCTTCCTGAAAGCCCCGCTGCACCAGCGTCTCGGTAAACCGCTCCAAGGGCGCTTGCGCTTCCGGGCGGGGCGACATGGCCAGGCGAGTCAGCGGGCGATTGCTCGGTACGCGCTCGTAACCGTGAATCCGGGCGATTTCCTCGATCAGATCGGCTTCCATCGTGATATCGAAACGGCTGCTCGGCGGAATCACCCGCCAGCCAGCCGCTTCAACCGCCACCACCATGCCTAGCCGGCGCAGAATGTGTTCGACTTCCACGGCGGAAACGTCCATCCCCAGCAGTTTGCGGATGCGCTCCGGCCGCAAGCGGATCGCGGGTTGTACCGGCAGGTGCTCCGGCGATACCGCCTCAATGATCGGCCCCGGCTCGCCGCCGGCCATCTCGATCAGCAACCGGGTGGCGCGCTCGGCGGCGCGGCGCTGCAATTGCGCGTCCACGCCGCGCTCGAAGCGGTAAGACGAATCGGTCTGCAAGCCGTAGCGACGGGCCCGGCCGGCAATGCTGGCCGGCGCGAAAAACGCGCTTTCCAAAAACACATCGCGGGTGGCGTCGGTGCAGGAGCTGATTTCGCCGCCCATGATGCCGGCCAGCGCCAGCGGCCCCGCATGATCCGCGATCAACAGCGTTTCCGCATCCGGCTCGACCACCACGCCGTTCAACAATTCCAAACGATCCTCAGGGCGGGCGCGCCGCACCTCGATGCCGCCGGTCAGCCGATTGAGATCGAAAGCGTGCATCGGCTGGCCGAGTTCCAGCATCACGTAATTGGTCACATCGACCAGCGGCCCCAGGCTGCGCATGCCGGCCCGCCGCAACCGTTCCCGCATCCACAGCGGCGTTTCGGCGGCGGGATTGACCCCCCGAATCACCCGGCCGATGTAACGCGGGCAGTCGGCGGGATCGCGCAGCGTCACCGGAAACACGGCGTCCACGGCCGGCTCCACCGGCTCCACCGGGAACGGCCGAAAATCGCGGCGCTCGATGGACGCCACCTCGCGGGCGATGCCTTCCATCCCCAAACAATCGCCGCGATTGGGGGTCAGTTCGATTTCCAACAAAGCGTCGTCCAAGGCCAGTAGCTCGCGCACGTCCTGACCGGGCCGGCTGTCGGCGGGCAGGGGCAGCAAACCGTCCGAGCTTTCCGCCAGGCCCAATTCCTTGGCCGAACACAACATGCCTTGCGATTGCACGCCGCGCAGCTTGGAGGGCTTGATCTTGAAACCGCCGGGCAACACCGCGCCGATCAGCGCGGTCGGCGCGCGCATCCCCACGGCGACATTGGGCGCGCCGCAGACGATTTGCAGCGGCTCGGCGTCGCCGACATCCACCGCCGCCACCCGCAGGCGGTCGGCGTCGGGATGGGGCTGCAGTTGGACGACGCGGCCGACCACGACCTTTTCGAAAGCGGGCGCGGCGGGTTCGATCCGATCCACCTCCAAGCCGGCCATGGTCAACCGCGCCGCCAGTTCGGCGCTGGACCGTTGGGGATCGATCCAATCCCGCAACCACTGTTCGCTGACTCTCATCGGAATCGCCTCACCGGAACTGCGTCAGAAAGCGCAGGTCGTTCTCGAAAAACAGCCGCAGATCGTTGACGCCGTAGCGCAGCATGGTCAGCCGCTCGACCCCCATGCCGA
>ERZ761607.4284-NODE-4284-length-12780-cov-7.045108_pt1 | contig 12780 bp, 13 predicted proteins | sample MGYA00511164_ERZ761607 | MGnify/ENA primary metagenome ERZ761607 (study PRJEB28899, sample SAMN02445080) | bioreactor sludge metagenome | biome: EBPR sludge | place: Australia: Brisbane, Thorneside Wastewater Treatment Plant | collected 2011-06-22 ...
AGACGTCGTTCAGCACGACCTCCATGCGCTCGCCGTCGGTGACGAAGTACGGCGACAGGTAGCCGCGGTCGAACTGCATACCCTCGACGACGTCGAGCTCGCTGGTCAGCGTCTTGGCCTCCTCGACCGTGATGACGCCTTCCTTGCCGACCTTGTCCATCGCCTCGGCGATCATGTCGCCGATCGTGGTGTCACCGTTCGCGGAGATCGTGCCGACCTGGGCGATCTCCTTGTGGTTCTTGGTCTCCTTCGACTGGGTCTTCAGGTTCTCGATGATCTTGCTCACGGCGGTGTCGATGCCGCGCTTGAGCTCCATCGGGTTGTGACCCGCGGCGACCAGCTTCGATCCCTGGTGGAAGATCGCCTGGGCGAGCACGGTCGCGGTGGTGGTGCCGTCGCCGGCGTTGTCGGAGGTCTTGGACGCGACCTCCTTCACCATCTGGGCGCCCATGTTCTCGAACTTGTTCTCGAGCTCGATCTCCTTGGCGACGGTGACGCCGTCCTTGGTGACCGTCGGCGAGCCCCAGCTCTTCTCGATGACGACGTTACGGCCACGAGGGCCGAGGGTGACCTTCACCGCGTTGGCGAGGGTGTCGACACCCTTCATGACGGCCGCGCGCGCGCGCTCGTCGAAGATGATTTCTTTGGCAGACATGTCTCTGGTCCTCCGTGCGAGAAGTCGGTTACTCGAGAACGCCGAGGACCTCGTCCTCGCGCAGGATGATGTGGTCGACACCGTCGATCTTGATCTCGGTGCCCGCGTACTTGCCGAACAGGATCCGGTCGCCCGCCTTCACGTCGAGCGTGACCAGGGTGCCGTCCTCGAGGCGCTTGCCCGAGCCCACGGCGATGACGTTGCCCTCGAGGGGGCGCTCCTTGGCGGAGTCCGGGATGATGATCCCGCCCTTGGTCTTCTCCTCTTCCTGTACCCGACGGACCAGGAGGCGGTCCTGCAGCGGACGAACGTTCATGATGTTCCCTCGTGTTTGAAGTGCGATGCGGTGCGTTTGTTAGCACTCACCTTATCCGAGTGCTAACGGGCGCCATCCTAAGCCCGGTCGCCGGCCGCGCAAGGGGCTACCTGGTGGATTTCGCTCGCGACTACATCGCTCAATACCGGTGGCTGACACCTTCACGGTCGGACACTTCCCTACCGTGTCACGGCGACACCCTAAGCCACGGAAACCACGCGGAAACTTGCAAGGCGCCGGGAGTGCCCGATAACGAGATCATGGGCATTGATGTACTCCCCCACGCGTCGGTAGATGCCTTCTTCCACGAGGTCCTGACCGACGCCCTGGAAAGCACACGCGTCGACGCCACCGAGCCGGCCGGCTGGTACCTGGTGAGCCTGCTGGGCGACTTCACCCGGGCCCGGCTGCCGGACGAGCCCCTGGCCGTGAAGCTCGCGCAGAGCGCCACCGCCGACCCCGGGGAGCGGGTGAAGACCCTCAAGGAGGTGGGTGACACCTCCCTCTACCTGGCCGGCTTCTTCGCCGAGTCGCTGTCGCGCAAGCTGGTCGACGCCGACTACTACATCGGCCTGGGCCGGGGCGCGTACGCCGAGCTGGCGGGGCGCCTGGGCACGACGCCCATCACCGAGGTCTACCGCGAGCTGGCCGAGGGCTTCCCCGGCTTCGTCGAGGTCCTGGGCGAGGTCCGGCGCCGGGTCGACTTCGCGGGCGCCGACGTGGTGAAGCTCTACGAGCAATGGGTGCGCACGCGCGACGCCTGGATCGAGAAGAAGCTGCGCGCCCTCGGCGTGCTCGTCGATCCCGGAGTCAAGGTCATCCAGTGAGTGGCGTGCTGCTGCGCCTGCAGCGGGGCCTCGAGGGCATGTATCGCGTCGCGACCGGCGTGTCGGTCGGCGACTTCGTGATCGACGACGACGCCCGCGCCGCGCTCGGCGTCGCGCGCGCGCCGCGCGAGCAGCTGCTCGTCCACGAGGATGCCGACGGCGTCGACATCGGGCTCTTCGTCGACGCCGCCGTGCTCGCCCGCCTGGCGACCCACGATCCGTCGGCGCGCCTCGACGACCAGAACGTGAGCGCGTTCCTCTACGCGCTCGAGGGTGTCAGCCACTTCGTCTACGCGGTCGTGTGCGCGCACGCCGCGCGCGCCGTGTCGCCGCTCGAGCTCGAGCTCCAGGCCGAGGTCGACAAGTACGTCGTCTGCCTGCTCGCCGACGGCAGCGGGGCGACGGCGAGCCCGCGCTGGCGGCGCCGCCTCTACGAGGAGTTCGAGCTCGAGCCCGACCTCGACGCCGAGGAGCGCGACCGCTACCGCGCCGCCAACGACGGCGCCCGCCGCTACACCGCGTCGCTCGAGCGCCGCTACGTGGCGCGCGGCGGCACGCTCGACATGCTCGCCGAGCTCCGCCGCTTCTATCGCCTGCCGCTCGCCAGCAAGCTCGACCACATCGCCAAGGCAGCCTGACGCCCGCGACGCCCGCGGCTCAGAAGCGGCCGCCGATCGCGAGGCCCGCGCGGTCGCGCGTGAAGGTCGGTGCGACCGCCCAGCCGCGGGCGGCGCGCTCGCGCAGCCGCGCGTTGTGCTTGTGCGCCGCGCCGGGTGCGGTCGCGATGTCGAGGATCGTGCCGAAGACGTACGCGGCGGCGCCGCCGTAGAGCAGGACCGCCCCGGGCGTCTCGTCGCAGTCCCCACCCTCGAAGCCGCATTCGCCGAGCAGGAGGAGCGCGCCGACCATCACGCCGCCCGCGCCGGCGAGCCGCAGCGTGAGGCCATCCGTCCAGGGGTCGCCCGCGTACCAGTGGCCGAACGACGGCGCGAGGAAGGCGCCGAGCGCGCCGGTCGCCGCCAGCCCTTCGCTCTCCGCCAGGCCACTGCCGGTGGCGAGCACGTACGCGCCGATCGTGCCGCCGAGCGAGAGCGCGAGCGCCGTGCCCGGACTCCTCTCGCCCGGGAGCGGCCCGGTCGCGGGCGGCGGCGGGGGAAGTGGGCCGTAGGCAGGCGGGGGCGGACCGACCGGCGCGTTCCCGGGTTGTGCGGCCACGGTGTCAGCCACCGCGCAGAGCACCACGAACGCGACGGCGAGCCCCCTCATCCCTCCATCATGCCATCAGAAGCGGCCGCCGACGGCGAGGCCGGCGCGACCGCTCCCGAAGGTCGGCCGCACCGTCACGTCACGGACACGCCCCTCGAGGCGCGCGTTGTGCTCGCGGGCGGCGCGCGGGGCGGTGGCGATGTCGTTCACCACGCCTCCGACGAACGCGACGCCGCCGCCGATCGCGAGCAGGAGTCCGGGATGGGCGCTGTCGTTGCAGCCCGGGAGGCAGTCGACGACGAACCACATGACGCCTGCGGTCGCGGCGCCGGCGCCGGCGAGGCGCCACTTGAGCCCCGTCGTCCAGCCCTGGCCCGCGTACCAGTGGCCGAAGCTCGGTGCCAGCCACACGCCGAGGGCGCCGGCCGTCCCGAGCGTCTCGTTCTCGGTGGCGTCCCCCAGGCTCACGAGCGCGATCGATCCGAGGGTGCCGCCGAGCGACAGGGCGAGCGCCATGTTCGGGTCCTTGCGCGAGCCGCGCGCGGCCTCCGCCGGTACGGGCGCCGGTGCCGCGGCACCCGTACCGGCCGGCGTGTTGAGCGGGCTCTGGGACGGCTGCGCCGCGGCCCCTCCGGGAGCGACCTCGAGCGCGAGGAGGAGGGCGAGGGCGGCGACGACGGCGCGGCGGAGCGGCATGGATGGGCATAGAGCACGGCGCGGACCAAGCCTCGGAGCCCACATGATCCGCCGTGTTGCGTGTGACGGTGGCTGACACCGCGCGGGGTGACGGTGGCTGACACCGTGACGCGCATGCCGTGGTTTCGGGGTTCGGGTCACAACGCGCGGGGGGCCGACTCCAACTGCGCGGAGGCCACGAATGAACGGTTACGTCCAGACCCGCTGTCCCCGGTGCGGCAACGCCGCGTGGGGTCACCCCATGCAGGCAGTCCCTTGCAACTCGTGTGGACAGCACGTGCCGCCGATGGCCCAGCCCCAGGGCTGGGGCGCGGCGCCCGGCCTCGGCTCGTTCGGCGCGGTCCCTGGCATGCCGCAGTCGCACCCGCAGCCGCAGCAGCAGCCGCAGGCGTCGTGGGGCGCGCCCCCTCCCGTCGCCAGCGCGCAGCCGCCGGGCATGGCGGGCTTCGGTCAGCCGGCCCCCGGGTTCGCGCAGCCGCCGCAGCAGGCCGCGCCCGCGGCCGCCGGCGGGCAGCAGATGCACATGAACCTCCCCTACGGCCTGAAGCTCCCGATCAACGTCGGCGGCAAGGGCATGAAGCTGAAGATCATCGGCGGCGTGGTCCTCGCGATCGCGCTCGCCGCCGCCGGCGTGTTCTTCAAGGTGAAGAAGACGCCCAAGGGCATGCTCTCGTACGCGTCGATCGGACTGTCCGGCAAACCGGACGCCGATCTCGCCTACGCGAACCTCGCGAAGGACGCCAGGAAGTGGAAGAAGGACGCCGCCCTCTGGTCGGTGAACTTCCAGGCGGTGCGCGCCGACGGCACGATCGACGTCGGCCGCGGCGCCGAGGTCGTGTACGTGTCTCCCGGCGCGTCGTCGTCACACGCCAAGAGCGTGCGCTCGGACTCGGTGCGCAAGTACGGGCTCACCGCGAGCGGCGTGAAGCCGGCCAAGTACGGCTGGAACGACGTCGTCGAGGGCATCGAGGCGCACCCCGAGCCGCAGTGCAAGATCAAGGACGTCGTGGAGATCCTCAAGAAGCAGGGGCTCACCAGCGACAAGACCGTCCGCATCACGTTCGACCCCAAGTTCGCCGACTTCTACGCGTGGCGCGTCATCGGCGACGACCCGAAGATCGACGCGCTGTTCGGGTGGTCCGACTGCCAGCCGATCAAGTAGCCGTTCTGCGCGTGAGCTTGCTTGCGGGAGCAACGAGCACCGGGGAGATCTCACACGATTTCGCTTGAGCGCGAACCCACTCGCACCTACCGTGCGCCTCTTCCTGCTGGGGAGCACGGATGGAAGACACCGATCAAATGTTGCGGGTGACGACGCCGTTCGTCCGCCCCGGGCTCGAGACGCTCGGGATCGACGGCCCGCTGGACTTCACGCCGACGACCGCGCCCGGTAACACGCCGGGCACGCCGCGGCGCCGCCTGGCGCGCGGCACGGTCGCGCCGCCGGTCGAGCTCCTGACGCTGCCGACGCCCGCGCTGCCGGTGCGCCTCATCGACCCGCCGACCCGCTGGGGCTACCGCGTGCGCGTCGATCTCGACGCCGCGCGCTTCCTCACGCCGCCCGAGCTGGCGCCGGTGTCCGGCGAGATCGACACCGCGCCGGTGCGCCGGATCGAGGGCACGCCGTGGCGGCTCGTCATTCCGCTCGCCGCGGCGATCCTCGTGGTGCTGTCGGCGATCTACGTCGTCCTGAACGACAGGCGAACGACGGTCAGCGAGCACGTTCGTGCTGAGCGAGCGACGAGCGTGAGCGAGGCGCGAGTCGAAGCGCGTGCGGCTGTCCCTCCGACCGTCGTCATCCCGCTCCCGGCGGAGCCGGCGGTCGCCCCGGACGCTGACGACGCCGACGACGCCGACGAGATCGAGATGCCGGCGCACGACATCGCGCCCGCGGTGGCGGCGCCCGCCGCCCCGGCCACGCCTGCGGCCACCCACGGCACGCTCATGATCGGCTCCAAGCCGCCGTGCCGCATCCTCGTCGACGGCAAGGACACGGGCCTCACCACGCCCAACCGCAGCGTCCGCGTGCCCGCCGGGCGCCGCACGATCACGCTCGTGAACGACGACCTCGGCATCCGCCACAGCGAGACCGTCACGATCACCGGCGGCCGCAAGGCCAAGCTGATCCGCGATCTCACGGACCGCATCGACAGCTGAACGCCTGTCGGCTCGTCACGGGCGCAGGACGCGGTTGTCGATGAGCCGCGTCGTGCCGACGAACACCGCCAGCGCCATCACCGCCGGCCGCGTCACCGTCTCGACCGGCGTGAGCTCGTCGGCGTCGCGCAACTCGACGTAGTCGATCCGCGCCGACGCCGCCGCCGCGATCGGCGCGCGCGCCGCGGCCACCAGCGCCGCGCCGTCGCGCTCGCCGCCCCGGAACGCCGCCTCGGCCGCCGCCAGCCCCGCCGACAGCGACAGGGCGTCGCGCCGCTCGTCGGGCGACAGGTACGCGTTGCGCGAGCTCATGGCCAGCCCGTCCGCTTCCCGGACGATCGGCATGCCGACGATCTCGACGCCCTGATCGAGGTCGCGCACCATGCGCCGGATCACCGCGAGCTGCTGGAAGTCCTTCTCGCCGAAGAAGGCGACGTGGGGCTGGGTCAGGTTGAACAGCTTGGTCACCACCGTCGCCACGCCCGCGAAGTGCCCCGGCCGCTTCTCGCCGCACAGCGGCCTCGCCAGCTCGCGCACCTCGACGAACGTCTGCGCGCCGGGCGCGTACATGGCCGCGGCGTCGGGGCAGAAGGCCAGGTCGACGCCGCACGGGCGCGCCTTGGCCAGGTCGCCGTCCTCGTCGCGCGGGTAGCGCGACAGGTCCTCCCTGGGTCCGAACTGCGTCGGGTTGACGAAGATCGTCAGGATGACGACGTCGGCGCGCGCGCGCGCCGCCCGCAGGAGCGACAGGTGCCCCTCGTGCAGGTAGCCCATCGTCGGCACGACGGCGATGCGCAGCCCGTCGCGCCGGAGGTCCTCGACCCGTGCGCGCATGGCCCGCGGGTCGCGGATGATCTCGAACGGCAGGCGCGACGGCAGCGCGGCGTCCGGTCCCGTGGCGCCCATGGCCTGGCCTTACTTCGCGGCGCCCGACGAGTAAAGGCTCATCGGCTTGGCCGGCTCGCCGATGGTCGAGAAGCTCTCCGCCGCCGACGGGAACGCGCCCGCGCGCACGTCGTCGATGAAGCGCGCGCACGCGTCCTTGATGGTCGCGCCGACGTCGGCGTAGCGCCGCACGAACTTGGGCTTGAAGCGCTCGTCCATGCCCAGCAGGTCGTAGACCACGAGCACCTGGCCGTCGCAGCCGGCGCCGGCGCCGATGCCGATGGTCGGGATCGAGATGGACGACGTGATCTCGGCGGCGACCTCGGTCGGCATGCCCTCGAGCACGATCGCGTACGCGCCGGCGGCCTCGAGGGCCTCGGCGTCGGCGACCAGGCGCGCCGCGCCTGCTGCGTCCTTGCCCTGCACGCGGAAGCCGCCCATCTGGTGGAACGACTGCGGCGTGAGCCCGATGTGGCCCATCACCGGGATGCCACTGGCGACCAGGCGCGCGACCAGCTCGGCGTGCTGCGCGCCGCCCTCGAGCTTGACCGCGTGGCAGCCGCCTTCCTTGATGAGGCGTCCGGCGTTCCGCACGCCGACCTCGACGCTCTCCTGGTACGTCATGAAGGGCATGTCGCCGACGATCTGCGCCCGGCGCGCCCCGCGGGCGACGGCCTTGCAGTGGTAGATCATCTCGTCGAGCGTGACGGGGAGCGTCGTGTCGTGCCCCTGCACGACCATGCCGAGGGAATCGCCGACGAGGAGGATGTCGGCGCCGGCCTCGTCGAGCAACCTGGCGAAGGTCGCGTCGTAGGCCGTCAACATCGTGATGCGCTCGTTCCGCCCCTTGGCCGCACGCAGGGTGTGGATCGTGACTCGCTGACCGCTCATGTTGTCCTGGGTCGCCGTCCGTGGAGTGGATCGACGCCTACCGACATCATGGGACCGTTTTCACTCGCCTGCAACCACCGGGATGCGAACCACGGCGTACGTGTTGGCCGGCGGGCGAGGAAGGCTCAGCGAGAGCCCGAGCTTCTCGAGACACTCCAGCGCCTGGTTGCGCGCGCTGTCGGCGACGCCGGGCTCCCACACCATCGGCTCGGCGTGGACCCCGGGCTGGAGCAAGGTCGGCGTACGCGGCGCGAGGACGACCGGGCCCGGCGGACGGTGGTGCCCGCGCTTCACGACCGGGGGAGGCGGGCGGGTCGGCCTCGTCGGCTTGGCCGGCTTGACCGGCTTCGGCGGTGGCAACGCCTTCACCGGACCCATCTGCGTGATGCGCAGCTCGACGTAGACCTCGGGGACCGGCGCGACACACGCGCGCAAGCTCGGCATCGCGGCGCGCACGGCCTTCTCGATCGCCGCGCGATCGCCCGAGCCCTGCACGTCGACGTGCGCCGCGAAGTCGACGGCGACCAGCGCGTCGACGTGCTCCTGCGCGCGCGCGCGCCACGGATCCTCGGGCGGCGCCTTGGCCAGGAACATGCGGAAGAGGGCGAGCGCGCGCCCCGGCCGGTGGCGCCACCCGAACGCCTGCAGGTACCAGGTGTCGTGCGCGGGCACGTACGACAGCGGCTCCGACACGCCGGTCACCGTGCCGACGTCACCGGCGTCGGCGGCGATCGCGTCGGCCTCGCCGGGGCGGCGCGCGCGGTCGTACGCGATCGCGAGCAGCCAGCGCGCGCGCCGCTGACCGATCCGTTCGTTGCGTGCCTGCTCGAACGCGGTGATCGCCTCGCCGAGGCGACCGGCCGCCATGTACACCTCGCCGAGGCGCAGCCAGCTCTCGCCCGTCGTCTGGCCGCGCGCCACGAGCGCCTCGAGCGCGAGCGTCGCGCGTTCGATGTCGCCGCTGCGCGCCAGGCACGTCGCCCAGCCGAGCTCGAGCGGTCGCGAGCCGGCGGCGCGGGCGGCCGCCGAGGGGTCCGACTTGCTCTGCAGGGCCGCCGGCAGCCAGGTCGGATCGATCGCGTACGCCCTGGCGTAGGCCTCGGCGCACAGCTTCCAGTCCATCGGCCTGGCGCCGGCGGCCTTCGCGATCTGCTCGCTCGCCACGCCGAGGTAGGCCCATCCGGTGACGAGATCGGGGCGCAGCGCCGTGGCCTCGAGCATGAGCTCGCGCGCGCGCTTCCAGTCCCCGGCGCGGGCGCGCAGGATCTCGGTGGCGGCGTCGACGAGCTGCTGGTAGCGGCGCGCGCCGGGTCGGATGACCTCCTCCCAGAAGTCGCTCCGCGCTTCGGCCTCGGCCTCCTTGTCGACCGGCGGCGGCGGGTGGCGCTTCGACTGCGCCGCGGCCGGCGCGGCGAGGGCGACGGTGGCGGCCGCGACGAGGGCGGTGGCCGCGAGGTGCGCGGCGCGGGCGTTCATGGGATGGGGGCCCCGCGCTCCCAGTCGCGGGTCGCGTCGACGGGCTTGCGCTTGCTGCGCCGCTCGACGAGGGCGGCGCGGTTGGCGCGGGCGCGGGGCGCGAACTGCGGGTGCGCGCCGGAGGCGAGGAACTCGTCGTAGTAACGGATCGCGGCCTCGTCGATGCCGTTGGCCTCGTAGCCGAGCGCCAGGTAGTAGTAGGCCTCGCCCTCGGGGACGTAGAACACGTCGCGGGAGACGATCGCGGCCTCGAGATCGCGGACGCCGCGGATGCCGAACGAGCGGAGGATCGTCCGCGCCTGCTGGCCCTGCTCGTCGCGATCGAGCGCGACCGCGAGCCCGAAATAGAGCGAGACGCCCTGCGCCAGCTCGAGCGTGCGCCCGTACTGGATGATCGCGGCGTCGAGATCGCCCAGCATCATCTCGGTCTCGGCGAGGTTGCCGGACGCGAGGGCTCCGAACCGGTTCTGGCGTGGGGTGACGCGGGCGAGGAGCTTCTTGTAGTCGTCGCGGGCGTGCGCGAGGTGCTCCGCCGTGGCGAGCTTGGTGTGCAGGATCGCGCGCTCGAAGAGGATGTCGTCCTCGAGCCGCGGATCGAGCGGCGCCTTGGCCTCGAAGGCGTCCCAGTGCCGGATGACCCGCCGGGCGTGACGCTGGAACGTGTCGGCCCCGCGGCAGAGCGCGGCCGCCTCGTGCGGGTTGCACTCGAGGTAGAAGCGCAGGATCGCGGCGGCGGCGCGGAAGTGCGGCTCGGGCGCGTCGGGGCGCGCGCGGGTGGCGGCCTCGTAGGACTCGATCGCGAGCTTGAGCTCCTTCTCACGCGACGCCCGCATCGTCGCCGCGACCGCCAAGTCGAGGTGGGTGTCGCCGTCGAACATCGCCTGGTCGTAGGCGCGCTGGGCGATCTCGTCCTCGGGATCGCGGGCGAGAGACTTCCACGTGTCCTCGGGATCGCGCACGCGGCGCGCACCGTCGTCGGCGAGCGCGGGCGTGGCGGCGACGCCGAGCGCGAGCGCGAGCGCGAGGACGCGCGTGCTCACCGGCGCCTCCGCGACGACGCGCCCGGGCGCCGCTCGGCGAGGATGCGGTCGACCGCCTCGAGGTGCGCGCGGGCGCGCGCGGTGCCGCCGGCGAGCGGCAGCCGCACGTACGCCGCCCACTCGGTGCGCGCCTCGTGCAGGAAGCCGGCGGTCTCGTACATGAAGGCCCGAGCGTAATGGATCTCGGCCGCCGGCACAGGGGGCGCGAGCGCGAGGCCGGCCTCCATGCGCTCGGCGTACGAGCTGGTGAGCGCGGTCTGCGCCCGCACCACGAGCTCGAACGCGTGCGACACCTGCTCGTCGCGATCGTAGAGCAGGGCGAGCGTGAGCCACTCGAGCGACTCCTCGACGTCCCAGTTGCCCGACGCCGCCTCGACGCGCGGGCGCAGGAGGTCGATCGCGTCGGCGGTGAGGCCGGCGCCGTCGAGCGCGTGGGCGAGGTACACCGACGCGATCGTCTGGGTGCGCCGGTCGGGGCGCTCGCTCAGCACGAGGCGCAGCGGCGCGATCGCGTCGGCGGGGCGGCCGCGGCGGAGCGCGAGCTTGCCGAGCCGCACGAGCGCGTCGCTGCGCGCGGCGCCGCGCGGCGCCCGCTGCGACGCCTCGGTGAGGAAGCGGACGGCCTCGGGCGTGCGGCCGGCCTCGTCGGCGAGCGCGCCCAGGTAATAGACGACCTCGAGGTCGCCGGGGTCGAGCGAGCGCGCGTGGCGGGCCATGCGCGTCGCCTCGGCGAGCACGCGTGCCCGGTGGTCGGGGTTCCAGTCGGCGGCGACGATCGCGAGCGCGTCCTTGAGCTGCAGCTTGATCGCCGAGACCTCGTCACGGTGGGGCGACACCACTTCCCCCCAGAACTCGCCGTGATCGCGCACATCTGGATCCCGCTGCGGCGCCCCGGCGGCCGGCCCCGGCGCGGCGGCCAGCCCGAGGGCGAGGGCGGCGGCCGAGACGGCTACGGCGGAGGCGAGGGCGCGCACGACCCCGTGAGTATGCGCGCCACGATCGGGTGGCACCACCCCGCTCCCGCGGGTGGCTGACACCCCCGCGGGATGTCGGTGTCAGCCACCGCCAGGGCTTCCGGTGGCTGGCACCGCCGCCGGTGGCTGACACCGTAGACGGCGGGCCCCGGAGGCGGGTCGCCAGTCTCCGGCGCGACAGTCCGTCACGCCTGTGATCTCCAACGCTTGGCGGTGCGAGGGACTGGCAGGGACCTTGCTCTACGAATCGCCCGTGGACAGCGCCAGCGTGATGCGGGCGGCACTCGAGCTCTTCGGTGCCCGGCAGTACCCGGGTGTTGTCGCCGTCTGTCAGGACGCCCTCCAGGACGATCCCTCCAGCATCCACCTCCGACTCCTCCGTGCTCGCGCGCTCATGGCGCTCCGCCGTGACGCCGAGGCCCAGACCGAGATCAGCGAGTGCCTGCGCCTCGAGCCAGGGCTCGCCCCCGCGTACCGCCTGCTCGGCGAGCTGGCGGCGCGACGGGACGAGAACGAGTCCGCGAAGATCTTCTTGAAGGAGGCGCTGCGCCTCGATCCCGACGACGCCGAAGCGCGCGAGTGGCTCGATGTCGTCGAAGCAATGGTTCGGTCAACCGCGGCAGCGGAAAAACTCCCGGCGGCCGCTGCCGCGGTTGGCCATCTTTCTCCCGAGGCGCCGTACGCCCCGCGCGGGGGCGTGCGCCGCCCGCGCGCCGACGGCACGCGCCCGCCGCCCGAGCTGCAGCGCTCGACCCTGAGCCAGCTGCCGCTCGCGTCCGGCTTCGGCAACTACCTCGTCGAGACCGGCGTGCTCTCGCCGGTGCAGCTGCGCGCGGCGCTCGCGTACAAGAAGTCCACCGGCGTGCGCCTCGGCACCGCGGCGGTCGCGCTGGGCTTCGTGAGCGAGCTCAAGATCGAGTGGGCGTCGCTGGCCTATCACGGGCAGCATCGAAGAGCCTCGATGTAGATCCCGATTTGCCCGGCTTCACGTAGAGTGGGGCCGTCGTGTTCGCGCCCGGGACGGTGATCGGCCAGAAGTACTGGGTCGAGCGTGTGCTCGGTGAGGGCGGCATGGGCGTCGTCATGGCGGCCACGCACCTCCAGCTCGGCCAGCGCGTCGCCCTCAAGTTCCTGCGCCCGGAGGCGATGAAGGACGCGGAGACCGTCGAGCGCTTCCTACGCGAGGCGCGCGCGGTCGTGCGGTTGCGCAGCGAGCACGTCTGCCGCGTCGTCGACGTGGGCAGCGAGAACGGCGCGCCGTTCATCGTGATGGAGCACCTCGAGGGGTACGACCTGGCGACAGTGCTGAGGCAGGGCGGGGCGCTGCGCGTGCCGGTCGCCGTCGACCACGTGGTGCAGGCGTGCCTCGGGCTCGCCGAGGCGCACGCCGCCGGCATCGTGCACCGCGATCTCAAGCCGTCGAACCTGTTCCTGACCCGTCGGCCCGAGGGCACGGCGCTGGTGAAGGTGATGGACTTCGGCATCGCCAAGGCGCACGGGCGCATGGACGCGCGTCTCACCGACTCGGCGGCGATCATGGGCTCGCCGTCGTACATGGCGCCCGAGCAGCTCAAGAGCGCGCGCCACGTCGACGCCCGCGCCGACGTGTGGTCGCTCGGCGTCGTGCTCTTCGAGCTCATCACCGCGCGCCGCCCGT
>ERZ761607.4287-NODE-4287-length-12769-cov-5.901605_pt1 | contig 12769 bp, 8 predicted proteins | sample MGYA00511164_ERZ761607 | MGnify/ENA primary metagenome ERZ761607 (study PRJEB28899, sample SAMN02445080) | bioreactor sludge metagenome | biome: EBPR sludge | place: Australia: Brisbane, Thorneside Wastewater Treatment Plant | collected 2011-06-22 ...
TCCAGATCTGGTAGGCCCAGCTGCCCAGGTCCACATCGTCGTCGTCGTCGTTGTCGTACAGCCCCTCCTTCTCGGCATAGAGGTCGTGCAGGCTCACGGGGTCGCCCTCGAAGAAGACCTCGTCGGTGCCCACTACCTCGGCGTTCTCAGTGATGCGTTGGCGCAGGCGACCGCGCAGGTTGATGATGTTCTCCAGGCCATCCTCCGGCAGGAAACTGTAGCAATACACCTTGTCGCTGGCCTGGCCGATGCGGTCCACACGGCCCGCGCGCTGGATCAGGCGGATGAGCGCCCAGGGCAGGTCGTAGTTGATGATGATGTGGCCGTCCTGCAGGTTCTGGCCTTCGCTGAGCACATCGGTGGTGATCAGCACGCGCAGCTCGCGTTCGTTGTCCGTGTACTGCGGACACTTGTTGCTGCGCGGGCTGAAGCGCTGCGCCAGTTCGGTGGGGTCCTTTTCGTTACCGGTGACCACCGCGATGCGGTCCACCCCGCGGGCATCAAGCTCTTTGTGTAGGTAGTAGGCGGTATCAGCGAACTGGGTGAACACGAGGATCTTCTTCGTGGGGTGCTCCTTGGTGCAGAACTTCAGCAGGGCCATCAGTTGCTTGTCGCGGTCAGCGCTCCAGTCCTTGCCCAGGGTCCACACGCTGTGCAGTTGTTGCACATCGTCCAGCAGGTGTTTGCGCAGGTCCTTGATGAACAGGTCGGCCCGTAGCCATTTGAAGCGCTTGCGGAAGCGGGGCACGTCAAGGGCGGTGTAGAGCGTGGCCGCGTGCTCGGCGTAGCGCTCGCCGTGCGCGTCCAGGTCCAGCCCGGCCAGCCATTCGGGATCCTCATCCTCAAAGAGCTGGTCGATGAACTCCCCGTCCTGGATGCCGATGGGCAGGTCCAGCCCATTGTCCAGCGCATGCACAAAGAGGTGGTTGCGCAGAATGTGCCGTTGCAGGCTCAGCAGGAAGGCATAGCCGCTGCTTTCCAGGCGCTTGAAAAGGCTGGTGCGCGCAAAGCCCACCATGCGGCGCCCGGCGCGGCTCAGGTCGTCGATGATCTTGTACTCCTTCTCACTGGCCGTGCGCTCCTGCTCGGGGTCGATGTACTGACGCAGGCCATAGCGCGCCAGGTGCAGTTGCCGGATGGTGTTCACCACCTGGGTGCTGTACAGCTTGGCGTAGGGGTCCTTGGGGTCCTTGGGGTTGAAGCCGTAGAAGAAGGCCTTGGGCACCCGGTCGGGAAAGCTGAAGCGCGTGCCGTCCTGGAACTCCAGGTAGGGCTTGCCCGTGGCTTCGTCGATGGGGCTGTGCTTCTTGATGAAGGAGCGCGTGCGCCGCACCATGTAGTGCTTCATCAGGTCGCGCCAGTCATCGCTGAAGGGGCTGTGCTCAAAGGCGCGCAAGGTCTGCGGTTCGGTCTGGTGCTCGGCGCGGAACACATGCTCGCCACCGAGGTCCTCGATGTACTTGTTGGGCCGCAAGCCCAGGTCGTCCTCGGGATCCAGGAAGAGCCCGAGCTGCGCGCTCAGGTCGAAGTAGCTCTTGTTGTACGGCGTGGCGCTCAGCAGCACCACGCGGCTCTCGTTCTTGTGGATGTACTCCCGGATGGCCTTGTAGCGCTTGCCCTCGGGGTTCCGCAGGTTGTGGCTCTCGTCCAGCACCACCAGCTTGGCGCGGGGCAGCTCGTCCAGCTTCTTGAAGTCCACCTCGCCCAGCGACAGGATCTCCGTGTGCAGCTCGAACTCCTTCTTGAAGCTCTTCCACATGGGGATCAGGTTCGGCGGGCAGATCACCAGCGAACCACGGTACTCCGTTTCCTGCACCAGCTTGATGAGCGCGGCCGCCGTGAAGGTCTTGCCCAGACCCACCACATCACCGATGAGCACACCGCCCCGCTTGTCCAACATGCGGGCGGCCATGCGCACCGCCTCCGCCTGGAACTTGAGCAGCTTGTCCTTGAAGGCCGGTGGCACCTCGTAGGTCTGCAGGCCGATGCGCGCCTCGTTGCTCAGGTGGTACACGATCTTCAGGAACAGCTCGTAGGGTGTGCGCTGCGCACCGGCCCAGCTCTCGTCGATGATCTTCAGCAGGTCCTCGCTGATGTCGATGCAGTAGCGTGCCTCCCAGCGGTCCTCGAACCATTGGGCCAGCTTCCTCGCGGCATCGCCCTCCACCACATCCACGTTCAGTTCGCCATTGCCGCGCAGCCCGCTGAAGGTGAGGTTGCTGCTGCCCACGAACCCGATGATCGGATTGAAGCGGTCATCGCGAAAGGCCAGGTAGAGCTTGGCGTGCAGCTGGTGCAGGAGGTGCAGCTTCACCACCACCTTCTTGTCGCGGATCTGCTGCGCAAAGCGGCGCAGGTTGCGCTCGTCCGCTTCGGAAGGCAGGCCCAAGGTCAGTTGGTTCCGCAGTTCCTCGGCCAGCTTGCGCTTCATGGCCAGCACCGCCTTCTGGTCCGGCTCGGTCACCGCGCCGTTGGCATACAGTTCCAGGAGTTCCTCCTCCGGCTTCTGGTTCATGCCCACGAGCACCCGCGCCTGCTTGCCTTCGCCACCCTCGAATTGTTCCACCTCATCGGCCAGGCCGGTCCAACCCCGCATGTTCAGGTAGCCCACGCAGAAGTCGCCGCGGTGGCTGAGCTTCAGACTTTCCTTGAGGCCCTCAAGAAGCTTCTGCTCGATGTTGTCGTAGATGGTGGGCATTGCGGGGTTCAAAATAGGACGAGCTTTTCAGTCGTGATGCAAAGGCCGGAAACGCAACAGCCCCGGCACGTGCCGGGGCCGCTGTCCAAGTTGGAACTTGCCTGCATGAATCACATACTCTTGCACGCGCCCTCCACCCGGCAAGCGCATTCCGATTGCACATGGCAGACGTGCCCCTCGCAGCGTGCTGCCTCGAAGCGGTCCAGGGCGCAGCCGAAACGGGCCTGGTAGATGCGCTTGGTCTCCTCGAAGGCTTCCATCAGGTCCAGCTGGTCCTGCTTCCCGTATATGCCGAAGTAGGGGAAGTGGTCCACGAAATGGCCAAAGACCTTCTGGCAATCCTCGCGATACGCCTTGGTATCGAGGATGTGCTGGTGCCAAAAGCCGTCCATGAGGCGGGACGGAACGATGGACATGCCCGGATGGAGCTTGATGAGGGTGAGGTATCGGCGGTATTCCAGTTCGCCATCCTCGGTCATTTGCTTGGTCCATCGCTCGCCGTCGTCGCGTACTTGCAGCTTGTACTTGAGTCGTTCGAAGTCGAGGTCCATGATTTCTGGTAGGATGCCGGTGGCATCGGCGGTTTCAACTAGCGTGTTCATTGTTGCTGGTGTGTGGGCAAAGCCCGGTTTGAGGGGTTCTGTTCAGCGGCTTCGTTCAATCCCGCTCGATGCGCACTGTGGCATCGTGAAGCCAACGGGGCAGTCGTGGAAGCTCTACATGGTTGCTTGGTTCAGTTTAGGTGTTGTTGCTTGCCAATCCCACACCCCGCCCCGCTCCTCGAACTTGCCTTCATCATACCCCATCTGCTGGATGGCGATGCGGGTGCCCACTTCCAGGATCGGCAGGCTGTAGCGGTGCGTGCCCTCGGCATTGTCGAAGAAGCGGCCTGCCGGATCCACCATCACATAGCTGCCGCGCACCTGGGCATTGGTCTCGGGTACGATGCGGGTGATGTCCGCCAGTGCGGCATGGCGCTGCACGAATGCCTCGAACTGCGACTCGGTGACGGTGAGCGCATCGATGTGCGCATCGTTCTGGCCGATGATGGGCAGGGCCTGAAGCAGCTTCCACCGTTGGGGTTTCGCGTAACGGATGAAGGCGCTCAGATCCTCCTTCCAGTTGAGGCGGTTCACAACGGTGTTCAGCTTCAGGCGGAAGCTGTGGGCCTTCACGCGGTCAACCAGGGCGAAGTAGCCTTCAGCGGCGATGGGCGTACGACCCGTGTTGGCGCGACCGATGGCCCGGTTGGTCTGCTCGTCAAGGCTGTCGATGCTCAGCGCCACCCAGTCCAGGTGCGGGCGGAGGTTGCTCAGGTAATCATCCGTGAGGCGGCTCCCGTTGGTGACGATCATGGTCGTCATGCCGGCCTCCTTGGCGGTGCGGATCAGCTCCGGCAGCCAGGGGCATAGGGTGGGCTCCCCCCCGGCGAAGGTGATCTTCTGGAAACCGTGGGCGGCCAGGTGGCGCACCACCTCGATGGCCTGCTCCTTAGGCAGATGGCCCTTGGGCAGGATGCTGCGCTTCACATCCTGGAAGGTGGCGTAGCAGAACTTGCAGCGCATGTTGCAGGGCTGCCAGAGGTGGAAATTGACGGAGGGAATCATGGCTTCGGGTGTTCGTTGCCGAAGCTTTTCAAGGGGTGCGCCAGATCCCCACGCGCAGGCATGAAAGACCCTGTGCAGGAATGAAAGCGGCTAATGGAGGAATGAAAGCGGCGCGCGAGGAGCTCAGTTGAGCCGCTTCCGGACCGCGGGTCGGTAGTTCTCGGAGACCGGGAGTTCCTTCTCCACGAGCTTTCCGTGCCTATTCATCACGGTCACCCGCATGACCTCACCCTCCAAGGGTTTGGCATGCGCTGCATTGACGCGATAGGACTTATGGATCGTGAGGAACTGTTCCTCCACGAGCCCTTTCCCCTCCATCGTGCAAAACGAAAAGTCCACCAGCACGCCAGGTTCACGATCGATGAAGTGGATCTCCTTGTTGCCTGACGCGGAGCCAATCCTCTTATCAGCGCACAAGTACACGATGCTGTTGGGGGCGAATGTCCTCCTGCCTTCGTCTTTCAGCTCAAGTGTGATGCCAGCCGGCTTCGTCATGGCCCGCACCTGCTGGATGAACTTGGGCAGAACGGCGTTGAGCTTGTCGCTTGTAATGGGCTTGGTGATGTACACCACCGGCACCTCCTTGAACTCCACGTTCAGCGTGGAAACGCCTTCATAGAAATCGCGCATCTTCCCTGATACGAACAGCACAGGCAGACGGAGTTTGGCAGCCACATCCAGTCCGCTCATGGACTCTCCTGCCAGGTCGATGTCCAACAGCAATATGTCGGGCTGGGTGGTCTTGACCTTTTCCAGGAACTCCGATGGGGTTGCGGCCCAAACCACCACATCCACAAGCTCGGTGCGCTCCACCTCGTACTTGAGGTCCTTCAATAGCTCCTTGTTGTCCTCCAGGAGGGCCACCTTCAGCTTGCTCATGCCGCGAACTGGATGGTGAGGATGGCGTGGTACTCCTCCTGTGTGCTGCTGGTGCGCACCTCGTAGCGGCCGGCCATGAGGAGCTCCAAGCGCTTCTCCATGTTGGCGAGGCCAAGCCCCCCAAGCCGACCATCCGGCTTCTGCCTGATGCGGTTGGTCACGTGCAACTGGAAGAGCTGCCTGTTGAGCTTCACCCGGATCCGCAGGAACTCCGGGTGGTCCTTGTCGCCGTGCTTGAAGGCGTTCTCGATGAAGTAGGCGCTGATCAAGTGCGGAACCGACGGCTGTCCGTATGCCGGTGCGCTGCGGTCCACCTCCTTGGTGTCGATCGCGATGGCGTCCACCTCAGGGAGGAAGAGATCGTTGAGCCGGAGGTAGGTCTCGATGAAGCCTAACTCGTCCTGCACGCTCACGAGGTGCGTGCGGCCTTTATAGAGGATGTACTCCAAGGTACTGGAAAGGGAATCCATGCCCCGGCTCAGCTTGCTCGCGATGGTCTTGAGGTTCGCTAGGATGTTATTGAGCGTATGGGGCTGCAACTGGAACTTGAGGTGCTCGGTGGCGAGCAGCGCATTCTCCGCCTCCAGCTCAGCCTTGGCATTGATCAGGGCCTCCTTCTCCGCACGGAGGCGCTCCTGCACCCGGCGGGCCTCGCGCAAGCGCGTATACAGGACCACCACGAGCACGGGCAGCGCCAACAGCAGCAGCAGCAAGACCAGTCCGCCGAGATCGTCCATTCTTTTCTGCTTACAGGTTTGAGGTATCCGAAAGTAGGCTTCTGCTCGAGATCCCCACCGGCTATCAGCCTCCCGGCCCCGCCGCCTTCCAGCCAGCAGCCTAGGCCCATCGGCTCAAGGCCCATCGGCCCTCAGGCCCAGCAGCCCTTCTACAAAGCCGCGCAGTAGTCCAGCGGCCCTTCGGCTGCGCCGCCCCATGCCAGTGCACCCGCATCCTATACCAAATTCTAAGGGATGCCATCAGCTCCCCCAAGCTCTTCAGGCCCAACAACCACCGGATCCACGTCCTATGGTTCGTGCCCTGCCCCACAGCCCGTGCGTGCCTGATGGCTCTTAGCCTGCCCAGACCTGAAACCAGGCCCTCGGCCTTGGGCTGGGATGGCGAATGCCGAAATCCGTTCGGTATCAGCGGACGACTCCCAGGCCCCATCACCCTGACCATACCGCGAGCCGAAAGCCCCACGCTCAACCAGCCAGCGTATGTGAAGACTATGCCGAAGAACAAGGTAGGCTTGTTCATATCGCAAAGTCCCGCACGAGTTTTCAATACGGCTTGTGGTGGAAGGCCTCTATTGTGAATATGATGTTCAATTCCCCGGATTGCTCGCTGAATGCAGTTTCCAGAAGGCATTGGTGCCCACAATAGCACGAGCGACAGCTCCTGCGCCCTTCCCTTTGTTGAAATCGTCGCATAGTTGATTTTCAACAGTGGATATTACTCACTCTCCAATTGCAATGTTTACGAACCGTTGTGCTCGCAAAATGCCCTATTCACCAAATACGGAAACCAAATGGTGAGCCCCAGCTTCCATGTCGCCGCCCATTCGGTGATCTTAAAGCCAATGGCCACCCAGGTCCATCTAGGGGCCATGGCATCACTTCATCCGGGCAGCGCCAGCTGGCTGGCGGCCTCCATGCCGCGCGCAGCCCATCCCCTCACCGCAGGCCCTGCTGTGATGCGTGTCAACGCGATCATGCCGTTCGGCATGGAGGCGATGTCGAACGACATCGAGGCCATGACATACAGCATGGATCCCATGTCATATGACAAAGGGATCATGTCGTTTGACAAAAAGGGTTTGCTGTTCGGCAAAATGCCCATGCTGTTGAGCAAAGCCGCTTTGCCGTTCAACACGAGCCTGATGTCGTACGGCATCGTCCCGTTGCTGTACGGCATAGCGGCGATGACATGCTGCATCGCGATCCTGCTGTTCGACAAAAAGCCTTTGCTGACCGTCATGAAGGGGGTTCCCTGCCTGTCCTCGCGGGCGGCCATCACCGGCCTCTCCGCACGTACCCGCAGGCCCGAAGGCGCGCACGCGCTCCAGGTGCCTTGGCGTTCCGGTCGCGGCCCGCCGCTGCGGCACGGCTTGGCAAGAGGGCCGCCACGCGTGCCCCCGCCTCCGATCGGCCCGATGCAGGCCGGTACCCGTGGGTACAGAACTGCATCACCGCCTCAAGGCCCGGCGTTACAAGGGCCTGTCCAAAATCGAATCACATGAGCAAAATCGTAAGTGGGACCGGACGTCTCACGTCCGCTCAACTGGCCGCGAAGGCCGACTTCATCATCGGTCGGATGACCGACAACCTGGCCTTCCCGAACCCTACGCCCACCCTGGCCGCCATCACCGCGGCCACCGCTGACCTGCGCGCGGCCATCACCGGCGCACTGGATGGGGGCAAAACGGCCACGGCCATCAAGAATGCCCGTCACAAGGAGCTCCGCAAGCTGCTGAACCAGCTGGCCGGGCACGTGGCGAGCGTGGCCGAGGGCAACGAGCTCGCCATCCTGAGCAGCGGCTTCACCGTGCGCAAGCCCGGGCAGCCTGCACCGGAACCGGCCAAGCCCGTTGATGTGCGGGCCTTCATCAGCGACCACACGGGACGCGTGGACCTCACCTGGGCCCCGCTGGAGCCTGCGGTGACCTACCACATCCAGTGGACCGCCGGTGACCCGAGCGATGAGCGGGCCTGGCAGCTCGTGGCTGTGAGCACCCGCTCCAGCGCGAAGGTGACCGGCTTGCCCAGCGGGCAGGTCTCCTACTTCCGCGTGGCCGGCATCGGCACCAAGGGCATGGGCCCCTGGAGCCAGGTGGCCAGCACGCTGGTGAAATAGGCGGGGGCAGTGGAGCCGTTGCAGCGGTCTTCCACCACCCCCACGCTTAAGTAGCCACACCTGTCACTCCGAAGAAGTGAAGGCCCTGCGAAAGTAGGGCCTTCGCTTTTCCAGCACCGATCCGCAAGCACCGCCCCCCCAACCGCCCGGCCCCGCACCGCGCCCCATCGCCCCATATCCCGCAACTTCCACCTTGCGTAGAACCGCCGCCATGGAGATCCGCCCCCTCCTCCCGCACGAGCTCGAGCAGGCCGCCACCTGGTGGTACGAGCAGTACGCGCTCTTCCTGGGCCGCCTGCGCTGGAGCGTGCGCACGCCCTACGCCATGGCCATCGGCGCGGTGCGCTGGGGCGAGGTGGAGGCCTGCGGCACCGCCCTGGTGAGCGGCGCCACGGGGCGCATCACCGCGCTGCGCGGCGAGCGGCCGCAGGAGCGCGAGGCGGTGGCGCAGGCGCTGGTGGCCGCGCTGGAGGGCGCCGGCTGCACCGGGCAGCTGGTGCACGCCGCCCCGGCCGACACCGCCTTCTGGGGCGCGCTGGGCTTCACCGCCGGCACGCCGCTGCTGCGCTACACCGGCGGCCGTTTCGTGCAGGCCACCTGGGACGGCATCGAGCTGCTGGAGCCGCACCAGCGGCTGGGCCTGCTGCACCTGGACCGCAAGGCCAGCGGCGAGGACCGCGGCACGCTGCTGCTGGAGCACGAGTACCTGGGCCGCGCCTACGCCGAGCGCGGCGCCGTGCAGGGCTTCACCCTGCCGCTGCTGGGCGAGGGCCTCATCGTGGCCACCGAGCCCGAGCTGGGCCTGGAGCTGCAGCGCTGGCACTTCCCCGTGCAGGAGCACCTGCTGCTGTGGGAGGGCAACAGCGCCCACCTGCACCTCACCGCGCGCGGCTACCGCCCCGAGCCCCACGCCCTGCGCATGACGCGCGGCACCGTGCCGCCCCACCGGCCCGCGCTCCTCTTCGCCGAGCCCTTCGCCGCGGTGGAAGTGGGCTGAGCGCGGAGCCCGCACCCCGCCGTTGAACGGAGAAGCCCCGGCCTAGGCCGGGGCTTCTCCGTTGCGGGCATCGCCGCGCCATCAGAACTTGAACAGGTAGCCGAGCGAGAAGAAGCCGCTTCCCTTGAGGCGCGTGGTGGTCGGGTCCTCCGGCCGCTCCGTGTACTTTCCATCCACGGCATACACCGTTGACAGGCGCTGCACATGGCCGAACACCGCTCCAGCGGTGACCATGAGCATGTGCTTGCGCCCGAAGGACAAGCCGGGGCCGATCAGCAGCCGTGCACGGGCCTTGTCGCCAATGGCCACGCCGGGGCCGAGCGCGAAGTGGTAGCCCAGCCAATCCCGGCCTTCGCACTTCCTGCCGAACATGAAGAGCGCCGACGCGCCGAACTCCGCCTTGCCGGGCGATTCGCTCACCAGGGTGAATTCGTCCTTGGTGGTGCTGTCGTTCACTTGCGTGGTCGTCTTCAGTACGGAGTACGCCTCGTCGTGCAGGCCCGATACGAAGAAGCCGAAGCTCGCACCCGTATAGGACGGGGCATCATCCTTGAAGCGGAGCGTGGTGCCATAGCCGCTGAGGTTGGTCTTCGCCCCCTCAAGCGGGTCGACCCGCAGCGCAATGGTGCCGGCGCCGCCATTGTACTGCAGGGGGGCCGAGAGGTAGTCCTGCTCATGATTGTTGCCGAGCAGGACCAGGGTGCCCAGGAACTCCGTCACCCGCTCCACGCTGAGCGCAGCGATGGCCTCATCGAGCGTGGACCCGAGCTTCTTCTGCCCCTCGGTCACACGGCCATGCAGGTCCTTCAGGTCATCATCGCCCGCGATGGCTTCCTTGTTGCCGGTGTAGTAAGTGCCATACGCCTCGGCCCGTGCGCGGGCGCGCGAGCGGGCCTCCACGAGATCGGCGCGGTGCGCCAGGTAGCCATCGGCCAGTCCATCGAGCGAGAAGTGCCTATCGGCCAGCTGCGGCGCAAAGGCCGCGTCAGGCTGCGCGAGCTTGGTGCGCAGGATGAAGCGGTGCGCATCGAGCGTCTTCCGGTCGGTGGCATCCTTGATGCCGATCACGGCATGGGCCTGCTGCTCCAGGGCATCGAGCTCCTCCTTCATCCGCTCCGCGGTGGCCATGCGCTGCAGCCTTTTGTAGTCTTCGGCGGTCAGCTTGATCGCCGCCTTCGCTTGATCCCACACGTGCAGGAAGACCCGCACCTTCCTCCCATCGGTTTCATTCGCCATGGCCTTCGTCATGGCACTCTTGAAGGCAGCCGGCGCAGTGGCCACCAGCCCATCCACCTCCTGTTGCGCAGGGGCCAGGTCCACCTGCCCTGCGGCATGCTCTGCAATGATCTCCTCCAGCGGCAGCACATTCACGGGTGCAGTGGGGGCGGCCTGCGCAGCCAGGGCGGTCAAGTTGCCCGCGCCGGCCGCCAGGGCAGAAAGGGCCTCCACGCCGAAAAGGCCGAACGTCGGGAAATCCACGGGCTTCGTCGTTGTGGTATCGCGGCCATTGAGGCTCACCCGGTAGAGGTTGAGGTTCACCCCCTTCACGCGCACGCGGTAGTAATCGCCCTTCTTCAGGTTCTTCATCAAGGACAGGTCGGGAGGGGCCGCACAAGGCGACAGGTCAACCACCACCTCCCTCACCGCTGGCGGCGGGCTGCAGCGCACCGGGCGTGGAGCGCAGCACTCCACCGCCTGCTCATAGAGGCTGCCCACCGCGTACCGCAGCAGCAGCATCGGCGCATCGGCAGGCGTGGCGTCGCAAGCGTAGTAGCTGATGGTGCTGCATCGTGCAGCCGGCGCATCCAGCGCACACGGGGAGTAGATGGCGATGCGGCAGCTTCCATCCGCGGCTTTGTAGTGCAGGTACTGCATGCCTGCACCAGCGGCCGCAGCAGCGGCAACACCAGCAGTATCCGACTGCCCCCGCGCAATGCACGGCGCCAGCGCAAGGGCGACGGCGAAGGCGAGGAAGCGGGGCGCAGGGGCGATCGTCTTCATGGCGGTAGGGATTTGGTAGTGCGAAGCACGCCCGGTGACGCGCGCACGAAAAGCGTAGTTCTCACCCCCCGCCACCACGTCTTTTTCACCTTGCCGCGCGGGGTGCGGCCCCTTTCCTTCGCACAGGCAGCTGCCCTGTCCGCTGCCTCCTTGCCGCCCGCCGAAAAACACCTGCTTGATTGTGCCGGATGACCGGATCCCTCTAATTTGCTCCCCCTACCCCGCTCCCGGCCGGCCTCCCTTGCACCGACCGGGCGCGCCCAACCAACCCCCTACCCCTACCTGCCATGCTGTTCTCGTCCCTGCATTCGCGCGCCCTTCTGTGGGCTGCGCTCACCGGCGCTGCGCTCTGCGCCCAGGCCCAGGTGAACCCCAGCCCACGGGGCATCCCCTTCACCGAGGAATTCCCCACCGGCACCTTCAGCAGCTACCCCAGCGGCTTCCAGGGCTGGAACGGCGTGAACGGGGGCAGCACCACCACCTTGGCGCTGGCCGCGGCCAGCACCCCCACCGGCAACGCCACGCTCACGGCAGGCACCCCCACCGCGGGCGGCGCCGCCGGCCTCTTCGGCACCAGTGGGCGCATTGCGGTGAACACCAGCGGCAACGCCACCAATGGCGTGAACCAGCTGATGATGGCCTTCGATGCCACCTACTATACCGACATCACCCTGGAGTACGCGGTGTACAGCCAACTGGCCCAGCCGCGCACCATCGGCGTGGTGGCCCAGTACCGCGTGGGCACCAGCGGCGGCTGGACCTCCATCAGCCCCAGCAGCGGCTCCAATCCGTATTCCCAGGCAGGCGCTGTGGGTACCGGCCTGAAGACCACGGTGAGCGCCACGCTGCCCCCCGCCTGCAACAACCAGCCCGTGGTGCAGGTGCGCTGGGCCATCTGGCGCGGCACCGAAACGGGCAACAGCAGCGCGCTGGCCTTCGATGACATCAGCGTGAACGGCTCCCTGGACAGCGACCTGGACGGCACCCCCGACGACAGCGACCCCTGCCCCTACCTGGCCAACCTGGCGCCGGGCAACAGCTGCGACGATGGCAACCCCGCCACGGTGAGCGATGCGGTGACCAATGCCTGCAACTGCGAGGGCATCTACCTGAGCGATGAGTGCAACGCAGCCACCTTCCTGGGAGCGGCGCAGCCCACCCTGAGCTGCACGGCCACGCTGGGCACCACCGAAGGGGCCAGCTCCAGCGGTCCCCTGGGCTGCGCCGGCGGCGCGCCGGCCGATGTGTGGTACTACAGCTATGCGAGCAACGCGCAGGGCATCGCCTTCATCGACCTGGTGCCCGGCACCGCCGCGGGCCTGGGCGTGGAGGTGCGCGACATCGACTGCGATGGCGCCGTCACCTATTGCGCTGCGGGCAACAGCCATACGCTGTCGGTGCAGACCGGCCAGTACTTCTGGTTCCGCGTGTTCACCGCCACCCCGGGCACCTTCACGGTGTGCGTGCGCGAGCCCTTGGGCAACGACGATTGCGCCCAGAGCATCTACCTGGGCGGCGCCCAGCCCTATGGCAGCTGCGTGCCCACGGATGGGTCCACCACGGGCCTCACCGCCAGCGGCGGCGCGTGCAGCGCCTCCGCGGCTGATGCATGGTACTACATGAGCGCCGCCGGCGGCGGCAGCACCTTCATCGACCTGGTGCCCGGCACGGCCGCCGGAATGGGCATCGAGGTGATCGAGTACGATGGCTGCGTGAACGCCAACAGCATCTACT
>ERZ761607.4289-NODE-4289-length-12767-cov-4.975063_pt1 | contig 12767 bp, 11 predicted proteins | sample MGYA00511164_ERZ761607 | MGnify/ENA primary metagenome ERZ761607 (study PRJEB28899, sample SAMN02445080) | bioreactor sludge metagenome | biome: EBPR sludge | place: Australia: Brisbane, Thorneside Wastewater Treatment Plant | collected 2011-06-22 ...
CCGCCGGTAAACAAACGCCGGATCCCGCCGCATCAGCTCGCGCGGCGTGCCGCCGATAAACATCAGGTATCCTTCCACTTTTTGCCCGGTGGTTGCGCTTTCGATGCCGGTGATGCGGCTGCCGTACATCGGCGGCAGGTGGGCGGCCACGCGTTCGACCAGTCGCTCCGGCAAATAGCGCGTCCAGCGGAACTTCGGATGGGTGTAAATAAATCGGGGCGACAAGGGATGAATGACAAAGGCAAATTTGTTGATGCCCGCCTCGTCTGGCTGCAAATATTTGATGCCGGGCTGCCAGTTCATTTGGGCCATCAAATTGAGGTAGGTGTTTTCGGTGCGGGCGGCCTGTTTGTCTGGGCTAAGGGCAATGAGGCAGGCTTCAAAAACGGCCGCTCCCAAATGCGCCAGTTCGTGCCCCAGCGGCGGCATGGTGGTGACAATGGCCGAAACACCCCGCTCGCGCAAGTCAACCACATCTTCTTCGGTGGCCGACTCCACCACAATCACCTTGCGCTTGAGCTGTTTGGGCGCATAGCGGCGAATGCCGCCCATGTCCCCGGCCAGCACATCGGCCCACTCAAACAGCTTGGGGCTGCGCGGCCGTACCGTTTCCCCGGCCTGGGGAAACAGCCGCCGGAATGGGTAAGCACGCAGCTGGTTTAAGGTGGGTTCGGCAACGCGGGCCAGCGTTTCGGCGCTGCCCACGCCAGGAGCCTGGGGCAGGGCAAAATAAACGATGGGGTCGGCATAGCGCAGCTCTTCGGTGAACTGCTCCAGCGCCTGAGCCAGACCGCCGTGGTTTAAGCCGGGGGCCATCAACACCCGCTTGCGCGACCAGATGCCAGGCTGGGCCTCATCGGCCAGGCGCACGGCCCAACGCTCCATAGCGGCGCGCACCCCAGCGCCATCCACCACGGGTGTTTGCTGCGCCGTGTTAAACAGCGGCTCGGCGGCCGGGTGAGCTACTCTGGCTTTGCCCAGGCGCAGCGTTTTGCTGACGCCGGTGAGGGCAACGGCCGTTACCTGGCCGTCCAGTTCCGCAATGTGCGCCGCCATTTTGTCCAGGTCACCGTCGCAGCCAACATGCTGGATATGCACCGTACGGCCCAACAATTCGATGGTTTCCTGGGATTCGGCCGTACCGTGATAATGCAGCACGGCAACTTTGAGGTTAAAACCAGCTTGCTCCACCATAGATGTGCTCCTTTTTTCCTTTGGGTCAATGGGTCCATATTGTTCGGCGCTTTGTCGTTGAATTGGGTCAATTTTGCCTTCAAGATGGGTGTGACTGATTATACTCATTTTGTAACAATTTTCAGATCATTGGCAATTTGATCATTTTGTCGGGTCTTCAGAATTTCGTGGGGTCTGGCCTGAAACGTGAAGCGTGAAACGTGATGGCCCTCTGTTCACGTTTCACGTTTCACGCATCACGGCCTGTAAACGTAAACCCCCTGAATGCCCAAAGAGCCTCATTTTTGTCTTGCTTGACATCCATGACGCACTGTGTTATATTGCTTTATGATGCAACGCGTCATAAACCAATCTAAACATATTAAGTTATCGGCAATCTTTGCTAAACAGATTGCAGGAGGCACAAAAAATGGCAGAAAAAATCGAGTTTAACGAAACGGTAGAAGAAAACGTCAACATGCTGCGGGAAAACGGCCGTAAAGTCATGCTCGCCGGTTTGGGTGTTTTTACCCTGGCACAGGAAGAACTGACCCAACTGTTTAACAGCCTGGTTGAGCGCGGCTCCACCACCGAGCAGAAAACCCGTAACATGTTCAACAAGCAGGTTGAAAACCGCCAGAAAGACGTTAAAAAAGCGGCCAAGCGGGTTGAAAAAGAAGTTGAGAAGCGCCTGGAAGATGTTCTGCACAGCATGAACATTCCTTCCAAAAACGACATTGAAAAACTCAGCCGCAAGGTCACCACGCTGAACAAGAAAGTCAACGACCTGAGCAAAGCTGCATAACCATCACAATGGTAAATGCCACTGCGGCATTTATCCGACAGCTACCACCTCTTGGGACGGGAGAAATCACAGATTGCGGGTAGGTGAGTCTCATCTACCCGCAGGCTGTCGCTAGAGACGGCAACATTTTTAGCCGTACACACCACATTGTGAATCAGGTGAGGTAAAACCATGACAGACAAAATTGCAGTTGAAGAAGAAGTTGTAGCCGAAGGGAGCAATCCTTTTGTAGAAGGTGTACGCCGTGTTTTATTGGCCGGGGTCGGCGCTGTGTCGTTGGCGCAGGACGAAGCCGAAAAGTTTGTCCACAAGCTGATCGAAAAGGGCGAAATTGCGGAAAAAGACGGCCGTTCCCTGCTCAACGACCTGTCTGAAAAACGTAAGCAGCGCACCCAGGATAGCGGCAAGCGCGTCAGCGACGAGCTGGAGAAGCGCATGGAAAGCCTGCTCAACCGCATGAACATTCCCACTAAATCCGACATTGAGCAGTTGAGCCAAAAAGTGGCCGAGCTGACCAAAAAGATCGACACACTGAAAGAGCAAAAGTAAGCGACTGCTGCTTTTCTACAATTGAACAACATAAGTTTCGGGAGAGGAACGGCCGTAAAAAGCCCGCCCTCTCCTTTGTTGCATATCCCACAATCACGCCTATAATTTTGGATGACGCACTGAATCATTAAAGGAATTACCCGAAGGAATTTAGCCACTATGCCCGTTATCAAGCGTTATCCCAACCGCAAGCTTTACGACACAGAAGCCAAAAGATATATCACCCTAGACGGCATCGCTGAGCTAATCCGTGAAGGGCAAGAAGTACAGGTGGTAGACCACACGACCGATGAAGATTTAACGGCCGTTACCCTCACCCAAATCATCTTTGAGCAAGAAAAACGCAACAGCGGCTTCCTACCCAAATCAGTCCTCACCGGGCTGGTGCGGGCGGGCGGCGATACGCTCAACGTGCTGCGGCGCAACCTCAACTCGCCGCTGGAACTGCTGAAGCACGTCGATGAAGAGATTGAGAAGCGGCTGCAAACCCTGGTAGAGCGCGGCGAAATGGCCAAAGAAGAGGCTATCCACCTGAGCGAAAAGCTGATGGCTGCCGGCCAGGAAAAAAGCAAAGAAATGATGATTGGCCAGCAGCGGCTGGAACGACTGCTGGGTATGCGGGGCGTGCCATCCCGCGAAGAAGTTGAGGCGTTGACCAGCCAGATCGAATCGCTGTCAGCCAAGATCGACTCCTTAATTGAAGAAAAAGATATCGAAAACACCCAACCACAATAACCCACACGAACCCGCTGTATGATCAATATCACCGGCTCTATCAAACGTGCGTTCGTTTTTCCCGCAATTCCGGAAACGGCGCTCACCTATTACAGCGACATCAGCCGCGTCGCCGCTTTTCTGCCCCACATTAGCCTCGTGCACACCTACGCCCCCAACCAGATTCGCATGTTGTATGAAACGGTGGAACTGGGCACGTACACCATTCAAATCTACTCAGATCTGGAATGTACTGTAGATTTGGCGGCTAAACAGCTCCAGGTATACCCGGTCAAAATCGAAACGGCCGCTCCCATCCAGGCGGAAACATCAATGCGCCACACCACGGGCAGCGGTCTGTTTGCCATCGACACCCAATTTTTTGACCTGGGCAGCCAAACCCGCATCGAGTACACCATCCGCCTGAAAGCAGACCTGGAACGGCCGTTAGGCATGCGCCTCATGCCCAAACGTGTTGTGAACCGTATTGCCCAAAGCATTACCGACGGCCGTGTACGCGAAATTGCTGATGGTTTCATTAAAGAATCAATGGATGCGTTTCCCGGCTGGGAAGCCACTTACCAACCGGTGAGCGAGTAAAATGCAGTTTCAGGGCACCATCCAATTTGCCGCCGGGCAAACGGCCGTCTGGCACACCCTCACCAACCCGCATATCGTCAGCCGCTGCACGCCCCACCTGACGGGTTGGGCCGAGCTGCCCACCAATTCCCAGTTTCAACTACAGTTTACCTGGGGCAGCGGCAGCAGCCGGGTACACATTCCCCTCCTGCTCACCTGGCAAAACATGACACCCCCCTCTCTGCTGGAGTGGTGCAGCGAGGCCCAAATTGGCAGTACCTGCTTGCTGATGAACGGCCGTTTCCACCTCAACGCCACCACCCCAACCACCACCCAACTCACCTTTGCCGCTGAACTGGATCCCCCCAACAAGATGCTGCGGCAGGTAATTCAATCCACCGCCCCCCGCCTCCTGGATAACTTCTTTCGCTGCCTGAAAATGAGTGCCGAAGCCGTTTGACACGACGGCACAGATTAGGTAAAACTTATACAGTTAAATACCTACAAAAATCAGCAAAAATACACAAAGCCTGGGTACTTGTTGCCTGAATAGCAAACAAGGGGCAAACCAAAAACAAATCGCGAAGAGCAGAATAATTTTCTCAACCATCAACTATCCTGCAGGAGAAAACTCAATGAAAATTGAAGGCAGCTACCCGTTTGCGGCACCTCGCGATGTTCTTTGGCCCATGCTGTTGGACCCCGTCACACTGGCCAACATTATGCCCGGCTGTGAAGCGCTGGAAACCGTTGGCGAAAACCAGTTTCATGGCATCCTCAAAATTAAAGTCGGCCCCGTTCAAGGCAAATTCCAGGGCGAGGTCACCCTCACAGATGTGCAAAGCCCCCGCGGTTACAACATTCTCATCGACGGCAAAGGCGCACCCGGCTTTGTCAAAGGAACCGGCTCCATGCGCCTGGAAGAAGATGGCGACATGACCCTGCTGCACTACAGCGGTGATGCCCAGGTAGGCGGCCGTTTGGCCAGCGTGGGCCAACGACTGCTAGACACCTCGGCCAACGCCATCATCCGGCAAAGCCTGGAAGGGCTGGGCCAGCAGGTGCAGGCCCGCATGATGGCCGACGCAAGCAGCGAACTGGGTATGGGCGACGCGCCCGTGCCGCCAGCACCACCCTCGCAGGCTGCCTTTGCCGCTGGAGTAGCCAAAAACCTGGTTGAAGAATACCTGGCCCCAGAAAACCGGGACAGCCTGATTAAAGGCGTGCTCGGTGTGGTGGGCATTTTGCTGCTTGTTCGGCTGCTGAGCAACTGGTGGGCCAACAACATTGCCCAAAAAGTCGCCAAAGCCCTGGAAAAAGGAGGTAAGGAGGTCTAATTTTTAGAGCATCACACATTATTTGAATCCCAGCTATTTTTACCAGCACCCTGAGGCAAACGGCCGTTACGCCGCCAGCCTCATCCACGGACCTTATCAACAGCGCATCCCCCTGCGCACCTATCAGGAAGGAGACGGGCTCTATGAAAGTCAGTGTTACCGTAAACGGGAAGCTAGTTGAGCGAGAGGTTGAACCCCGCACCCTCCTCGTTCACTTCCTACGCGATCACCTGGGCCTGACGGGCACCAACATCGGCTGCGACACCGGCCAATGTGGTGCCTGCACCATTCACATGAATGGCATGGCCGTCAAATCGTGCGCTACCCTGGCCGTTCAGGCCGATGGCGCGGAGATTACCACCATCGAAGGGCTGGCCCACAATGGTCACCTGCACCCCATGCAGCAAGCCTTTTGGGACAATCATGGTCTACAGTGCGGCTTCTGCACCCCCGGCATGATCATGGCCGCCACCAAACTCGTTGCGAACAACCCCAACTTAACCGAAGAAGATGTACGCCACGGCCTGGAAGGCAATATTTGCCGCTGCACCGGCTACGAAAACATCGTCCGTTCGGTGATGGCGGCAGCCGCCGCAGGTGGAGGTGACTAATGGGCAGCTACATTGGTAAAAGCATGAAGCGGGTCGAAGATCCGCGTTTTATTCAAGGCAAAGGCCGCTATGTGGCCAACCTGACCCTTCCCGGCATGGCCTACCTGGCCATCAAGCGCAGCCCCTACGCCCACGCCAAAATCAACAGCATCGACACGTCTGCCGCTGAAGCGCTGGATGGGGTGCTGGGTGTCTTCACCGGGCAAGATTTGCTGAACGACGGCGTGGGTGCCCTGCCGTGTGGCTGGCAGGTGCCCAACATCAAAATTCCGGTGCAGTACGCGCTGCAGGTAGACAAGGTGCGCCACGTCGGCGATCGCGTCGCCATCGTGGTGGCCGAGTCGCCGTACATCGCTTACGATGCGCTGGATCTGATTGAGGTGGATTACGATCCGCTGCCTGCGGCCATCGGCGCGAAAGCCACCATGGAAGCAGGTGTTTTGGTACACGACGAAATCGCCGACAACGTGAGCTACACCTGGGAAATTGGCGACATGGCGGCCCGCAATAAGGCGTTTGCCGAAGCGGACCACATCGTCGAGCTGGACCTGATCAACCAGCGGCTGATTGCCACGGCGATGGAACCACGGGCGGCCGTTGCCCAGTGGAATGAGTTCACCGAAGAGATGACGCTGTGGACCACCAGCCAGAACCCCAACCTGACCCGCGTGGTCATCAGCGCCTTTACGCTGCAAATTCCCGAGCACAAACTGCGCCTCATCTCGCCAGACGTAGGCGGCGGGTTTGGCAGCAAGATTCCCCACTACCCGGAAGAAATTTTGGTGCCGTGGGCGGCGCGTCGGCTTAACCGCCCGGTGAAATGGGTCTCAACACGGTCAGAAGCGGCCGTTTCCGACACCCAGGGCCGCGATCACGTTACCAAAGCCCGGCTGGCCATCAAAAACGACGGCACGGTAACGGGGCTGGACGTAAACACCTGGGCCGACAACGGCGCGTACCTCTCCATCGTCGCCCCGCTGATCCCCACCGCGTTTTACATCACCCTGCTCTCTGGTCTGTACAAAATCCCCGGCATTTACGGCAACATGTGGGGCACCCTGTCCAACACCGTGTGGGTTGACGCCTACCGTGGCGCTGGTCGCCCGGAAGCGTCTTACGTGGTGGAGCGGCTCATGGACCTGGCGGCGCAAAAGCTGAACATGGACCCCATCGAATTCCGCAAGAAGAACCTCATTCCCGCCGAGGATTTCCCGTACCAGACCCCGGTGGCCTTGCAGTACGACAGTGGCAACTACCAGGGACTGTTTGCCGAGGCGGAGGATCTGTCCAACTATGCTCAGCTGCGGGCGGACCAGGCCAAGGCGCGACAAGACGGCCGTCTCATCGGCATTGGCGTGGCGGGCTGTATCGAAGCATCTGGCCCGGCACCCTCGGCCGTGGCGGGCGCGTTGGGTGGGGTGACCGGCTTCTGGGAAAGCGGCTCGATTCGCGTACACGCCACCGGCAAGGTGACCGTGCTCACCGGGGCGCACAGCCACGGCCAGGGCCACGACACCACCTTCCGCCAGATTGTGGCCGACCAGTTTGGCATCAACCCGAACGACATTGATATTTCGCATGGGGATACGGCCGTTATCACCAATGGCATGGGCACCTACGGCAGCCGCAGCACCTCCGTCGGTGGCTCGGCCCTGGTGCGCAGCGCCGAAAAGGTGCGCGGTAAGATGGCAAAATTGGCCGCCCACCTGCTGGAAGCCGACGAAGCCGACATGGCCTTCGACGCCGCTACCGGCAATTTCCATGTCAAAGGGTCGCCCGATAAAGCCAAGTCGTTTGGCGAACTGGCGTTTGCGGCCTACACCGCCCACAGCCTGCCCGCAGGCATGGAACCCGGCCTGGAAGAAGACACCTACTACGATCCGGCCAACTTCACCTACCCCAACAGCGCCCACATTGCCCAGGTGGAAGTGGACCGGGAAACCGGCCAGATCACCATTCAGAAATATTTTGCCGTGGATGACGTGGGCAATGTGATCAACCCGATGATCGTGCGCGGTCAGGTAGTTGGCGGCATTGCCCAGGGCGTCGGCCAGGCGCTGTGGGAAGGGGCGCAGTATGATTCTGGCGGTCAGCTGGTCACCGGTTCGCTGCTAGACTACACCATGCCCCGCGCCGACGGCTTCCCGATGATCCAGACCAGCCGCACCGTCACCCCCTCGCCGCACAACCCGCTGGGCGTAAAGGGTGTGGGTGAAATGGGCACGATTGCCTCAACGCCCACCATCGTGAATGCGGTGATGGATGCCCTGGCCCCGCTGGGCGTAAAGCACATCGACATGCCGCTGACGGCCGAAAAAGTATATGCAGCCATCCACGCTGCCAATGGAGGAGGTCACTAATGTATCCACCCAAGTTTGATTATTACCGCGCCGCTTCCCCCGATGAAGCCACTGCCCTGGTGCAGGAACACGGCGGCAAATTCCTGGCGGGCGGCCACAGCCTGATCCCGGTGATGAACCTGCGCCTGGCCGATCCCGGCGCGCTGGTCGACATCGGCCGGTTGGACATGAAGGGCATCTCCACCAGCAGCAGCGGCGTAACGATTGGTGCGCTGACCACCCACGCCATGGTTGCCGCGTCGGGCGACGTGCCCACGGCGCTGTCTGAGGCTGCGGGCAAGATTGGCGACCCGCAGGTGCGCAACCGGGGCACGGTAGGCGGCAACATTGCTCACGCCGATCCCGCGTCGGACCTGCCCACGGTGCTGCTGACCCTGAAGGCGACGATCAATACCAACGGCCGTTCCATCCCCGCCGACGACTTTTTTGTGGACCTGTTCACCACGGCCCTGGACGAGGGTGAGATCATCACCTCGGTGTCGGTGGCCAGCGAAGGGGCCAATACCGGTTCGGCGTATGCCAAACTGGTCAACCCCGCGTCGCGCTACGCGATGGTGGGCGCAGCGGCCCAGGTAACCGTGCAAAACGGCGTGTGTACTGCCGCCAGCGTGGCCGTCGGTGGGCTGACGCCCAAAGCAACCCGCGCCAGTTCGGTGGAAGCCGCCCTGGTGGGCCAGCCGCTGAACAGCGACACACTCGCCGCCGCCGCCGCCGCTGTGACCAACGATCTGGACCCCGACGACATCCTGGGCGACATTCACGCCAGCGCCGAGTATCGGCAGCAGATGGCCCCGGTGTTTGTACGTAGGGCTTTGGCAACGGCCGTTTCTCGCGCCAGCTAATCAACTTTCTCTAATCGCTAAACTGGCCGGTAGGTGACACTCCCTACCGGCCTTTTTTGTGACATTTGTCAGTCCGAACCTGGATCCTTCCAGCCTGTTCATTGCCCCGCTTTTCCTATAAAATCTGACCATGTTCAGCCTGGTTACCTGGCAGATCGCTGCCAAATTCCAGGATTTCTCTCGTGTAAAGGAGTTGTCGTGGCCCATCGTGCATTGCCCAACGTCATCCGCTTCACCATTCTGCTGATCGTAATCCTGGCCCTGATCGTTGCTTGTTCTCAGGAACCAGAGCCAACCCCCACACCGGTTGAACCAAGCGCAACCGCCACCCACACGCCCACCGTTACCCCCACTGCAAGCCAGACCCCAACCCCAACCCAGACACCGACACCAGCACCGCTAACCCCCGCGCAAATTTTCGACACGCTTTCTCCTGTCGTAGCTTTCATCGACACACCAACGGGCACAGGCAGCGGCATTCTGATTGCCGACAGCTATTTGCTGACCAACGCCCACGTGGTCTGGCCGTTTGAAGCAGTCCGGGTGGTTTTTGCTGATGGCGAAGAGTTCCTGGAAGCGCCGGTCATTAACGTGGATCTGATGGCTGACCTGGCCATCATTGGGCCGTTGGCAACGGAGAAAAGCGGTGTGCCGTTGGTAAATGGTGAGGACCTGGTCATTGGTGCCGACGTATTTCTGATTGGTTACCCCGGCGAAGTGAACGATTTTCCGCAACCGACGATTACCCGTGGCCTGATTTCCCGACTGCGCGAGTGGGAAGCGCTAGGCATCACCTATTTTCAATCGGATGCGACCATTGCCGGGGGGCAAAGTGGTGGGGTGCTGGTTTCAGCAATGGGCGATGTGATCGGCATTTCGGGCTTCTACTTTAGCGAAGCCGCCTTTGCCCTGGTGGCTTCCGCCCACGATTTGCTGCCTCGCGTCGAGGCACTCGTAGCCGGTGAGCAGATCGACCAGATGGGTGAGTGGCGCTTGCCATTAGACAGGCCCGGTCGTGAGGCGGATTTTGTATCTCTGAATGGGTATTGGGATCACGCGATATATTTGCTCAATGAACCAATCAAAACAGAACTGGAAATCGAGTTAAGTGGCGAGGAAGACGGCATTTTGACGGTGTATGATATTTACGGCAACAGTCTGATTTTTGCCGACGAATCAATCGGCGACAGTGAGTTTGGCAAAGAAACCATCGAGGTTGATGCGCCTCATTTTATTTTCCTCGAACAAAATGAGTTTTTGACCTCTTTTCTGCGTTTAGAAAGCAACGTTCCCTTCATTCCGTATGTTGAAGAGAACGAAAATCGGCTGATTGCCTCTGGGGATGAAATCTGGGACAGGATCGACTTTGCCGGTGACTATGATGTCTTTAAGATCAACCTCAATCGCGGCCAGGTAATTAACATCCAGGTAGATTCGGTGTTAATTGATCCCCAGATTTATATTGTGCCGGATCGGCCGTTTCTGGATGAGGAGTTCATTTCCGATGACGACTCTGGGCAAGGTGTTTTTGGGTTAAATGCCGAATTGACCTACGAAGCGCCCGAGACAGCTCGTTACAATATCATCGTGTCTCACGCTACGGGAGACAGCTACGGCGGGTACATTCTGACGGTAGGGGCTACGTACGAAGGCGCTCCAACACCGGTATCCCCACCACCTACGGCCACACCCTTCGCCAATGAGTTTGGCAGTTTTGCCACGTATGCGGAGCCAAGAACGGGCTTTACGATGGATTATCCTGACACATGGCAAAATGCGCCTACCACGACAGTGGCCAGGGATATTTGTCAGAACGCCACCATGTGCTTTTCCTACGAGGATATCGGCCTGCTGGTCATCATCATTGAAGACCTGAATGAATTTGGGGTGAGGGGTCTAACGCTTGAGGATTACGTCATTGAGGTAAAAAGTCGTTCGGCGGACGATGAGATGTTTACCCTGGTCCAAGATGAGCCATTTGTGACGGCGTCTGGGCTGGAAGGGCACCTTTTGAGCAACTCCATCGAATCTGTCGACCTGATAACGGTACAGACACTTTTTATCGAAGACGGCTTTGCTTACACCATTACCTATTTTTTGCCGGGAAGTTTGCTGGAGGAAATAGAACCGAGCGTGCTGTATTCGCTCGGCAGCATTGATATTCCCTAAAAACGGCCGTTAACCCTTGCCATACACAAATAAAGGGCAGCGAACCAAATCGCTGCCCTTTTTTATTTGGGTTCCGCGGTTAAGGGAACGGTGCCGGTCACGCAAAGGCGGGTAGTCATTTGAGCCATTTCGTGGGGGGGATAGGGCATGTCATTGAGCAGCCACCAGGTGATGATGGCGTAGAGCGACCCGGCCACGTGCCGGGCCATAATTTCGACGGGGGCTTGGGGAACGGCCGTGGCCAACCCGGTTCTCAGCTGCAATTCACTATACTGGGCAATGTAGTCAATCACCCGATTGATCACGTAGCCCAGGCCATTTTCCCCCAACAGCACACGGTACAAGTCCGCATGTTCAGCCACATGGACAAACACCAGCTCGTCCGCCTCAGGATTTTCCCAAAGCGGTTTGTTCATCGTTTTGGCGCTGATTTGCTGGACCAGTTCATCAAAGTAGGCTTCCAGGCTGTCGGCCAGCAACTCCTCTTTGCTGCTGTAGTGCAAGTAAAACGTGGCCCGGTTCAGGTCGGCCCGGTCGGTGATGTCTTGAATAGTAATTTGCTCAAACTTTTTCTCGCGCACCAGTTCGAGCAAAGCCTGCCCCAGCAGGTTGCGGCTGCGTTTTTTGCGTCGGTCCATCGTAACTTTCCTTGTTGATTAGGCAACACCTGTCGATAAAACAACAGAAGGTTGCAGTTCGTGCTTGACAATCATTAAAACCGATTTATTATTTCGGCAACACTCTATCGGATATTCAACAACTTGTCAATTATCTTGCAGCAAAAAACCGGCTCAAGGTTTTAGAGAAAGGAGTAAACACAATGACAGTTAAACGGCCGTCTGGTCCCCAAGGCTCACTCATCTTAGGCAGTGCCAACCAATTTCGCGACGATGAACCCAACTTTTTACTGGAAAGCGTCAAAAAGTACGGTGATTTGGTCTACTTTCGCCTGGCCCACATGCACACCTACCTGGTCGGGCACCCCGATTTGGTGCGCGAGGTGTTGGTGAGCCAGGGCGAAAAATTCGAGAAAGCCCGGTTGGACAAACAAATTTTGGGCAAATTCCTGGGCAATGGCCTGCTCACCAGCGACGGCGACTTCCACAAGCGGCAGCGGCGGCTGGCCCAACCCGCCTTCCACAGCAAGCGCATCCAAAATTATGCGGAAGTGATGGTTGATTATGCGAATCAAATTATGGCGGGCTGGGAAGATGGCACCGTGCTAGACATCACCGAGGCGATGATGCACCTGACCATGCTCATCGTTTCCAAAACGCTGTTTGATGCCGATGCCATTACCGGGTCGGGCGATACGGCCGTTGCCATCGCCAGCGCCATGCACGATCTCCAGGCCGTCTCCAACCGGGATTACCAGCGCGGTTTTTCCCTGCCCAGCTGGGTGCCTACGGCCGATAACCGCCTGCGCAACAAGGCGGCGGCCCAATTTAACCAGGTGATGGACCAGATTATTGCCGGGCGGCGGCAAACGGCCGTTGATGGTCAGGTCGCAGACACCGGTGATTTGCTCTCCATGCTGATGCTTTCGGTGGATGAAGACGGCGCGGTCATGAATGACAAACAGCTGCGCGACGAAGTGGCCACCCTCTTTGCCGCCGGGCACGAGACCA
>ERZ761607.4290-NODE-4290-length-12766-cov-4.760365_pt1 | contig 12766 bp, 10 predicted proteins | sample MGYA00511164_ERZ761607 | MGnify/ENA primary metagenome ERZ761607 (study PRJEB28899, sample SAMN02445080) | bioreactor sludge metagenome | biome: EBPR sludge | place: Australia: Brisbane, Thorneside Wastewater Treatment Plant | collected 2011-06-22 ...
TTCCAGCGACGTCTCGACGGCATCGAAGGAGGAGATCGTTGACCCCCACCTCGCGCGCTCGGCTTCGGAGGATCGTGTCGTGGACGGCGGTGGTGCTCGTGGGTGCGGGGTCGTTCTTCGCGAGCAGCGCCTCGACCCAGGCGCCGGCGTCGACGACGGTGCCGACGACGGAGACCTCGTCCGCCGAGTCGAACGGCACTGCGCCGACGCCGAGCGCACCGTCGCCCTCGCCGAACACGAACGTCGCGTTGCCCCGCGCGTTGGTGCTCGTCGACGCGCCCGGCGCGGACGCGTTCTTCCCCGCCTTCGGCCACGAGGTCGTGGCGACCGCGTTGCTCGAGGGCGGGTTCTCGGTGGTGCCTCCGCACGTCGCGGCCTCGGTGTTGCGCGCGGACGGACGCGATCCGCAGGTTTGCCTCGCGTCCGCGCCCTGCCGTCGCGAGGTCGCGAGCTCGGTCGGCGCGGTCACGCTGGTGGTGCTTCGTCTACGGCCCGACCCGGACGACACGCGCCGTGCGAACAGCGCGCTCGAGCTCTCGCACGCACCCTTCGAGGCGCTCGAAGCGATCGGTGAGGCCGCGGGCGACGCGCTCGCGCTCGGCGACGCGTGGCGCGCGCAGGTCGCGGGGGTCGATCGCGCGCAGGCGCCGTGTCGTGTCGTGCTGCGCAGCGAGCTCGCGGTCGAAGCGACGCTCGACGGACGAGCGCTCCCTTCGAGCGTGCCACCCGGAGCCCACGCGGTGGAGCTGCGCGCGAGCGGGCGCGCACCGTGGCGCGGTCGACTCGTCTGCGCGGACGGCGAAGGGATCGAGGTGAAGGTCCGATGAGGTGGACTTCGACCCTCGCGCTCGTCCTCGCCGCGTGCGGGGCTTCGACCGCGACCGCTCCTGCGACGATCCTGCCGCCGCTCGAGGTCGAGGTCGGGCCGCTCTCGATCGACGCCTCCGATCTCGACGGCGACGGGCTCGACGATCGCGAAGCCCGGCTCCTCGCCTCGGAGGTCGTGCAGTCGCGACGCGCGCGCGAGCACGGGCAGCTCCCTCCGCTCGAACGTCGTGGCGAAGCGGCAGAGGACGCGTGGCCGACCGTCACGATCCGCAACGCGACCGATCACGGGCTCGTCGTGTGGTTCGCGGGTCCGTGCGCGCGCACCTCCGCGCTCGCGCCGCGCGCGGAGACGATCGTCGAGCTCTGCGAGGGCACCTACGATCTCGCGGCCGAGCTCGCCGCGCCCGACTTCGTGCCCTTCGTCGGCAACGGCGACGTGGTCGAGAACGGCTTCGCGTACGAGATCGTCTTCTACGTGCTGCGCGCGCCCGAAGAGACGCGACGCGCGCGGCGACGTCGCTGAGCTTTCGTACGACGTCGACACGAAGCGCGATTGCGTCCACCGATCTCCACCGTCGTCCACGGTCCTCTACCTGGGCAATCGACTCGGCTTCATTGCGGTGCCGGACGCCGATGCGCGAGCATCGGACCGATGCGAGTCCATTTCCTCGGCGCCGCCCAGACCGTCACCGGATCGATGCACCTCGTGGAGACGCCGCGCGCCCGCGTGCTGCTCGACTGCGGGCTCTTCCAAGGGCGTCGCCGCGAGTCCTACGAGCGCAACCGCACGCTCCCCTTTCGCGCGCGCGACGTCGACGTCTGCGTGATCAGCCACGCGCACATCGATCACTCCGGCGCCTCGCCGATGCTCGGCAAGAGCGGCTTCGACGGCCGCATCTTCTGCACGCCCGCCACCCGCGATCTCTGCGCGGCGATGCTCGAAGACTCCGCGATGATCCAGCGCCAAGACGCCGGCTTCCTCCAGCGTCAGCGCGACAAGGGCGACCTCGACGACGACGTGCTCGAGCCGCTCTACGGCCCGGAGGACGTGGTCGACACCCTCGGTCGCATGCACACGCTGCCGTACCGACACCGCAGCACCATCGCGCCCGGCGTCGACCTCACCTTCCTCGACGCCGGCCACGTGCTCGGCAGCGCGATCGTGATCCTCGACGTCGACCACGACGGCGAAAATCGGCGCCTCGTCTTCTCCGGCGATCTCGGGCGCCGCCACATGCCCATCCTGCGCGACCCCGAGATCCCGACCGGCGCGCACGCGCTGATCCTCGAGAGCACCTACGGCGATCGACTGCACGATCCGATCGAGACCATGGAGGATCGCCTCTCGGAGATCATCGACCGCACGGTCGCGCGCGGAGGCAAGCTGCTCATCCCCAGCTTCGCCCTCGAGCGCGCGCAGGAGGTCGTGTTCGCGCTGCGGCGCCTCCACGACGAAGGACGCTTGCCGAAGGGCCTGCCGATCTACGTCGACTCGCCGCTCACCGTGCGCGTCACCGAGATCTTCAAGCTGCACCCCGACTGCTACGACGAAGACACGCGCGCGATGCTCGCGAGCGGCGACTCACCCTTCGATCTGCCGGGCCTCACCTACGTGTCGAGCGTCGAGGACTCCAAACGCGTCACCGCGATGAAGGGCCCCGCGATCGTCATCAGCGCGAGCGGCATGGTCGAGAACGGCCGCGTGCTCCATCACCTCAAGTCGATCGTCGAGGACCGCGCGAGCACGGTGCTCATCGTCGGCTTCCAAGCGCCGCACACCCTCGGACGTCGCCTGGTCGAGGGTCGTTCGCGCGTGCGCATCTTCGGGGTCGAGCGCGACCGGCTCTGCGAGGTCGCCATCCTCAACGGCCTCTCCGCCCACGCCGATCGCGACGACCTCATCGCCTTCGCAGAGGCCGCACGCGACCACGGAAAGCTCCGCCACGTCGCGCTCGTGCACGGCGACCCGCCCGCGCAGCGCAACCTCGCGGACGCGCTCGGGGAGCGAGGGTTCCCGGACGTGCGCGTGCCGGCGCCGGGGGATGTGATGGAGGTTTGAGCGCGTCGGGTGCTCGTGGCGCGCGGTTCCTCGCGTTAGGATGGCCGAGCGCGTGGAGGCGGGGAGAAGCCTAAAGTGAGCGCGACGGAGAGGGTGCGCGGCGGTCAGGGGTCGAGAAGCTCCCCCACCGGCGGCCTCGAGCCGGGGGTTCTCATCCCGGCCGGCCCAGGCCGTGGCTCTCCTGAGGGCCCTCCGCGCGTCGCCTACGATCCCGACCCCCCGCTCAGCAGTGACCAAGGCAACTCACGAGTGCCCTGGGTGCTCTGCCTCGCAGGGAGCCCGTCCAACGCCAAACCGCCTCAAGAACGGCACCAGGCGACGAAGCCGCTTGGCAAGCATCCTCTGCCTGGTCGAGGTGTGATGCGCAGAGAGGGCCCGAGCGGGATTGCGGTAGACTCGGCGCGATGAGTGTACGCCCGACATCGCCGCTGGCAGAGTTGCTTCCCGGTCGCGTCTACCAGAAGAAGCAGCTCGCAGAGATCTTCAATATTCAGGAGCGATATCTCAATGCTGCGGGCATGCGTGTGCTCAAAGACCTCAACACTGTGCTGCTAATGAGCTACCCTGGAGGCGGCAAGCAGTTCGACTACAGAGACCGGTGGCTTGAACCGACCCTGCTCGACTACTGCGGCGAGGGTCAAAGGGGCGATCAGAGGCTTCAGGGTGCGAATCGATACGTCGCCGAGGGCACCCACAACCTCATCCTCTTTGAGGGCGCAGGCGCGAACCGACTCCGCTACCGGGGTCGAGTTCGATGCGAGCAGGTGAGGGTGCAGCATCAAGAGGACCGGGCTGGGAACTCACGCAAGGTCTTCCGCTTCAACCTCCGTCTCGAGGAGTCGAGCCCTGACGCCGGCATTCGGCAGTCAAAGTACGGACCCGGGGAGCTTGAAGCCCACCGGTTGCTCAAGCTGTACGTCGCAGCGAACCCGAGTGTGGTCGGATTCGCGACCTCGAGTGCGTGGGCTGAGACCGAGCATCGGTTCTTGTCACCGGACACCGTTGACGTCGTGGTGCACGAAGGCGAGCGCAGCACCGTCGTCGAAGTTGAGCCCACGCCGACGGGCTGTCTCGTCGCAGCGTGGCAGGCCATCAAGTACCGGGGGCTCCTTTGCATTGAGCGTGAGCTCCCCCTCGACTCGCCACTTGTCAGCGCGTGGTTGGTCGCACACTCGCTCCCCGACGATGCCCGCGCGGTCTGCGACGCCTATCGCGTCAACTACCTGGAGGTCGACCCTCAATGGGTGGGTTCGTGGTGGAGACAAAGCGGTACCAGACTCGGTCTCGCGGAATGTATGCCGCGCTTGGTTGGGGCGTCGCCGGGCACCCATGAGCCCCTCGCCGGCAGCTGCGAAGAGCCACAAGCCTCATCTGCGGTCGGCAACCTCGACACCGGAGTAGCGGCGCAAGCAGACGTCGAAGTAGAGGGAGGCCAAGTCCCCTACGTGCAACGAACCGGCAAGCTCGGAAGGGCTCGGCAGGTGGTGCTTCCGTACGTCCCCGCCTCTTCCGTGACGGCGCGCCAGGCGGAGCTGGTGCTGGCGACCTCCGACGCGACCGGCGCATCGCCGGCTCCGCCGTCTACAGAGGCTGATGCTCCCGAACTGCCGGAGCGCGCACGCACGCTCTTCGAAGCGCTGCTACGAGAGCAGCCGCTTCCCGTTGACCGGCTCCGGTCGCAGCTCGAGCAGTACATCCGCGCTTTCGAGGCGGAGAGCCAAACGAACGGGTACGCCGACGTCGTGCTCGCGGAGGACCTTCGCGACCACACTCTGGTTCTGCTCGCCGCGATGCCCACGCTTGAGCCTTCGCGGCGCGCCCTTGCACAGGCCGCGGTTCGCTATCTGGTCATCATCGACGACGGCGACATGGACTACGATGAGGACGGCCTTCGGGACGATGCCCAGGTTGTGTCCGCCGTCCTCGACTACCTGGGGCTGTCCTCGGCCGGCAACACTGCATCGTAGAAGTGCGTCAAGGCTCGTGCGTCCGAGAGTTCCAGGGCCGGTGTCCCCGATAGATCACTCGCGAACCGGACCCGGCTGACTTGCGCGGGGACATCGCGGACGACGCTCGGAACGCGGTGGGACTCGTAGATGCGCAATGAGGCACGGGCACTCGCTTCGTCGAATCGGCGGTGCTCGGCCTGCCTCCAGTCGCTGCCAAGGCACTCGGCCACAATGCCCACGAGCCGCTCGGTTTCCGTCGCCAGGAGGAGGCGCTCCTGGATGCGATCGACGAGGTCTTGGATGGACGTGCCCTCGTCATCCTCCTGCAGCAGCAACGACGCGAGCAGCGTGTGTCCCTCGGGCTCAACGATGAGCTGGTCCAGTGACAGTTCGTGCTCGCGATACGGCCGCGTTGTGCTCTTGACCTCGAGCCGACTCACTCCACTACGGAAATCGACCGTCTCGCCGGCCAGGCTATGCCACGCGGCGACCGCGTCGCTCGCATCCCTAGACCAAGCGATCAGCGCCAGCTCGGCCCAGGTACCCTGCACGGTCTCTCGGGCCGGTCGGCCCATCGCGCGGAACATGCGGATGAGCACCTTGATGGCATCGTCGAACTGGCTCGGTAGGGCGACGGCATCCTCGTGGCGCAGGATGGCGCCCATTAGGCGCAGGAAGTGAGCCGTCATGGCCGGTTCGTCCGCCTTGCAACTGACAATCGCGAAGTGGCCCATGCGCGACGCCCCGTTCACTTCGATCTGGGCGGTGACGCTCGGCCGATAGCGCAGATGCCGCAGCTCGTAAGGCTCAGCCCCAGCACGAAGGCCATCGAGCGCGTACAGGATGGCAGCGTCCCCTTCCGCTGTCTTGCCGACGCGCCAGGGAACCCCTTGCTCAGCGAATGTTGTGATCGCTGCCGCGGCGCTCGGTGGCGGCAAGGCCTCGAAGGTCGCTACGAGATCCGTCATAGCTGAACCAGCACGTCGTCGCGCATCAGGGCGGCTGGGATGTGGATGGCGAGGGCGGGGACTCTCGCCGGCCCGTGAGCGATGTCTACCCAATGCACTTGGAAGGTCACGAGCACGGCGTCGCAGAGTTTGTCGTCACCGGGGTACTTGCCTTCCTTCTTGCTGGAGCTGCGCCCCTGGAAGAGCTTGAAGTCGCTTCCCGAACGCTCGCGGACGAGCTCGCTTGCGCTCTTGCGCATCTGCACGAGTATGGCCTCTGCCTCGGGATCGCGATCCAAGATGTCTGAGATCCACAGCTGCGCAGAGGTGAAGGTCGGGCTGTCGCTTACACCTGGCTTGTACGGGAGCACGAGCCCTTCGAACGCATCCGCAAGGCGAACACGAGACACCTCGTGGTGGAAGTACCCCTCTTGCGCCTCGGGGTCCGTGACAACATTCGCAAGGAAGGCATCCACCCGCTTTCGGTTGAGCTCGATGGGCGCATCGTGCGGTCGCCCGCTGGCGTACCAGCTCTGGGACCGAAGCCGGCGATCGAAGAATGTCGAGATCACGTTCCGGCGTGAGGGTTGGAGCTTCCGGCTCAGGAAGAACGCGCGCCGCCATTCCGAAAGCGGCCGCCCCTGGTGCTCGCGAAGCTGCTTGCGAATGTCCTCCTCGTGCATGACGTAGTCGCGATATGCATCGCGCACCTGAGGGTGAAGGTAGATGCGGCACAGTCCCGCATAGCCCTTCTTGTACCCAAAGAAGCGCGCCCTCTGCTGGATGGTGTCGGCGTTCGACCCGCCGGGTCCGCGAGGCATGTACGTCACCGTGAGCCCTTCGATCGTGAAGCCGCGGTTCAGCTTCTCGCCACCGACGAGAATGTGCTCCTGGGCATCCTCCCAATCGATCTCCGTACCATCGTCGGAGTTCACTTGTTTGAGGCTCACTCTCCCCAGCGCCAGACGGAGGTGCTTCTCGAGGTCCTCGAACGGTGGAAGATCCCCGTCAGTCGTAGCGAGGTCATCGTAGGCGGCCCGCATCTCGAGGAGGAGATCCGTCTTCTCGTCCGAGCCCTCGCGCTTGATCATGCTCGCCCACGAGTTGGCGGCGCTCGTGGCCCACTTCAGAAACACACCTTGGTCAGAGGTGCGCTGAGAAGGGTGGATCAGCATCGAACGGGGCGTGGGGCCGCCGCGGAGGCGCGCAACAGCGCATCCCACGAAGAACTCGCGCATCGCCTTCAAGAGCCCCGAGGGCACGTCGGAGGGGACACGGCCGGCGCCGAAGAGCTCGTCGCTGGGAAGGACGCGCACGTGTGGGGACTGGCCTTCACCGAAGAACGTGAGGCCGCCCGTGTAGCCCGTGCCCGCGTCGACGACTTCGGCGAAGTCCGGGGACAGCATGTCGTCGAGTTGAATGAGGAGCGGCGCCTGCGGCGTCGCAGTGTACTGTAAGTACGTGTGGCTCGGCAGCGCATCGCGGATCTTCGCGATCCAGCGATAAGTCGTAGACGCGTCGGGCTCATCCGGCGTGGTGTTCAGCGACGCCTGGTCAGCCTCATCATCGAAGATGAGAGCTGGGATGCCTCGAAGGTCAGCTGTCTCGAGCAGTCTGTGGACCTTCTTCAAGTGATTGTGGTTCTTTAGTACGAGGTAGAGGAACGTCTGCTGGTCCTCGGCCGCGATGGCAGTATCCCTCCATTCAGCGAGCGCAGCGTTCAGCGTCACCGCGTCTTGCTCGACCCGAAGCCGGCTAGACGAGCTGATCTTCCACCCGTCGCCACCCGATGCCCCTCGGAGCTGCTCCGTGAGGCGCGCGACGCTCTGGTCGAGCAGGTTCTTCGTGACTCCAGCGAGGAAGATGATCAAGCGGCAGTTGTTGTCTCGCGCCAGTGCGCTGACGGTCGTCATCGACATTGTCTTGCCGCTCTGTACGTAACCAACAACGAGGCCCGTACGCGAGCCGTCGCCAACTGAGAACGGATGACAACCGCGGAGGATCTGCAGCGCGGATGAACGGACCCTCGCGAATGCCTCTGGGTCAGGCAGCTTCCGGTGCTGTAGGAGCCACTCCTCGAGCCCAGCGGTGGTCTCGCCGATGACCGGTTCCCACAGGCCACTGCACCCTGGGGAGAGGACGTTGACGACTTCGGGCTCAGGCATCGTTGCCTTCCTCCAGGTCCGGCCGAGAGAAGACGGAGCGCAACAGCTCGTTCGCATCGCCGCGAATTCGCGAGGTGTACAGCATCCCACTCTTCCTCGCGATGTGTTCCGCGAGCGCAAGAGCCGCCACGACGTGCACGAGAGGCTTCAAGGCGGCCTCGTTGTCGTTGAGATGAGCCTCACTGAACGGGTGGTTTAGGTTGATTTGCACCTCCACCTGATCGCCGTTCTCGTCCGATCGTCGAGTCGTTTCAAACCAGTTGGCGCCCGGCGTGTCCACCAGCTCAATATTTACTCGCCAATCCTGACCCTTCTCGCTGACTTTGAGGTGAAAGGACTGCTGACTAACTACGCGTCCAGGCGGCGCCGCGACCGGTGGTGGCTCGACCACTGGCAGCGGTGCTTTGAGCTGATCGGCGACAACCTTCCGTGCCTCGTCGACTGCGAGGGCGGCGGCGGTGGTTCGGAGCGCCTCTCGACCGAAGCCAGGGCGGACCTCTTCTCCCTTCTTTCGCGCACGGTACTTGGCGGCCTGGTCGAGAAGCGGCATTGAGGGGTTGTCGATCTGCGCTCGAATCGACTCGATGATCTCCTCTTCGAGATCACCCCACTGAATCCCGTCCTTAGTGTGCGAGACATCAAAGCCATCGACGTAGAGCTCACCGACGACGCGCTGATACGCGAAGCTGTTGCTCGACCCAAAAATCGCGGGGGGTCGATAGGCGTCGCCCACACTGCCCTGGATCAGCCGGCGGCGCCGGAACACGGCGAAACCCGCCTTCGAAATGGCGCCCTTCGCCATGATACCGGCCCAGCCGGTGACCCGCTTGCTGCCAAGTTGAATATCGATGGGTGCGCGCCACTCTCGGTCCGGACCCGTCGGATCTCGGTAATAGGGTGCGTGGAGCAGTTCGGGAGGCTCGTACGTGAGCTCCTCCGTGCTTCCCAACGTGGTGAGGCGGATCCGAACCACGCCATCGGCGATCAGCAGCCGATACATGCTCCCGAGATGCCTCTTGATCTTCGCTACTGTCGCTCCCCGCGGACGTTGCCGCAATTCGGTCATCGCGATCACGGTGAAGTGGTCGTCCTGTCGTGTCTCGCGAGACTCGATGGGCAGGTCCTCGGCGCCATCGCTGACGATCCGCGGCACATCGAAGGTGACCGTCCGTTCGACCTTCTCCCCCAAGGCCGAGGTGCGGACCGTCCATCGATTGGAGAACCAGCAGGCCGCCGCCTTCATCCCCAGACCGAACTCACTCAGGCCCGACGGATCGGGGGGGCGCATGGAAGGGCTGAAGGCTCGTGGGAAGTCGCGCAGGGCGATGCCTCCGGCGCGGTCGGTGACGGTGATCTGGCTGTCTTCAATCCGCACGTCGACGATGAGCGGTCCCTCCACTCCACGGGCACGAAGCATGTCGCGGTTGTTCAGGTAGCTCTGAATCGAGTTGTCGACGAACTCGGCGAGGGCGTACCACGGCTTGTAGTTGAGACGAGCGAACGCCCCATACATCCCGACCTTGGGCCGGATGTGGATCGTGTCTCGCACAGCAGCGTGCACTGATGCTGCTCGAGTCCTCGCAGCGTCGCGCCGCTCCCCACGAGGAGACGTGTACCCGCTCCAAGGCGTTGCCTCGAAGTAGGCGTCAAGGTATCGACCGATCGCGTCAGGACGGAAGGCGAAAATCGTTTCGCCCTTGCTGCTCATATGTGAAGAGAACCCGGTGTCGGCCGCGTCCTCCAGAAGGCTGAGGGGCATAAACAGCGAGAACCGCTTGGCACGACCGAGCCGCCGATAGCCATCCATCGCTGCGATCACGACTCGGTCATCGCCTTGCTCCGTCCACACCCCAAGCAGCAATACGTGCTCACCGCCGTGTACTTCAATCGGCTGGCGATTGCCGGGATTCTGGAATCGACGCTCGAGGTGGTTGCCTCGGCCACTACCTCCGATCGGTCGGACGTAGAGAGCCACTGAAAGGCGTGCGTCTCCGTGGTGTAGGGTTCCCCTGGCCGGCCAACCGCTTCCCGGCTCACTCAGGACCAGGCTCCGCCCGAGCTTCTCTTGGAGGAAATCGAGAGCTGGGTTGGGACCGGTGTGCGCCGGCCCCGATTCGTCGTTTTCCTCATCGGGTGGGAGCCCCTCTGGCTCCGACATCCCGGCGAGGCGCGCGACAAGCACATCCTTCTTCGTGCCACTGCGGTACTCGACACCAAGCTCAACGCAGAGCTCAGTGAGTCGGTTCCGTGTTAGCAGGCTGAGTACGTCTGGCAGCTTCACGTGCCGTGCACTCTCAATCGACTCTTCGAGGTCGTCTCGCACTCGCCGGTCGCGAACCTCGAGATCGAACTCAGTCACGACGAGCTGCAGCTCCGCACGCTTCAGATGCGGCAGGAGCGTCTTCTTGTGCCTCACCAAAATCCTCCCACGCCCTCGAGACTACCCGTGACTGTCGTCCTCTCCAAGGTACGTTGTGGCTGTTGCAGATCGACGACAGGAGCGCCGTGCGTCAACTACGTCCGCGATCCGCCTCGCGATCGCACCCACGTCGGCATGGATGTCTCCTTCCCAGTAGCGAAGAACAACCCACCCCTCATCCTCGAGCGCCTTCGTCTGCCGCTGGTCGCGCTCGATGTTGCGCTCGATCTTCTGCACCCAGTACTGCGGGTTATGGCCTGCGTTTAGCTTTCGTCGACGCGTCGGCCAATCGCGTCCATGCCAGAAGTCGCCATCGCAAAAGACGACCACGCGTGGCCCACGGAAGACGATATCAGGTCGCCCGGGGAGCCCACGTCCGATCTTCAAGAAGTAGCGATAGCCCATCGCCCAGAGGGCACGACGGAGCCGAAGCTCACACTTCGTGCCCTCTTTCCGGCTCGCCCCCCGCGCGGCCTTGCTCGACCGCTCCGACGCAGGGTAGAGCGACGAAAAGCTGGGCGTCGTGCGGCGCGCCACGACTACGTGTTTACCACGGGCGTTCCTACACAGCGCGCCCGACCTGCTGTGCTATACGCGTGTCCAGGTATGATGCGGCGGCCCAAAGCACTGACGGCGATCAGTCTGTTCTCCGGCGCTGGCGGACTCGACTACGGCTTCGAGGCGGCTGGGTTCGAGACGCGCGTGGCGCTCGAGATGGACCGGAACGCCTGCACCACACTCCGTGCGAATCGACCCGAGTGGGCAGTCATCCAAGACGACATCACCGAGGTCGGATCGGACGCTATCCTGCGAGCGGGTCGGCTGAAGCGAGGTGAGGCTGACGTGCTCTTCGGCGGGCCACCTTGCCAACCGTTTTCAAAGTCGGGCTACTGGGCCTCCGGTGACACTGCTCGGCTAGCTGATCCGCGGGCGCGAACCCTCGACGAGTACCTCCGCGTGGTCGAAGATACGCTGCCCAAGACCTTCCTTCTCGAGAATGTCAGCGGCATGGCGTACAGCGGGAAAGAGGAGGGCCTCCAGCTCCTGCTCTCGCGGATCGACGACATCAATCGGCGGCAGGGCACGAAGTATTCGCCTGTGTTTCAGGTCCTGCGGGCCGCTGACTACGGGGTTCCCCAAAACCGCGAGCGGTTCATTCTCGTTGCGGCGCGTGAAGGGCAGGTTCTGAGCTTCCCCTCGCCAACGCATTTCGCTGTCGAGGGTCAAACCGAGATCTTGTTCGGCGATCCGTACATCACGGCATGGGACGCGATTGGAGATTTGCCCGAGCCGACCGAGGACCTGCACGTCCCAGGGAAGTGGGGCGATCTACTTCCCTCCATCCCGGAGGGTGAGAACTATCTATTCCACACCGAACGAGGCGCGGGCCAGCCCCTCTTTGGTTGGAGACGTCGCTACTGGTCGTTCCTGCTCAAGCTGTCGAAGCGTTTGCCGTCGTGGACGCTGCAGGCCCAGCCCGGGCCAGCCATCGGCCCTTTCCACTGGAACAACCGTCGCCTAAGCGCCCGCGAACTCTGTCGTCTCCAGACCTTCCCCGACGACGTCCATATCAAGGGCTCGAGGACCTCGGTCCAACGTCAGGTGGGCAACGCCGTCCCATCGCTGCTCGGCGAAGTGCTCGCCCGAGCGATCCGTGCGCAGCTGCTTGCCACGCCGACGGATACGAAGCTCAAGCTCATGCCCAAGCGACTCGGGCCGATTCCGCCCGCAGAGAGGCCTCGACCCGTCCCGCGGAAGTACCTCCACCTACGCGGTGACCACGAGCCACATCCGGGGACGGGCAAAGGATATCGGGCGACAGGCCAGCATTAGCGACAACCGAGCGCCGCTCGATGCTAGCTCTACGGTAGGGACGAAACATCGCCGGATAGTTGTCACTCGGTGATCAACTGCCTTCGTTGGTCCTCCCCACCGGCGCTCGTCACGATGGCGAGACACACCTTGGAAGCTCGTGCATGGGGCGGCGGAGCGATCGCTGTGGCTGGCGCTCGAACGGCCCGCATCTAGCCGCACACCACCTCCACGCACCACGAGTACTCCGGCGTCTTCCCATTCCACGACGTCAGCCCCGTGGTCGCCCCGATCTGCAGCTCCGCGTGCGTGTTCTCGAGCTCGGCCACCGCGTCCTCCACGCGCAGCGGCGTCGGCCACACGAGCGGCGTCCCGTCCGGTCGTAAGAAGCGCGCTTCGCCCCCGTCGAGCTCCACCGTCCAGCCGCCCTCGTGCACCAGCCGGTGATGCGCGCTGCAGAGGGTGATCAGGTTGTCGAGCTTGGTCTCTCCGTTCTGCGACCAGTGCTCGATGTGGTGGCGATCGAGGAAGCGGCGGTGGTTGCAGCCGGGGAAGCGGCAGCGGCCGGCGTCTCGGACGTCGAGGGC
>ERZ761607.4291-NODE-4291-length-12761-cov-109.889580_pt1 | contig 12761 bp, 12 predicted proteins | sample MGYA00511164_ERZ761607 | MGnify/ENA primary metagenome ERZ761607 (study PRJEB28899, sample SAMN02445080) | bioreactor sludge metagenome | biome: EBPR sludge | place: Australia: Brisbane, Thorneside Wastewater Treatment Plant | collected 2011-06-22 ...
TCCACGGCGAGAAGACCGAGGAAGACACCGGCGATGACGTGTGGTCGTCTGCCGGATCTTTCCGAACGAATCCTCGCCGTTTGCCGGCAGGCGGTCGAGCGTCTGGCGGTGCCCGGCAATGCACCGTCCACCAACCCGGAGGAGCCCGATCATGCAGGATGTTGAAACGATACCCCTCGCACAGGCGCGCATCGATGACTTCGCGCTGCGCACCTACGAGAAACTGCGCTACGCTGACACCGACCGCCAGGGCCATGTCAACAATGCCGTCTTTGCCAGCATGCTCGAGACCGGACGTGTGGAACTGCTCTACAACCCCGAACGACCGTTGGCCGATGAGCAGTGTTCGTTCGTGATAGCCCGCCTGACCCTTGATCTGCACGCCGAAATCACTTGGCCCGGTCGTGTCGATATCGGCACGCGTGCCGCCCGGATCGGTCGCAGTTCGATCACCCTCGAACAGGGGTTGTTCCAGGACGGCCAGCGTGCGGCAACGGCCAGCACCGTGATCGTCCATGTCAACGACACGACGCGTCGCTCGCAGCCCTTTTCGGCGATCGCCCGGCAGGCGTTCGCATCGCTGCTTTGACGATGCTTTCGCGGAAGAAAGGAGGAAACCGACCATGGACGCCTTGCTGCTGACCCATGCGCGCCAGTACGTTGGCCCCGGGGCGGTGCCGGTATTGCTCCGGGAAAAGCGCCGGCTGGTCTGTCACGATACCGGCTTTGTCGACGCGGCTGTCGCCCGGGATTTCGAGATCGCGCATGCGGGCGCCGTGGCGCTGCGCGGCCAAACGCCCGATGCCATTGCCGCCGAGTTGCAGGAACGCGGAATCGCGATCGGTGCCGTGGTTGCCAACGATGTCTTTCCCAACACGCCGTTGCCGATCGAGGACGTCGCGCTCGAAACACTGCGCCAGAGCCTCGAGGCCCTGCTGATCTTTCCGTACCGTCTGACGCAATTGTTGTTGCCGCCGATGAAACTGGCGCGCCGCGGCATTTTCGTCTTCATCACCTCGGCGCGTCATCTGCAGCCCGAACCGGGTTTTTCCGTAGCCACCGCGGTGCGCGCCGGGACGACGGCCTTCGCCCTGGCGCTGGCGAAGGAGGCGGCGCCTTTCGGCATCCAGGTGAATGTCGTGGCGCCGAACTACCTGTACAGCGAAGCCTATTACCCGCGTGCCCGCTTCATCGATGACCCTTCGGGTCGCCGCGAAATCGCCAGCAAGGTGCCGATGGGGCGTCTCGGCGAGCCGCGGGAGGTTGGCGAACTGATCGAATTCCTGGTGTCCGGGCGCTCTCCCTTTACCACCGGCCAGGTGCTCAATTTCACCGGTGGCTGGCCATAGCAGACAGGCCGTCGCGCTGCGGGCCAGGGAGGGCAAATGCTGGGTCGACGACAGCACTTGGCCTCTGGCACAACGATGCCCTCGGTCTTCAGCGCCGACCGCAGACCCTGACGACAGCCTGCCAGACGAGCGCTTCCAGGCCAGAGACAAGCGCCAGCGGCCGCATCGCGCCGGAGAGCAGTCGTTGACCTCTTGCGGGCCACTGACAGCCACCGCCCCGTAGCGGGCATCCACCCCCACGCGACCTCAGCGGCAGATTTCTGGGTCGAGCGGCCATTAATACCGCGCCGCCTGGCTTATCCACCACAAGCTGATGCGAACGATTGAACAGCGGGAATCCACTTCCTTGAAGCCCAGGGTAAGCCGGTTGTTAACAGCAGCCAAAAACCGCGGAAATTTGGCGCCGCCAAAAAATGGGGCACGAAAATTGCCAGGCTGGAGCCGGGTCAAGGGCGGGCGCCAGCCCGGCGCAGCAAACCCTTGACGCGGCGGAAGAACGGGTACGCTGCAGCATGGCTGTAAGCGCGGCATCTCCGCGCTTACAGCCATGCTGACCCGCGCTTTTCGCCGCCAGATTTCCGCGGTTTCTCACCGCCGACAACACCGGTCAAGTCAGAACTGCACCTTGAACGGCCTCGGGTGCTGTTTGCCACTATGTTCGACGCCGAGCAGATCGACCGCCGGACGCCGATGCAGCGCAGGGATGTCGCACGGACACCGGTGCAGTCCCCGCCTCTTGCACCGCGTCCTGCCGGCTAGGACGAACCGCTTCGGTCCGGTAGCAAATGCCCCTTCAGCCAATCTGGCAATTCCCGGTCGCCCGCGTTCTCGAGAATGTATTGACGGATTAGCTTCCTGACCACCTGGGAAGGTGTCAAATCGTGCGCCGCGCACAGTTCCTCGAATATCTGCTTCTTTCGGGGGTCGATGAGAACGGTTAGACGGGCGGTGCGGCTTTCCATATAAGCACATCCAATGTGAATCAAATTAGAATTGCAATGATAACAAAAGCGAATACAATTGTTTCCTGATTCGCACAACAATAGAACTGCAGTCGACATGTCCAGTCTGGACGAGGTCAGAACGTTCTGCAAGTGCCCCGCTCAGTGACTTTCGTGCGGGCTCTCGGAGGTCTGAAACGTATGCTGTTGCCAACCGGTGGTGGTCGAGACCAGCCGTCCTCCACTGAACGACTAGTCGTTGTCGCTGATCCAGTGGGCACCCGTCGTGTGTATATGTAAGTCAGTGAGGCGTGACGCGGAGCGCCGCGGCCAGTGATCGCCCCGCACGGAGGCGCCGTCGATCCGACCCGTTGGTTGCATCTCGACTGGATCCTGCTGGTCATTGTCGCGTGGCTGCTGATTGGCGTTGCCGGTGTTTTCGCCTTGCGCCGCTTGACCTTGGTCGCGAGGGTTCTGTTTCCCGCCGGCGGCGCCTTCGGGTTATTGCTGTTCGGCGTCGCCCTGAATTCTGTCTGGAGTTCGCCAGCGGTCGCGGTACTGCCGATCGGGCTGCCGAGTCTGCCGTTCCATTTTCGCCTTGACAGCCTGTCAGCCTTCTTTCTGCTGATTATTGGCGGTGTCTCGGCGGGGGTGTCAGCCTTCGCCGCCGGCTATTTTCGCAAGGGCGAAGGCACGCCGCCCGGTTTGCTGGCGCTCGAATACCACGTTTTTCTCGCCAGCATGGCGCTGGTGGTTCTCGCCGACGACGCCTACGCGTTCATGGTCATGTGGGAGACGATGGCCTTGTCGTCGTTCTTCCTCGTTACCGCCAATCATCGAATCGTCGAGATCCAGCGGGCCGGCTACCTCTATCTGCTGGTGGCGCATATTGGCGCCATCGGCATCCTGTTGTGCTTCGGTGTGCTGCAGGCGAATACCGGCGATTACACCTTCGCAAACATGCGCGCCCAGGCGCTGTCCCCGTTCTGGGCGTCAGTCGCCTTCCTGCTCGCCTTGTTCGGTTTCGGGGCCAAGGCCGGCATCGTGCCGTTGCACGTCTGGCTTCCCGAGGCCCACCCGGCCGCTCCCTCGCCGGTCTCCGCGCTGATGAGCGGCGTCATGCTGAAGACCGCCATCTACGGCGTGCTACGCGTCTTTTTCGACTTGCTGCACACCCCGCTCTGGTGGTGGGGTTTGCTGCTGCTGGCGATTGGTTTGGCGACCGCACTGTTCGGCGTCGTGTTCGCCGCCGTGCAGGTCGATATGAAGCGCCTGCTGGCCTACTCGTCAATCGAGAACATTGGGCTGCTGTTCGCCGGCATCGGCCTGACGGTGCTGTTCTCCGCCTACGGCATGCAGCCGATGGCGGCTCTGGCGTTGACGGCGGTCCTCTATCATGTGGCTAGCCATGCGTTCTTCAAGAGCCTGCTCTTCGTCGGCACCGGTGCAGTGCTGCACGCCACCGGCGAACGAAACCTCGGGAAGCTCGGTGGCTTGATCCGCAGCATGCCCTGGGTGGCTTGGGTGACACTGGTTGGCGTATTGGCGAGTGCCGGTCTGCCGCCGCTCGGTGGCTTCGTTTCCGAGTGGTTGCTGCTGCAAAGCTTTCTCTTCGCCCCCGGTTTGCCGAGTTCCGTGCTCGACATGCTGATCCCGGTGGTGGCGGCGCTGATTGCCTTGGTCGGGGCGCTTGCCGGCTATACGATGGTCAAGTTCTTCGGCGTCATATTCCTCGGCCAGCCGCGCGAGGAGAAGCTTGTGCAGGCCCGTGACGCAGGCGGCTGGGAGCGGCTTGGCATGGCCTGGCTGGTCGGCGGCTGCCTCGCGCTCGGGCTGTTTCCCGTCCAGTTCATCGCCTTGATCGATCCGGTGACCACGGCACTGGTCGGCGCGGGTCTTGGCGAGACCGTCGACGACAGCGGCTGGCTCTTGGTACCGGTGGCGATCGAACGCTCGAGCTACGGCCCGGCGATTTTCCTGCTTGGCGTGGCTGCCAGTTTCGCGCTCGCCTTCCTGCTGGTGCGCGTACTCTACCACGGCCGCTTGCGCCGTGCCGCGCCCTGGGATTGTGGCTACCCGTGGCAGAACGCGCGCATGCAGGATACCGCCGAGGGCTTTGGGCAACCGATTCGGCAGATTTTCGAACCCTTTTTCCGTATGGAACGTGAGTTGCCGACGCCGTTCGACGCCGAGCCCCGCTATCGGGTGAGCGTCGGTGACCACTTCTGGCGCTGGCTCTACCTGCCGCTGGCGCGCGCGATCGAGCGTCTGGCCAGCTTGATCGGCCTGCTTCAACAGGGGCGGATTTCCGTTTATCTCCTCTACAGTTTCGTGACGCTGATCGCGGTACTGGTAGTGGTGAAGCAATGACCTGGCTAGGTGTTTTCTCACAACTGCTCGAAATCGTCATGGCGCTGCTGCTGGCCCCCTTGCTCGGGGGTTGGATCAATCAGTGCCGCGCCTGGCTGCAGAACAAGTCAGCACCAGGCCTGCTGCAGCCCTACAGGATGTTGCACAAGCTGTTCAACAAGGAATCGGTGCTTGCCGAGCACGCTTCACCACTGTTTCGTGGAGCGCCCTACATCGTTTTCGGATGCATGGCGCTGGCCTGCGCGATCATTCCGACGCTCTCCACCGACCTGCCGCTGTCGCCGGCGGCCGACGCCATTGCCCTGGTTGGCCTGTTCGCGTTTGCCCGGGTGTTCGTTTCGCTGGCGGCGATGGATGTCGGTACCTCGTTCGGCACGCTCGGTGCTCGGCGCGAGATGCTGATCGGCTTTCTCGCCGAACCGGCGCTCCTGATGGTGCTCTTCTCGGCCTCGCTGATCTCGAAGTCGACCTCGCTGACGACGATCGTCGAAACGCTGGCGCATCGCGAGCTGACCATCTACCCAAGCCTGGCCTTTGCCGGGGTCGCCTTCACGATGGTCTCGCTGGCCGAAAATGCGCGTGTGCCGGTGGACAACCCGACCACTCACCTCGAGCTGACGATGATCCACGAGGCACTGATCCTCGAGTATTCGGGCCGCCACCTGGCCCTGCTCGAGTGGGCCGCCCATCTGAAGCTCTTTGCCTATTCGTGCATTGGCCTGGCGCTGTTTTTCCCGTGGGGAATCGCCGAGGCACAGGCGCCGGTGACGCTGCTGCTGGCGATTCCGGCGCTGCTCCTGAAGCTGGCGATCGGCGGCGGGCTGCTCGCCGTGCTCGAGACGCTCAGTGCCAAGATGCGCATCTTTCGCGTGCCCGAATTTCTCGCGACGGCTTTCCTGCTGGCGGTGATCGGCATGCTGGTCCATATCCTGGTGCGCGCCTGACATGAGCGCCATGACGGAACTGGTCGGCCAACTGATCAATCTCCTGGCCTCGATCCTCTTGATGCTGGCATTTGCGATGATCTCCCAGCGGCGGATTCTGTCGCTGATTCACCTGTTCACCGCGCAGGGCGTCGCGCTGGTCGCGGCAACGTTGGTCGTCGGCTACGCCACGCAGCAGCCGCATCTGTACCTGTCGGCCGGCATTACCCTGGTGCTCAAGGTCATCCTGATTCCCTTGCTCCTGCATCGGGTGATTGCTCGTCTCGACGTGCGCTGGGACATCGAGACGCTGATCAACATTCCCACGACCATGATCATCGGCATCGCGCTGGTCATTTTCGCTTTCGACCTGGCGCTGCCAATCTCCAAACTGTCGGTCAGCGTCGCCCGGGCCACACTCGGTATTGCGCTCGCCTGTGTGCTGCTCTCGTTCCTGATGATGATCACCCGCTCGAAGGCAGTGCCACAGGTCATCGGCTTCCTGTCGATGGAAAATGGCCTGTTTTTCGCCGCCACCTCGGCCACCTATGGGATGCCGATGGTCGTGGAACTCGGCATCGCCCTCGACGTACTCGTTGGCATCCTGATTCTCGGAGTGTTCATGTTCCATATTCGCGAACAGTTCGACAGTCTCGACATCAGGCACCTTGAAAAGCTCAGGGAGGACTGATTTGACTACCCTGTACTTCGTCCTCGGCATCCCGCTCTTCGGCAGCATGGTGCTGGTGTTCACCGGGCAACGCGAGGCTGCACGCGAGATCAACGTTGCCTTCAGCTTCGGGACTTTTGTCGCCACTTGCCTGCTGACTGTTGAGGTGATCTCGAACGGGCCGCTGTTTGCCTGGAACCGCGAGTTCTACATCGACCCGCTGAACGTGTTTCTCGTGACACTGACCAGCTTCGTCGGCCTCACCACCGCCATCTTCTCGCGGCCCTACATGCGCATCGAGCGCGACCACGGCAAGATGACGCCGCGGCGGCTGCGCGTCTACCACAGCATGTATCAGTTGTTCAGTTTCACGATGCTGCTGGCGCTCACCACCAACAACATGGGCATCCTGTGGGTGGCCATGGAAGCCGCGACGCTGACCACCGTCCTGCTGGTGAGCGTGTACCGGACTGCGGCGAGCCTGGAAGCGGCGTGGAAATACTTCATCCTCTGCGGCGTCGGCATCGCTCAGGCACTCTTCGGCACGGTGCTGCTGTACATGGCCGCCGAGAAGGTGATCGGCACCGAGGGCGGCGCCCTGTTGTGGACCAATCTCGACACGGTCAAGGCGCAGCTCGATCCCGGCATCATTACGCTGGCCTTCGCTTTCCTGTTCATCGGCTATGGTACCAAGGTCGGCCTGGTACCGATGCACAACTGGTTGCCGGATGCGCACGCCGAAGGGCCGACGCCGGTATCGGCGGTACTCTCGGGTCTGCTGCTGAACATAGCCGTGTACGCCCTGCTGCGCTGCAAGGTGCTGACCGACGGGGCGCTGGGAAGCCCGCTCGCGGGTCACCTGATGATGGGCTTCGGCCTGCTGTCGGTGGTCGTGGCGGCGTTCTTCCTGTCGCGCCAAAAGGATATCAAGCGAATGTTCGCCTATTCGTCGATCGAACACATGGGACTAATCACCTTCGCCTTCGGCATGGGTGGACCGATCGCCAACTACGCGGGCCTGCTGCACATGACCGTGCATTCGTTGATCAAGTCGGCGATTTTTTTTGCTGTTGGCCATGCGACGCAGAAGGCCGGGACCCAGAGCATGGCCGACATCCGCGGCCTGATCAAGGTCAGCCCAACGGTCGGCTGGGGCATGATGCTCGGCTCGCTGGCGATCCTCGGTATGCCGCCCTTCGGCGTCTTTGCCAGTGAATTCCTGATCCTCACCACTGCCATGCGCGAGCAGCCGTGGGCGACGCCCTTCCTGCTGCTGGCCCTTGGCGTAGCCTTCGCCGCGGTCTTCGGCCGGGTGCAGCCAATGGTTTTCGGCGAAACCTCGGTCAAGGCGTTGCGCCATCCGCCGGCGCTGGTACCGGTGTTCGCCCATCTTGGTCTCGGGCTGATGCTCGGTCTGTATATCCCGCCCTATCTGGACGCTTGGTATCGCCAAGCGGCTCGGATGATTGGCGGCTGAAACGATGCTGATCAGCGGCTTCAGTCTCGATTGCGAACGCCTGCCGGCCGCGCTGCCGATCTGGCGCGCATCAGTGCGCTCCGAGACGTGGACAGTGGTCGCCCGCGGGGTGGCGGCAAATGGTGGCCGGCTGCTTGCGTTGTGGGGCTCCGATCGTACGCAAGGCGCTGCGGGTAGTCTGGTCGTCTCGGTTGCCTACGTGGTTCGCGATGGGCTGCTCTGGCTTGATCTGCCGCTCAGCAAGCGTGCTGCCATTTACCCCGATCTGACTCCATTCTTTTCCTGCGCCGGGCGTATGCAGCGTGCCGCGACCGATCTCCTTGGTGTGGTGGCCGAAGGTGCGACCGATCAGCGGCCGTGGCTAGCCCATGGCGGCTGGCCAGAGGCTTACCTTCCACTGCGTCGCGACACTTCTGCAAGGGCTCCCGGGGTGGCTAGAGAGCTCACCGACTATCCCTTTGTTCGCGTCGCAGGCGACGGCGTGCATGAGATCCCGGTCGGCCCGGTGCATGCGGGAATCATCGAGCCGGGGCACTTCCGCTTTTCGGTCGTCGGCGAGAAAGTGCTGCGTCTCGAACAGCGCCTCGGCTACAAGCACAAAGGGATCGAGCAGCGCTTCGCCGGCTTGCCACCACTCGAAGGCTATCGCTTGGCCGGGCGGGTTTCGGGCGATTCGACGGTCGCTTACGCCTGGGCGTACTGCATGGCGCTCGAGTCGGTCGCCGGCTGCGCGGTCCCGGTGCGCGCCCTCTGGCTGCGGGCGCTGCTGCTCGAACGCGAGCGCATTGCCAATCACCTTGGTGACTTGGGTGCGCTGGGCAACGACGCGGCTTTCGCCTTCGGACTGGCCCAGTTTTCGCGGCTCAGGGAAGAGTGGCTGCGTCTCTCGAAAGAAGCGTTCGGTCATCGCCTGATGATGGATTGCATTGTCCCGGGTGGTGTGTCGTCGGACATCGAGCACGCGATCGCCGACCGCCTGGTACGCCAGTGCGACAGCATCGCGCACGAAGTGCAGACCCTGCGCCAGGTGTACGATGAACATTCCGGTCTGCAGGATCGCTTCATGACCACCGGCCAGGTTTTGCCGGAACTCGCCGCTCGTCTCGGGCTGACCGGTCTCGCGGGGCGTGCCAGCGGCCAAGCCGCCGATCTGCGCTGCCACCGGCCATGGGCCCCCTATGACCAGCTCGCGGTGCGGATTGCCACCCAGAGCAAGGGTGATGTCGCGGCGCGGGTCGCCGTACGTTTTGACGAGGTCTTCGAATCGCTGCGGCTGATCCGCGCCATCCTTCTGTGGTTGGGCGAGAGCGATGGCGGCAGCGAAATTCGTGGCGAGGTGCGGCTACCGGCGAAGGCTGCGCTTGGTGCAGGCTGGGTCGAAGGCTGGCGCGGCGAAGTCTTTGTAGCCCTCGAATGGGACGGCGAGCGGGGCGCCAGCTGCCTCCGTCGCTGTCACTGCCACGACCCCTCTTGGCAGAACTGGCCGGTGCTCGAGCACGCGGTCATCGGCAATATCGTTCCGGACTTCCCGCTAATCAACAAGTCCTTCAACCTCAGCTACGCGGGGCACGACCTCTGATGTGGCGCATCCTCAAACAGATCGCAGCCCAGGGCATCCGCAGCGAAGCGGCGCCCGAATTCAGCGCCGCTCTGGGCGTCGAAGGCGAGGGCATTCAGCACGAACTGCTTGCCATTCTTGGCCAGGCGCTGACCATCCGCCAGGTCGATGCCGGCTCATGCAACGGCTGCGAACTCGAAATCAACGCGCTGAACAACCCTTACTACAACATTGAAGGGCTCGGCATCAAGTTCGTCGCCAGCCCGCGCCACGCCGACATGCTGCTGGTCACCGGACCGGTTTCGCGGAACATGGAAGAGGCCCTGCGCCGAACCTACGAGGCCACGCCGGCGCCCAAGCTGGTGGTTGCGGTTGGCGATTGCGGTTGTGACGGCGGGCTCTTCGGCGCGAGCTACGCGAGCTGCGGGCGCGTCGCCAACGTCATTCCGGTCGACTTCGCCGTGGCCGGTTGCCCACCACCACCGATCGAGATCCTGCGCGGGATTCTGGCGGCGGTGCGACGATGTCGAACCTCGCGAGGATCGAGATGACTTGGCCGATCCCGACGAGGGACACTGCCCGCATCGGGAAAGCCCCCCGGGCTCTGCCGGGGGGATGGTTGCCTTTTGGAGTCCTTGTTCGTAGGTTCGATGATGTTTTCTCAGAAAGAATTTGCCTTCGCCAAGATGTGCGCGGTGGACAGCCTCCAGTTGAGGCTTGCCAAGCGCAAGCCCTGGCCGGTCAGGCAAGAAGATCAACGCTGCAGAGCCCTCCATCGGGCGCGTCGCGACGGATCTCCGACATCTCTTCCCCGTAACGGAATGCTTTGTCCGGGCACGGTACCGCTCATGGGGAGTGCCCCTGGCCGGACGTTCCCGCATGCCCGGCAATCGCCACATCGCCGGGCAGCAGGCGGATCGCCGACTTCTGCAGTTGCAGCGGCACACTGGCGCCGGGGACGATTCCCCGCCGCTGCGCGACGGCGGCGCCGATGGCGAAGTTCAATGTCGCCTCGCGGCGGCCGTCGACGCGGGCGCTGACGGTGGCGTGTCCGCGCCAGGCGAGGCGCTCGCTGACGACCGCGGTGACGGTGTTCTCGCGTTCGCTCTGATGCTCGCGGACGAGGACCACTGCCGCCTCGGGGACCAGCCAAGAGACCGTCTCGCCGACCGCGAAAGCCGGCTGATGCGAGGCCAGCAAGGGCCGCCCGAGCCACTCGATGAGCGTCGTGTCGGCCGCCGGCAGGTGCTGCAGCACCTTGCCCTCGAACAGGTTCGGCTGGTCGGTGAGGCGGGCGACGAGGGCGCTTGCCGGCTGCGCCAGCATCGCCTCGGGCGTGGCGGTCTGCAGCGTGCGGCCATGGTGCAGGACCGTCATGCGGTCGGCGAGCAGGCTGGCCTCTTCGAGGTCGTGCGTCACGAGGACGATCGGGATCGCCAGCGAGCGTCGCAGGTCGATGAGCTGGCGCAGCAGCTTGCGCCGCGTCACCTGGTCGACCGCCGAAAAGGGTTCATCGAGCAGCAGCACCTGCGGCTCGCGCGCCAGCGCGCGGGCGAGGGCGACACGCTGCTGCTGGCCGCCGGAAAGTTCGGCCGGGCGGCGGTCGTCGAAGCCGTCGAGATTGCAGCGCGTCAGCCAGTAGCGTGCGCGTGCCGCACGTTCTGTCGACGGCAGATGGCCGAGCGCCTGCACGACATTGGCGAGCGCGCTCAGGTGCGGGAAGAGAGCGTAATGCTGGAAGACGAAACCGACGCGGCGCTGCTGTGGTGGGACGTCGATGCAGCGGGCGGCGTCGAACCAGCTCTCGTCGCCGCAGCGGACATGGCCGGCTGTCGGCCTGTGCAGGCCGGCGAGGCAGCGCAGGATCGTCGATTTGCCGCTGCCGGAGGGACCGACGAGCGCCAGCAGTTCGCCGCTCGCGCAGGCGATTTCGGCGGCGAGCGGGATCGGCGCCGTCTGCTCGAGGCGGGCGCTGAGCGTCATCGCCGCAGCACCGACCGGCCCAGCCGGCTGACGACGATCACGGCGACGAAGGACAGCGCCAGCAGCAGTGCCGACATCCCCGCCGCCGCCGCATCGTTGAACGCCTGCGCCTGATCGTAGATGGCGATGGCGATGGTCCTCGTCTCGCCCGGCAGGCTGCCGCCGACCATCAGCACGACGCCGAACTCGCCGAGGGTGTGGGCGAAGCTCAGCGCCAGCGCGGCGGCGATTCCCGGCCAGGCGAGCGGCAGCTCGATGCGCAGGAAGGTCTGCCAGCGCGACAGGCCGGAAACCCACGCCGCCTCGCGCAGCTCGCGCGGAATCGCGGCGAAGCTGCGCTGCATCGGCTGTACCGCGAACGGCAGGTTGACGATCAGCGAGGCGACGAGCAGGCCGTCGAAGCTGAACACCAGCTGGCGGCCGGTCAGCGCGTGGTAGGCCTGGCCGAGCGGCGAGGCGCCGCCGAGGCCGAGCAGCAGGTAGTAGCCGAGGACCGTCGGTGGCAGCACCAGCGGCAGCAGGATCGCCGCTTCGAGCGCCGCGCGGCCGCGCCAGGCCGACCACGCCAGCAGGCGTGCCAGCCAGACGGCCGGCGGCAGCAGCAGCAGCGCAGTGGCTGCGGCGAGTTGCAGCGACAGCGAGAGCGCCTGCCAGTCCATTGTCGCTCAGTCGTCTGGCAGCGCGAAACCATGGCGCGCGAAGACGGCGCGCGCCGACGGTTGCTGCAGGTAGTCGTAGAAGCGCCGTGCCTCGGCCCCGGCGCGCTGCGTCAGCGCCATCCGCTGCCGCAGCGGCGGATGCCAGTCGGCGGGAATGAGCGCTGCCACGCTGCGCCTGGCCAGTTCCGGAGACCGCGCCAGCGACCAGGCGACGATGCCGCCCTGCGCCGAGCCGCTGAGCGCGAACTGCGCCGCCTGCGCGACGTTCTCGCCGAACACCAGCCTGCCCTGCAACGGCTGCCAGAGCCCCGCCCGTTCGAGGGCGGCACGGGCCGCGCGGCCGTAGGGCGCATGCTCCGGGTTGGCGATCGCCAGCCGCTGCAGCTTGCCGGTGGCGAGCGCGCCGGCCAGCCCGCGCAGCTCGCCATCGGCCGCCACCGGCGATCCCCGCGGCAGCAGCAGCGCCAGGCGGCCGATCGCGTAGAGCCTGCCCTCGTCGCGCAGCAGCCCCTGGCGGGCGAGCTGGAAGATGTATTCTTCGTCGGCCGAGAGGAAGAGTTCGTAGGGCGCGCCCTGCGGGATCTGCCGCGCGAAGTGGCCCGACGAACCGAAGGCGAGGACGACGTGGCCGCCACGCTCGCGCTCGAAGTTGGCGGCGATCTCGCTCAGGGCGAACTTGAGGTCGGCGGCGGCGGCGACGCTGGCCGCTGCCGCGCTGCCGGACAGCAGCAGCAGGCAAAGCAGCAGAAGGCGCAGCAGGTTGCCGGACATCGCCTGCCTCATGCCACCCGGTTCTGCGGCTCGCCGCGGGCGAAAGCCTCGAGGTTGGCG
>ERZ761607.4293-NODE-4293-length-12757-cov-13.379310_pt1 | contig 12757 bp, 11 predicted proteins | sample MGYA00511164_ERZ761607 | MGnify/ENA primary metagenome ERZ761607 (study PRJEB28899, sample SAMN02445080) | bioreactor sludge metagenome | biome: EBPR sludge | place: Australia: Brisbane, Thorneside Wastewater Treatment Plant | collected 2011-06-22 ...
AAGACCCCTCGTAGTCGCTTCAAGACCCCTCGTAATCGCTTCAAGACCCCTCGTAGTCGCTTCAAGACCCCTCGTAGTCGCTTCAAGACCCCTCGTAGTCGGCTCAATTGGCAAAAAAATGGCGTTTTTTGGCAAAAAAGGGAAAAAATTGAGGTAAAAAGCCGTGTTTTCGGTACAAACGATTTGTTTTGATATACTGCGGGATTATTCTATCGCCTTCCCCACGGGGAAGAACGGGATGGGGCAAAAAACAAACATCATAATTCTATAAACCTGTCATCCCGACGGGATTGAATTTCACCCCATCCATCGGAGGGGTGTCCGTAGGACGGGGTGGGTGAATTGCTTGAAATTTGCCCCTCTTTTTTTCTCCCCGACGGGGAGAATTTTATTATGCCTTCCCCGCGGGGAAGGACGGGATGGGGCAAAAAAACAAACATCATAATTCTATTATCATATCATCCCTGCGGGATTGAATTTCATCCCATCCATCGGAGGCTTGTCCGCAGGACGGGGTGGATGTATTGATTGAAATTTGCCCCTCTTTTTTTCTCCCCGACGGGGAGAATTTTATTATGCCTTCCCCGCGGGGAAGGACAGGATGGGGCTTCATTCAAACCTAAAAGATTTTCAAAACCTTATACATTTATAGAATGGCGAAGCATTAACTTTCCCATAATTCACGCATTTTCTGTAAGTTTGCAGCGGCGGCGCGTCTGTCACTACGCTGCTTATAATTATTTATTCCGTGAAAAAACCATGAACAACTTAGCACAAACAAAAGATGCCCTTGCTGCATTAGCACAGCAATTCCGTTCCTACAATTATAAATCACTCAATGAATCGCAAGTACGCAAAAGTTATATTGATGAATTTTGGAATATTCTCGGATGGAATACCGCCGACATACGCCACACCGATGACAAAATCAACCGCTTGCTCTATGAGTTATATGAGCTAACCGACGAAGAAATCCGCATAGTGGAAGGGGTGTAGGGAGATGTGTTGGACAATATTTAAAGATGCAATAGAGTGCCTGTCGCAATTAGCAACAATAGTAGGGATTGGTATAGCATACTATGGATGGAAAAAACAAATGCTCTGGCAAAACAATTACAACCTTGCTAAAGAAATTCTTACAATTATTTACAAAGTAGTTGATAATATTGAAAAAATTAGATTTCCTATGATGTTCCCTCATGAAATGAGTGAAGTTCGAACTCAAACTGATTCTCCAACTAGCGATGATAAAATTTATTGGCAGGCTATTGGAAATCGATTTAAGAAAAGTGATAATCTTATTAATGAGTTACGACTAATCAAACAACTATCAAATATACATCTTACATCAGAAATAGTAGAGTTAATCAACCAATTTCTCGATCATTACAAAATACTGGCTATAGTATTTAAGAATGAGCAAAACAATTACTACGATCGTCCTACAATCCAAACATCGAAGCATAATCTAATTAATTTAGCAAGAAATTACAATGCGTACGCAACAAAAGATGAAGATGATGTATATTTTAAAGAATTGGCTGAAATTATTGAAAAACTCGAGACGCATCTACGCCCTTACTTGATACATCAATCATTTCCTTTTTTGTTGAATATTCTGAATAAGAAGTAATCACAATATAGAGTATAGAACAATGGAAAACAATAACAATTCAAGAAAACATGGAAACTACATATGATAAATCATCTTTATGAGGGCGAAAACTACAGAACCATACAAAGGTTATTACGCGAAATTATTGACTCGAAGTAATAAGTACGAATTTTTCAACTATTTCCATAACTAATCGTTGCGGTGATTATTAAGCAAAGCAGATTTTGCCCCTCTTTTTTTCTCCCCGTCGGGGAGAATTTTATTATGCCTTCCCCACGGGGAAGGATGGGATGGGGCAAAAAATGAACATCATAATTCTATAAACCTGTCATCCCTGAGGGATTATATTTCATTCAAGCTCCGAAGGAGCGATATAGTCGTAGAAATCACAGAACCACAAAAGCCAATAAGCTCCGAAGGAGCGATATATTCATATAAATGTCATCCCTGTGGGATTTGATTTTTTATTAAAACATTTATCTATTATTATGTCATCCCTTCGGGATTATTTCCATCGCCTTCCCCACGGGGAAGGACGGGATGGGGCAAAAAATAAACATCATAATTCTATAAACCTGTAATCCCTGCGGGATTTACGTTGGTGAATTTCAAAAATTCCCCTCATTGAGGGGTGGCAGACGCAGTCTGACGGGGTGGATGAATTGATTGAGATTTTGCCTCTCTTTTTTCTCCCCGACGGGGAGAATTTTATTATGCCTTCCCCACGGGGAAGGATGGGATGGGGCACATCATAATTCTATAAACCTGTCATCCCGTTGGGATGTAATTTCATTCAAGCTCCGAAGGAGCGGTATAGTCGTAGAAATCACAGAATCACAAAAGCCAATAAGCTCCGAAGGAGCGATATATTCATAGAAATGTCATCCCTTCAGGATTTGATTTTTTATTAAAACATTTTTCTATTACCATGTCATCCCTTCGGGATTCCGTGACGCGTTGAATTTCAAAAATTCCCCTCGTTGAGGCTTGTCCGCAGGACGGGATTAATGAATATATTGATTGAAATTTGCCCCTCTTTTTTTCTCCCCGATATGATAGTCTATATGATTGAAACTTCACGTTCGAGTGTGATAGAAAAACGTTGTTGTATGTCTTGGACAATATCATTGGAAAGAGCGATAATTTCTTCGGTATGTGCTTTGCCATAATTGATAAGAACCAATGCTTGTTTGGGGGAAACACCAATATCGCCTCGTCGGAAGCCTTTCCATCCTGCTTTTTCAATTAACCATCCGGTGGGCACTTTGACTGTGATGTCATCAATGGGATAATGGGGAATTTCGGGATATGATTGTTGTAAATGCCTGAAATGCTCTATGGAAATGACAGGATTTTTGAAAAAACTGCCTGCATTGCCATATTCTTTGGGATCAGGTAATTTACGGGTACGAATTTCGACGACTGCATCAAAAATAGTGCGGACTGTGGGTTCGGTAATATGTTTTTCTTCCAAAATACGGCGTATATCAGCATAGGAAGTGCGAATATCGGGTTTTTTCGATAATTGTAGTGTTATGGCGGTAATAATTCCTTTATTCGCTAATTCTTTTTTGAAAATACTGTCTCTATATTCAAAGTGGCATTGTTCATTGGTAAAGATGTTTTTTTGTCCACTTGCAAAGTCATACCATTCAACGGCAATAATTGTTTCCTTTATTTCCATGCCATAAGCACCAATATTTTGAATGGGAGCAGCACCGCAAGTTCCGGGAATAAGAGCAAGGTTTTCAATACCGCTCCATCCTTGATTGACTGTCCATTCGACGAGGGAATGCCATTGTTCGCCGGCAGCGCAGCGCACAGTGACGGTATCGTCAGTTTCTTCGATAATGGAAATACCCATTAAACGCATGGCAAGGACAGTGCCCGCATAATGTTGTCGGAAAATAATATTGGAGCCACCGCCAAGGCATAGCACAGGTTTTGGAATTTCGGGATAATTGCGGAGAATAGTGTCAAGGTCTTCGAGTGTGTGAATATCGAAGTAATATTCGGCAAACGCCTCAACACCAAAGGTATGAAGCGCTTGCAAAGGAATATTTTTTTTGAGATAGTGTGTCATGGGGGAAATTTATTCTTGAGTTTCTTCTTCGGATATTAGGAGAAAACCGCGAATAAAGTCATCTAATTCGCCATCCATGACAGCATGGACATCTGTTTTTTTAATTTCTGTTCTGTGATCATTGACCATAGTGTATGGTTGAAAGACATAAGAACGAATTTGGCTGCCCCATTCGATTTTTTTCTTTGCTCCTTCAATAACAGCTTTTTCGGCTTCTTCTTCTTCGAGTCTTTTTGCATATAATTGCGATTTGAGCATGGTCATGGCACGTTCGCGGTTTTGATGTTGTGAGCGTTCTTGTTGGCAACTCACGACAATGCCGCTGGGAATATGGCGCAAACGCACAGCAGTTTCTACTTTATTGACATTTTGTCCACCTTTACCGCCCGAACGGAACGTGTCCATTTCCACATCAGCAGGATTGATGGTTATTTCAATTTCATCATCCACTTCGGGATACACATAGACCGAAGCAAAAGATGTGTGGCGGCGAGCATTGGAATCGAAAGGGGAGATGCGTACCAAACGATGTACGCCATTTTCTGCTTTAAGAAAACCATAAGCATATTTTCCGCGAATTTCTATGGATGCAGATTTAATGCCTGCGGTGTCGCCTTCTTGTTCATCGGCAAGAAATACGGCAAAACCTTTGCGTTCAGCCCATCGAGTGTACATACGTAAGAGCATTTCCGCCCAATCTTGTGCTTCCGTACCTCCTGCGCCTGCATTAATGGTAAGAATGGCATTTTTTTCATCGGCGCGAGCAGAAAGAATTTTGCGTAATTCTAAAGTTTCAACAGCATCGGCTGCTTTTTTCACTTCGAGGTCAATTTCGGGTTCCATTGAGGCATCATTCATTTCCTCTGCTAATTGAATAAGCGCATCCGCATCGTCCACAGCATTTTTTGTGTCAGTATATAATTGCACCCATTCTTTGATTTCTGCTAATTCCTGCATAATTTTTTGGGCTAAGGTATTATCATCCCAAAAGTCCGGTGCTTCGCTGCGATTTTCTCTTTCTCCTATTTCTTGAATTTTGACATCAACGTCAAAGAAACCTCCGTAATTGGTCGGTTCTGTCAAGCAATTTTTTTACTTTTTCTTTTTGCGGTTCAAACATTTTTTATATCCTTTTTTGAAAATATGTAGAGAGATTATTTTTTAATTAAAGACCTAAGCGTTTTTTGAAATATTCCATAGTTTTGATAAGTCCTTCACGTCTTTGAATGCGAGGTTCCCATTGCAAACGAGTGCGTGCTATGGTAATATCTGGTTGTCTGATTTTTGGGTCATCTTCGGGCAATTCTTTGAAAATTATATCACTTTTTGAGCCTGTAATATCAATAATTTCTTTTGCTAAATCAAGCATAGAGATTTCATCGGGATTGCCAATATTGACAGGCATATTTTCATCGGATAATAATAAGCGATAAATGCCTTCGACCAAATCATCCACATAACATACGGAGCGTGTTTGGCTTCCATCACCAAAAACTGTTACGGGCTGATTGTGCAGAGCTTGTGACATAAACGCGGGTATGGCTCTTCCGTCTTCGATACGCATTTTGGGACCATAGGTATTAAAAATGCGGATGATGCGTGTTTCCACGCCATGATAGCGTTGATATGCCATTGTCATTGCTTCTGCAAATCGTTTTGCTTCATCATACACACCGCGCGAGCCGACGGGATTGACATTGCCCCAATAGGATTCTTGCTGAGGATGGATAAGCGGATCGCCATAGACTTCACTTGTGCTTGCCAAGAGAAAACGTGCATTTTTTACTTTTGCCAATCCGAGAGCTTTATGCGTTCCCAAAGAACCCACTTTGAGTGTTTGAATGGGAAATTTCAGATAATCTATGGGCGATGCAGGAGAAGCAAAATGGAGAATATAATCCACATTGCCTTCCACATACATATAATTTGTCACATCATGGTGGATAAAGGTAAACTGTGGATTGCCAAGTAAATGGGCAATATTATCCATCGAACCTGTAATGAGATTATCCATACACACAACTGTATAGCCATGTCCGATGAATTTATCGCATAAATGTGACCCGAGAAAGCCCGCGCCTCCCGTAATGAGTATTCTTTTGTTGTTCATGATATTATTCTTCGGAAAGATTGCCTAATTTGGATTTGATGCGGCGATATAAGAGTAAAACACCGATGCCGGCTAAAGCCATAAGAGAACCTGCAAGTATAAATAACCACTCACCGGTATAAGTATAACTGACGATAAAGACAATTGCGGCAAAGATATTGCAGCTTGCTAATATCAATGTTGCTTTTGCTATTTTTTTATCTAAAGAAGTGGAAGACATTGCGTATTACGCTGAAAATGAGTAAAATAGTGTGCAAAATTACGAACATTAGGGCTGAGAAAGGGATATTGACCAATGATGACACCATTGTTTCAAGAGATAAAATCATTGCCAACAGAGCAAAAGAACAGTAAATCGAGCAATATTGACAGTGCCGACACGATAACTATACTCGAATGTATCAATGATGAGGATGCTTTGGTTGCTCAAGCGGTGCGTCATGAATTGCCGTTTATAGCCCAAGCCGTTGATGCCATGGTAGAACGCTTCAAATCCGGTGGCAGACTTTTTTATGTAGGCGCAGGAACCAGCGGTCGTTTGGGCATAGTGGATGCTTCGGAGTGTCCGCCTACATTCGGTACTCATCCCGATATGGTTCAAGGGATTATCGCAGGGGGTACTCCGGCAATATTCAAAGCCCAAGAAGGTGCTGAAGATAATGTGGAAAATGGCAAACATATCATTGCAGAGCATCATGTATCGGGTTTGGATATTGTGTGTGGCATAGCAGCATCAGGGCGCACACCGTATGTGCGCGGTGCATTGCAAGAGGCAAAAAAGCGAGGAGCGTTTACAATACTTGTCACGACGAACTCACGCAATAATATCCTTGCTTTGGGTATTGAAGCCGATGTGTTGATATGTCCGGAGGTAGGTCCCGAAGTAGTGACCGGTTCGACAAGGATGAAATCGGGGACGGCGCAAAAAATGGTACTCAATATGCTCACTACCGCATCAATGATACGTTTAGGCAAAACATTTGGCAATGTGATGGTGGATGTGCAAATGACCAATCAAAAATTGCAAGAACGCGCCAAAGGAATCTTGATGGATTGTACCGGCGTGGATTACAAAACAGCGGGGGAGTATCTGGCACAAGCGGACAATCATGTGAAAACGGCACTTGTCATGATCATTGCGGGAGTAAGCAAACAGGAGGCACAAGAGCGGCTTGCGGAAAATCAAGGATTTGTGCGGAAGGCAATCGCCCAAAGTGCGCTATCATAGCACAATCGTCGTTTGTTTCGTAATTTGTGGTGAATCAAAAAGAAAAATAAGAGTATTATGGCATCACAACAAGAACATAATGAATCGAAATTGCTGACAAGGGTAAAAACATTTGTGGATAAAACTGTTGGTGTATTCACAAAACAAATACCCGAAAATCATGTCGTTGGCACCGATCCGGCTATTGATCTTGAATTATTGCTCAAAGAAGCGCGGCAACACTTGATGCATGTCAATGAACCGTTAATTTCTAAAGCGTTTTGGTTCTGTCATGAAATTCATAAAAATGACAGGCGCGCTTCCGGTGAACCCTATTATGTCCATTTGCTTGAAGTTGCTCGCATTGTTGTCAAAGAATTACCCTTAGATGATATATCCGTTGCTGCTGCTTTGCTCCATGATATTATCGAGGATCATGAAGATTATTCCGTCAAAGATATACATAATGAATTTGGTGCATCCATAGCCGATATTGTGGATGGCGTAACCAAGATAACCGATATTACCAAAGGGCGTGAATTTTCCCAAGCCCATACCCATAGCAAATTAATAATTTCTATGGCGAATGATTTTCGCGTTATTCTGATTAAATTAGCCGACCGTTTGCATAATTTACGTACATTGCAGCATTTACCCGAAGAAAAACAAAAACGTATAGCGTATGAAACTTTAGAATTTTACGCGCCGCTTGCTCATCGTTTTGGTCTTGGTTCCATCAAATGGGAATTAGAAGATTTGTCCTTGAAATATATGAATCGGGCGAAATATGATGAAATAAAATTGGAATTGAACAGTACCATTAAACAACGAAGCGAATATATTACACGATTTACCGACCCCATTAAAGAAAAACTTAAAGCAAATGATATTAAATATGAAATAAGCGGCAGACCCAAGCACATATTTTCTATTTTTAATAAAATGGAAAAACAAGGAAAGAAATTTGAAGAACTCTATGATTTGTTTGCCATTCGTATAATATTGGACACCAATGACAAAAATGAATGTTTTTTTGTTTATGGTATTGTTTCCGAATTATATACTCCTGTGCCCGAACGCTTTAAGGATTATATTTCCGTGCCCAAAAGAAATGGCTATCAGTCATTGCACACCACAGTAATAGGGCAAGACGGCAAAAGAGTGGAAGTGCAAATTCGCACTAAAAAAATGCATGAAGTTGCAGAAAAAGGCGTGGCTGCTCATTTCCAATATAAAGCCGAAACCATAGGCACAAATTCCTTGTTTTTTAAAGATAAAGAATTAACCGAATGGGCTGATTGGATTCGTGATATATTAAATACTCCGAGCGATGAAGCTGTGGGGCAATTGCAAGAAAGTTTCAAACTCAATTTGTATCAGGATGAAATTCAAGTTTTTACACCAAAAGGGGAATTGAGAAGTTTACCTGTCGGTGCCACCCCCGTTGATTATGCTTTTGATATACACTCTGCGGTTGGCAGTAAATGCATCGGAGCAAAAGTGGATGGAAGAATTGTACCCTTAGATTATAAATTACGCAATGGGGAAACTGTTGAAATAATTACATCAAAAAATCAAACGCCAAGTAAAAACTGGGACAAATTTGCCGTTACCCATAAAGCAAAATCTGCCATACGTAAATATCTCAATGAAGAAAAACGCCGCAGAACATTAGAAGGCAAAGAATTATGGGAGAAAAAATCCAAAAAATTCGGCATAACAATAAATGAAGATGATTTGGAACGCATAGTGAAATCCCTCAAATTTGCCAATAAAGGTGAGTTTTACTATTCGCTCGGTTCCGGCGATGCAAGTATTGATACCGTTGCCGAGAAAATAAAAGTTCGCTTAAAACCCGGCTCACCCATTCATCAAGGAGATAATCAATCGGCTCCCATCACGGAAGAAACTTTCGATATTATTCTCAAAACGGCTCGAGGCAATGCAAGCGGGGTGGTGCTTGGCGGAGACTCCAAAGGATTAAGCGGCATTGCATATTCTTTTGCACGATGTTGCAACCCCGTGCCCGGCGATGAAATTTGGGGAGTCGTCTCGACGGGCAATGCAATTAAAGTACATCGCAGAAATTGCCGAACCGTAGAAGAAATCTCCGAAAAGAATCCTTCTCGGCTCTTAGTATTGGATTGGGCGGAATTACAATCCGAAGACTTTGTGGCTGCTATCCGCGTTACCGGCGATGACAGAAGCGGTATGTTGAGCGATATTACTACTGCAATCATCGGTTTTAACAATACAAATATTCGTGGCGTGAACATTCATGCTTTCGAGGCACTTTTCGAGGGGGTTCTTACCGTATTAGTCAAGAATACCGAACATTTACAACGATTGTTCGACCGAATACGCAAGGTCAAAGGTGTGAGGACAGTGGAGCGTTATGAGGGCTAATTGCTCTTTAGGTTTTGCAGATTACGATGAAAACCGTATTTTCGCAGCCGTTGCCGATGCAGAAGTGGCGGAACCGGCAGACGCGCTGGACTCAAAATCCAGTGGGCTTAACACCCGTGCGGGTTCGACTCCCGCCTTCTGTACACAATAAAACGCTGAGTGATACACACTCGGCGTTTTGTGTTTTTACCCCGAATCTCGCATATTCTCACGGAAAAAAGCCGGCACTATTTCGCGGTATATTGCCCCGCCTTGATCGCCCAAATCTTGATGATGAGCTTCCTTAATAATATGAATATATTTCTTTGCCGACCCGCAAGCATCAAAATTTCTCTGTGCATAATATTGGGGAATAAGAATATCGCTGTCGCCATGCAAAAACAAAACAGGGGAATAAATAGCGCGAATGGATTGTTCCGGCATTACAGTATTCGCAGAATAATCTGCAATTCTTTCCGTTTGCGAGCGGGCTATGGTAATGTGTATTCTGCCTATACGCCGACATTATCTATTGATGGCGATAATATAGGCGGTTAAGAAAAAAAGGAAAGTAAAAAAAACGCTTCGGAAAATCCCGAGGCATTTTTTGTATCAAGAAATGATAATGGGGAGTTTATACTCTTTTTCTGAAGTTCTTGATTAAGAATTGAAGAAAACAGAATCTATATCAAAAAAAAATTGTATGTTGCAAATGAAAATAAAATATAGCGTGTCGTATAGACAGTTCTTTATCAGAAACCGCCAAATTTTCTATCCTACAAGAACTTGTACGAATACGCCCCGATAGGGGTGTGTTCTTACGTTTTTGTAGGGGGTGCTTGGCGGTACCTTGATGAAAGACGTTTGAATTACGCCCTTTTTTTTCGTCAAAAATGGAACAAAAGACCACATTATGAAGTACCGTCATTTATAGACAAACAATCAAAGACTGTTCTCTTTTCTTGAGTTTTTTTGCAAAAAAGTTGAAGAAAACAGAAAAAAGTAGTATTAAAGTAGTAATGGACATAATAATAATGGTCGTAAATTGCCTTATACTCAATGTTATAGAATGTCTTGAGTAATTTTTTTTCACAAAACCCTTGGAGGTTGTTATGAAGTATGTCGTGTATGCCATAGTATTGGCATTAAGTGTTCCACTGTATTCACAGGAAATTCGGCTTGATTCGCTGTGGATAAAAATGGGCGGATACCCCGTCATGGCGTTTTCACCCGATAGTAAATTCTTACTGTTAGGTCAAGCAGACGGCATTGTTAATATTGTAGAGGTTGAAATAGGTACGGCTGTTGATACCATTACATTACCGAAGAATGGATATGCCGATTTCGGATTCACACCCGATGGTAAATATTTGGTTGTCTCTGAAAGAAAAAAGATAACATTATTCTCTGCCGTAACATGGGATTCTCTCAGAGAAAGCCCTGCGATATTATCAACAGGTTATATATCATTTAGTAATGACAGTAAGTATGTTGCTGTTGCCGACCGAGCAACAATTAGCATTCTTGATCTTACAGAGAATAAAGTTGTTGCTGAAATCACCCGCCCAACTGAATTCCAAACAAAATCATACTTTAATGGCAGAGTAAATTTCAACAGTGATGGCACATTGCTCTATGGCAAAAATGCCGAAGACTTTGGCTCTTGGGATTTGACCAAAGCCAATACCCCCTTTGTGCGCAAAATGACCATAGGCAATCGTGCTGTTATCGGCTTCACGCCCGATAATCGCTATATGGTTCAGCAATCAAATTATATTTGGGATCTCAATACTAAAGCTCAAGTTCAAATTGAGGGGAAAAAAGATTTTTACGGAGATTTTGGTGTAGGATTTACCACAACCGCAAGTGCACATACTATTGTAGTTCTCCAAGAGCATCCCAAGCCACTTGTACGTTACGTTCCACAATTTATTGACCTAAAGAAGAAAAAAATCATTACGACAAATTCACTTGATTACTATGCAACTCATCTTCTACTTAGTCCTGATAGCAATTATTTAGCGAGGATTCAAGGACCTGGTGCCTTCATGTTAAATAAAGTGAGATGGAATATTACAAACATTATTGATAATAATGATAAACCGTTCATGGATGTATTAATTTATCCATCACCGACTATTAGTAAGTTACTTATTCGTATCTATAGTCCAAAAATACTTAATCATACTGCTATTGATGTATATAATGCTCAAGGCGAGTATATCAATACTGTTTTTGCGGGAAAAATTGATGAAGGTAACAATGAAATTTCGATAGATACAAATAATTATCCATCAGGTAGTTATAGTCTTCGGTTCAATTATGAAAAATCAATTTTTACTTATCCCTTCATCATTAACAAGTAGGCAGGAGCAAAACAATGAAAACATTATTGATATGTGCCTTTCTTGTCATGAGTTTAACTATGGCAGATGCCCAAGAGAGTCATCAGCCGCCGAGTGCGATGACATTTTCACAGAATTATTTGCTCTTACGCCATCAATCACCGAAGTTCCTTTATTCATGGAATTGGTCAAATGGACCTCGTGCCCTCAATGAACGCTATAAAATGAATGGCTATCATACACGAGAAACTTTTAATTATGACTATGATGAAAATGACACAACATTAGCACCTATGGTAAGTCATCATTTAATGCCCGACACCATCGAGTTTATGTGGAGTCCGGGTAAAATCCATAATGAGTATGAACCCTTCGATGCAATGGCTGCATTGTGGTATCCATGGCTTGACCCGTCGGATTCATCACGCAATTTTAAGGGCTTTCGCAATGATAAAACAGGAGCATCATTACCCTTTTTGCAAAGAAACAATAGCATCGGTTCATTGGATTCTTCCACCGCGTCGGGGCAAACGCTTTACTCATGGCGTTTGAATGGCAATCCGTCCATCACAGGGTTAGTGCCCGCTTTTTCAAAACCTTGGCTCGGCAATGAATTTGTGTATCGAAAAATCCACCCCGTCCTGCGGACAAGCCTCCGGTGGATGGGATTTATAATTCCAACGGGATGAGATGATAATACAAAGAAATTCATCCACCCTGTCCATATTCCTGCTTCGTATGTTTTGCCCCATCCCGTCCTTCCCCGCGGGGAAGGCATAAAAGACTTCTCCCCGTCGGGGAGAAAAAAAGAGGGGCAAATCTCAATCAATACATTCATCCACCCCGTCAGACTCCGTCTGCCACCCCTCAATGAGGGGAATTTTTGAAATTACAGGTTTTAATAATCAATAATTCTCTTTTCTTGAGTTTTTTTGTAAAAAAGTTGAAGAAAACAGAAAAAAGTAGTATTAAAGTAGTAATGGACATAATAATAATGGTCGTAAATTGCCTT
>ERZ761607.4295-NODE-4295-length-12752-cov-7.848547_pt1 | contig 12752 bp, 11 predicted proteins | sample MGYA00511164_ERZ761607 | MGnify/ENA primary metagenome ERZ761607 (study PRJEB28899, sample SAMN02445080) | bioreactor sludge metagenome | biome: EBPR sludge | place: Australia: Brisbane, Thorneside Wastewater Treatment Plant | collected 2011-06-22 ...
GGACGGCGCGCCCGAAGATGAGGTACCGCTGGAGCCGGACGATGGCGCCGAGGCACCGACGCGAAGGTAAGCGCCGGCGCGGTCGGGGCGGAAGGTCGTGACCGAATTCGCGCGGTGTCTGGACCGATTGCCCGAGCCGCTGCGCCGCGAGGTGGCTCAGCACTGGGAAGCCTTTGGAACCGCCGCGCGAGGGACGGGCGTCCCTCTGCCCAAGGGCGTGGTGCTGGAGCAACTGGTGACGGTCTGGTCGGGCAGCGAGTTCGTTGCCCGCGCCTGCGTCCGCCAACCGGCACTGTTGGCGGATTTGCTGGACAGTGGCGATCTGGCGACCCGCTACGCACCGGGCGATTACGTGTTCCGGCTGGAGCGGGCGCTGGCGCAGGCCATGGATGAAGACCGGCTCGGCGTGGCGCTGCGCCGATTCCGGTGCCGCGAAATGGTCCGCGTCGCTTGGCGCGATTTGGCCGGTCTGGCCGGGCTGGAGGAAACGCTAGGCGATTTGACCGATCTGGCCGAGCATTTGGTCGATGCGGTGCTGGCACGATTGCACGGCTGGCAGAGCCGCCGTTTTGGCGAGCCGCGTGACGCCGAAGGCCAACCGCAACGGCTGGTGGTGCTGGGTATGGGCAAGCTCGGTGGGCGTGAACTTAACTTTTCCTCCGACATCGATCTGATCTTCACCTATCCCCACCAAGGCCAGACCGACGGCGCGAAGGCCATCGGCAACGAGGAATTCTTCCGCCGGCTGGGCCAACGGCTGATCAAGACCCTGGCCGAACCGACCGCCGAGGGCTTCGTGTTCCGGGTGGACATGCGGCTGCGGCCGTTCGGCGATTCCGGGCCGCTGGCGATCTCGTTCGCCGCGTTCGAGGACTACTACCAGAATCATGGCCGGGACTGGGAACGCTACGCCATGATCAAGGCCCGAGTCATCGCCGGCGACCGGGAGGCCGGGGAGCGACTGCTGGAGGAACTGCGACCCTTCGTTTATCGCCGCTATCTGGATTACGGCGCGTTCGAGTCCCTGCGCGAGATGAAGGCCCTGATTACCCAGGAGATGGAGCGCAAGGGGATGCGGCGCAACATCAAGCTGGGGCCGGGCGGCATCCGCGAGATCGAATTCATCGGCCAGGCGTTCCAGCTCATCTACGGCGGGCGCGATTCGGCGCTGCGCGCGCGCGGCATCCTGCGGGTACTGGATCATCTGGCCGCCAGCGGCCGCCTGCCGGAACCGGCGGTCGCCAGCCTCAAGCGGGCCTACGACTTCCTGCGCCGGGTCGAAAATCGCCTGCAAGCCTGGGCCGATCAGCAGACCCACGATTTACCGGACGATGAACGGGCGCAATTGCGACTGGCCTTTGCCATGAGCCAGTCCAGTTGGGGCGCGTTCACCCTGGATCTGGCTCGTCATGTCGAGGCCGTGAGCCAGCAGTTCGCCCAGGTGTTCGGCGGACCGATGACGACCCCCGAAAGCGATGGGGGCGAAACCGCGCTGGCGGAACTGTGGCGAAACGAGGTGGACGAAGGGGCCGCGTTGCAATTGTTGGCCGACCATGGTTTCAAGCCGCCGACGCCAGCCTGGAATCGGTTGCGGGCATTGAAGGATAGTTTTAGTTATCGGACGATGAGTCCGCGCGCGCGCGCGCGGCTGGACGCGCTGATGCCGCCGGTGTTGCGGGCGGTCGCCGCCACGCCGGAGCCGACCGCGACCCTGGAGCGGGTACTGAGCCTGCTCGAAGCCGTCGCCCGCCGGTCGGTGTATCTGGCGCTGCTGATGGATCATCCGCATACCTTGGCGCACCTGGTCAAGCTGTGCGCCGCCAGCGGCTGGATCGGCGCGCACTTGGCCCGTTACCCCTTGTTGCTGGACGATTTGCTCAATCCCGCCGTGCTGTACGCCCCGCTGGATCGTCGGCAACTGGCGGCGGAATTGGATCTGCAACTGGCGCGGGCGCCAGCCGACGATCCCGAGGAACGGTTGAACGCACTGCGCTATTTCAAGCAGACGCAGGTGCTGCGGGTGGCCGCCGCCGATGTCAGCGGCGCCATGCCGTTGATGATCGTCAGCGACCACTTGACCGAAATCGCCGAAACCCTGCTGCGCGCGGTGCTGGATCTGGCCTGGGCCGACCTGCGGCCAAGGTTCGGTCAACCCCGCTGCGTGGTGGACGGCGTGGAGCGGGATGCCGGTTTCGCCATCGTCGCTTACGGTAAGCTGGGCGGCATCGAACTCAATTACGGCTCCGACCTGGACCTGGTTTTCCTGCACGACAGCGCCGGCGATCGGCAATTTACCGACGGACCACGCTCGATCGACAATTCCAGCTTCTTCGCCAAGTTGGTGCAGCGCATCATTCATTGGCTGACCACCCGCACCGGCGCGGGCGATTTGTACGAGGTGGACACTCGGTTGCGGCCCAGCGGCCGCGCCGGCCTGCTGGTCAGTTCCTGCGAGGCGTTCGCCGAATACCAGCGCCATCACGCCTGGACCTGGGAGCATCAAGCCCTGGCCCGCGCGCGGGTCGTGGCGGGGCCGGCGGCGCTGGCCGAACGGTTCCAGGCGATCCGCCGGGGCGCGCTGGGGGGCGCGCGCGATCCCGCTGCGTTGCGCCAGGAGGTTCGCGACATGCGCGAGCGGATGCGCGCCGAGTTGGACGCCAGCACCGCCGAGAGCTTCGATCTCAAGCAGGGCCGGGGTGGTATCGCCGATATTGAATTTATGGTGCAATATGAGATTCTGGCAAACGCCAGCCGCCACCCGGATTTGCTGATTTATCCCGACAACATCCGTCAGCTCGATGGGTTGGAGCGGTGCGACGTCCTGCCTGTCGCCGACGCCGCCCGGTTGCGCAACGCCTACCGGGCGCTGCGTCGGCGCATCCATCGGCTCAAGCTGCAAGAGCAGCCGGCCCGGGTTCCGGTGGATGAGGTGCGGGACGAGCGCGAAGACGTCATCCGGGTCTGGCGACGATTGATGGAAGGCGCTTGATGGCCTGTCCCGTGGAATGAAGGATTGAAACACATAGCGAGGAGATTCCGATCATGTCGATGGCCGACCGTGACGGTCTGATCTGGTACGACGGTGAACTGACCCCTTGGCGTGAAGCCAACACCCATGTGCTGACCCACACCCTGCATTATGGCATGGGGGTTTTCGAGGGCGTTCGCGCCTACGCCACCGACCGGGGCACCGCGATTTTTCGGCTTCAGGCCCACACCGACCGGCTGTTTCGCTCGGCTCACATCGTCGGCATGCCGATCCCTTACGGCAAGGAGGAGATCAACGCGGCCTGTCGGCGGGTGGTCGGCGCCAACAACCTGGCCAGCGCCTACATCCGCCCGATGGCCTTCTACGGCTCCGAAGGCATGGGCCTGCGCGCCGATAATCTGAAGGTTCACGTCATCGTCGCCGCCTGGGAATGGGGCGCCTACCTGGGCGCGGAAAATCTGGAGCGTGGCATCCGCATCCGCACCTCCTCGTTCAGCCGTCACCACGTCAACGTCACGATGTGCAAGGCCAAGGCCAACGGCAATTACATGAACTCCATGCTGGCGCTGGCCGACGCCCTGCGCGACGGTTACGACGAGGCCATGTTGCTGGACACCGAGGGTTATGTCTCCGAGGGCAGCGGCGAAAACATCTTCATCGTCCGCGATGGCGTGATTTATACGCCGGACCTGACCTCAGCCCTGGAAGGCATCACCCGGGACACCATCCTGCGCTTTGCCGCCGATCTGGGGATTCCGCTCAAGGAAAAGCGTATCACCCGCGACGAAGTCTACATCGCCGACGAGGCGTTCTTCACCGGCACCGCCGCCGAGGTGACCCCGATTCGCGAAGTGGATGGTCGCGCCATCGGTGCGGGTCGGCGCGGTCCGATCACGCAACGCCTGCAAGCGCTGTATTTCGATCAGGTGCATGGCCGCCGCGACGCCTATTCCGAATGGCTGACGCTGGTTTGAGGTTGTCGACAGCTCCCGATCACCACGATAAACAGGAGAATCGTTTCATGGTTGCCGCCGCCGCTGTTTCCGCCAAGGCTGTGCCCAACGCCCAGAAAACCTACGAAGTCAGCCGCGCCGAGTTGCCGGTGTCCTGCCCGATGCCGGACATGGCGGTGTGGAATTCCCATCCCAAGGTCTATTTGCCCATCGAGGCCACCGGCAAGGCCAAATGCCCTTATTGCGGGGCGGATTTCGTGTTGGTGAATTGAGTGGTTCTCCGGGCGCAAGCAAACTGACCGCGGATGCCGTTCGTCGTTTGGCGGTTCAGCGATGGCAAGGCTGGGCATGACAACCAGACCCAGGGGTTGGCCGAAGCCCTGGCCCGCTTGCGGTCGGTCGAAACCCACACGCTGGATCCGCTGCCGCTCTTGATCGCGTCGAGGGGCTTGTTACTCGGTCGCTTGTCCTTCTGGAACGATCTGCCAGCGCCGGATTTATTGCTGGGCGCCGGTCATCGTACCCATTGGTCGCTGTTGGCGGCGCGTCGAATCCGGGGTGGCAAGACCGTGGTGCTGATGCCCCCCAGCCTGCCCTTGCGCCTGTTCGATCTTTGCCTGATCCCGGAACACGATGCGCCGCCTACCCGCCCCAATGTGCTTGTCACCCGCGGGGCGTTGAGCCGTGTTCAACCGGCCGCTGCGCTGGACCCCCGACAAGGATTGCTGCTGATCGGCGGGCCATCCGCGCATTTTGGCTGGGATGACACGGCGTTGCGCCCACGGATCGCGGCGATTGTCACCGCCGATCCCGCGATGCGATGGACCCTGACCACGTCCCGCCGCACGCCTCCCGGTTTTCTAGAAGGTTTATCCGGCATGGCTGACGCGCGGCTGACGGTGGTTCCGGTCGCGGCCACCGGCCCGGATTGGTTGCCGGCGCAACTGGCACGGGCTGGACGGGTGTGGGTGACCGCCGACAGCGTATCCATGGTTTACGAGGCGCTGACCGCTGGCGCGGCGGTTGGCGTGTTGGACATACCGCGAAAACATTCCAGCCGAATCAGTCGAGGGCTTGACCGCTTGGCTGCCGACGGTTGGATAACTTCATTCGCCGACTGGCAACAACGCCGGCACTTGCACCGCCCAGCCGGCGTTTGCAACGAAGCGGAACGTTGCGCCCGCTGGATCGTCGAGCGGTGGCTCGGCTGAGTGTGGCGCAATTGCTGCCGGCCCTGAACGGCGGCGGCGTGGAACGGGGAACGCTCGAAGTCGCGCGGGAACTGGTCCGGCGTGGTCATCGCTCGGTGGTGATCTCCGCCGGTGGGCGCCTGGTTCCGGACTTGGTCAATGAGGGCAGCGAACATTGCCCCTGGCCACTCGGCGCCAAATCGCCGCTGACCCTGCGCTGGGTCTGGCCGCTGCGGCGCTGGCTGGCCGAACAGCGCATCGATATCCTGCACGCCCGCTCCCGATTGCCGGCCTGGATCGGCTGGCTGGCCTGGCGGGGGATGGACCCAGCGACCCGACCGCGCTTCGTCACCACCGTTCACGGCTTGTATTCGGTTTCCCCTTACAGCGCCATCATGGCGCGCGGCGAACGGGTGATCGCGGTGTCGGAAACCGTGCGCGACTATCTGCGACGCCATTATCCCATGTTGCCTGCGGAACGGATTCAGTTCATTCATCGCGGCGTCGACCCGGCGGCTTTCCCTTGGGGCTATCGACCTTCCGCCGCGTGGCGAGCCGATTGGCGACAGCAATATCCCCAACTGCAAGACGCGCCGATACTGACCCTGCCGGGCCGTTTGAGCCGGCTCAAGGGCCATGAGGATTTCATTGAGCTGATCGCCCGGTTGCGGGCGCGCGGTTGGCCGGCGCGCGGCCTGATCGTCGGCGGTGTCGAACCGCGCCGACAACGTTATGCTGGCCAACTCCGGCAAAAGGTGCGGTCGCTCGGTCTGGAGGATGCGATTCTGTTCACCGGCCACCGCGCCGACATGCGTGATATTTACGCGACCTCGACCCTAGTGCTGTCGTTGTCGGCTCAGCCCGAATCCTTCGGGCGCACGGTGCTGGAGGCGCTGAGCCTCGGTACGCCGGTCGTGGGCTATGATCATGGCGGCGCCGGTGAGATTCTGGCGCGACTCTATCCCGCCGGGCTGACGCCGTTCGGTGATCGGGATGCCCTGACGGCGCGGGTGAACGAACTGCTGACCACCGCGCCGCTGGTGCCGTCGGAGCCGATTTTCCCCTTGCGGCGGATGCTGGATGAAACGCTGGCGCTGTATGAGTCCTTGCATCAAGCGCCCAGGGACCGCGCATGAAACTCGCGCTTTCCGGGCGAACGCTGATCGTGCAACCGCTGCCTGGCATCGGCGACATGGTCTGGCATCTGCCGCATATTCACGCCATCGCCGCGACCACCATGGAGGGGCGGGTGGACCTTTTGACCAAGCCGCGTTCCCAGGCGGATCGGTTGTTGCGCGCCGATCCCCGTGTCGGACAAATCCTTTGGCTGGAACGGGAAGTGGGCCGTCACGCCGGGCCACGCGGTTTGCTGCGCTTGGCGGCGTTATTGCGACGGCAAGACTATCAGCGCGCGTGGTTTCTGCATGGCAGCGCCCGCTACGTCCTGGCGGCGCGGTTGGCTGGTATCTCCGAGCGGATCGGTTATGGGTTTGGCCTGCAATCGCTCTTGCTGAACACCCCGGCGCGGTTGGCTCCCGGCCTGCGCCATGCTCACCCTATCGCCCGGGCTGATGCCTTGCTCGATGGTCTGGGTCTTTCCCGCGCTGAATCGGGGCCACGCCTGGCGGTGGACCCCAGCGCGGAACGGGCGGTCGTTGACCGGTTCGCCCCGTGGCCCGCGCCCTGGATCGCGCTGGGTATCGGCAGCAGTGAACCCTGGAAACAATGGGGCGCGGCGCGATTCGCGGAATTGACGTTGGCGTTGCATCGACGGCGAATCGGCTCGATTTTTATCGTTGGCGGACCGGCGGAACGGGGGTTGGCCGACGAGATATTGGCGCGCGTCCGGGCCGATGGCGCCACGGCGGCGGATGCGGTGGCCCTACCGTTGGAACAGACGGCGGCCCTGCTGGGCCGATGTCGCGTCTATATTGGCAACGATACGGGCGTGCTCAACATGGCGGCCGCGTTGCAAGTGCCGGCCGTGGGCCTGTTCGGTGGCTCGACGCCATTGACCCATTCCCATTTCATTCACGCGATCGCGCCGCCGCCCGGCGAACGGGGCATGACGGCGATCACGGTTCCCCGTGTTCTCGAAACGCTCGCCTGGCTGAGTTGGCCCGATGAAACTCACCACGCTCCCTGACGATCTCCAGAACGCCTTCTTTCGGAACGGCTGGCTGTTGCTGGCGGCGTTGCCGCTGACCCAACTGGGTGGACGCGCGTTGTTCAACGGCGTCGCCGGGTTGTATGCCGTGTGGGGACTGTTCAGCCTTTGGAGCCGCCGCGCCCGGCTGGATCGCACCACCGCTTTGTTGTACTTGACTCTGCTGGGCGTATTCCTGCTGGGAATTCCCGGCGCGATTGATCCAGTGGATGCGCTCAAAAGCTGGGCAACTTTTTTCATGTACAGCTTGAGCTTGCCGCTGATGCAGGTGGCGTTGCGAGAATCCCCGACTCATCCGGACCGTCTGCTGAACGCCATGGCGTTGTTTGGCGGGATCACCTTGATAGGGTTGGTTTTGCTATTGCCCTATCATGTCCTCGGCTGGTCCGGTCAGCCGTTCGATCCCGGCAGCCAATTGCGGGAGGACAATCTGCCCTTTCTCTTGCCGTTCATGCTGATCTGGGTCTGGCGACAAGGCGCTGGGCGCTGGCGCCATGGGGCCATGGTCGGCATCGTCGCCGTCGCCCTGGGTTATGTGGCGCTGTCCGAGGGTAGGGCGGCGCTGCTGGGCCTGACCGTCGGTTTGACGGTGTTTTGTTGGCTGGTTTTGGGCTGGCGACTGCGCTGGAGCGCGCTGCTGGCGGCGCTGGCGCTGGTGGTCGGCATCCTCGCCAACACCGTTCCTTTCCAAAAAAGCGAATTGGACCCGAACCGCCCGCTGGATGCCTTCACTAGCGGGCGCACCATCCTGTGGCGGCAGGCGTTGCAACATCCCCCCGATCGAACTTGGCTGGGCGTGGGAATCGGCAATGGGTTTCATGCCCGCGAGGTGTTGAGTTTCGAGATGGGTGGCGACCGAATACAGGTCAAGCATCTCCATAATTTCCTGCTGGATGCCTGGTACGAGACCGGCCTGCTGGGACTTGGTCTGTTGGTGATCCTGATCGGCGCCGTGTTCGCGCGGTTAGGGCGGGCCTGGCGGCGGCTGTCCGCCGAGGACCGCCAGCGCGCCGGCGTGCTGCTGGCGGCGGCGCTGGCCATTATCACCGCCGGGTTGCTGAGCTTTGGCTACACATCCCGATATTTCGCCTGCTATGGCTTTGCCTGCCTGGGAGGATTGAGCTATTTCGCTATGTCGCCACCAGCAGCCGCTGATAAAAATCCAGATAGGCGCTGACGATATGCCGCTGGCTGTAATGGGTTTCCACTTTCTTGCGGCCTTGGAACGCCAGTCGCGTTCGCAGCGGCTCGTCTTCCAGAAGCAGCCGAACGCCATTGGCCAGCGCACGCGGTTGTCGATGGGGAACCAGCCAGGCATCTTCACCGTGGGCGACGAGCTCCAAGGCTCCTGCGGTCTGGGTGGACAACACCGCGCGGCCATGTCCCCAGGCTTCCAGGATCACGTTGCCCAGCGTTTCGTGGCGCGACGGGCAGATAAAGAGATCGGCCAGTTCGTAGTAGGGATGGGGATCGAGTTGCCAGCCGACCCAGCGGATTTGGCTGCCGATGCCCAGTTGCTCCGCATGCTTGCGAAGCTTGACGTTCAGGGGACCGTCGCCGACGATGACCAAAATCAGCGGTCGGTGGTGAAAAGCCGTTTCGAGCATGGCCAGGGCAGTCAGGAGATCCTCAAACCCCTTGACCGGGTGCAATCGACCGACCGCCGCCAGAACCAACGCATCCTCGGGAATCACCAGTCGCCGCCGCCAGTCTGCCAGTTGCTCCGGCGAGCTGGCGGCGGGAATGTCGACAAAGTTGCCGATGTGGGCGATGCGCGCCGCTGGCAAGCCGTTGCGGACCAGATAATCGCAGATACCCTGGGTGTTGCCGACCCAGGCATGAGCGTGGCGATAGCCCTTCAGGTCGTAATAACCGCCCAAGCGAGCGACATGGATCGGGCGTTGGCCCAGGCCCAGATGAGTCAACCGTGTGGCCCGACCCATGTAGGTCTGGACGATGTCGGGTCGATGATCGCGTAGAATCTTCCCGATCCGCCAGCGCGACGGTAAATCCCAGATGGCCCGCATCGGCACGTGGAATTGCCTGACCTCGGCCCGCAACTTGGCCGCCACCCCGCCACCTGGGCTGTTGATGGCCAACACTGGCTGGCCTTGCTCCAGCAAGGCATTGACCAAGCGAACATGAAACAACTCGGCCCCGCCGAGCGCCTGGCCAGCGACGATGTGGGCCGACGTGATCATGGGTTCATGATAACCGGTTCAAGGTCAGGCAAAATGGGACGTGTCGTTGGTGAAGAAGCAGGCACGGTCTCCAAATAAAAAAGCGCTTTCGGAAACACACAGTTCATGACTGCACAAACCCGGCTTTCGGTATTTATCACCACATACAACAATGGCCGTACCTTGGCGGCCTGCCTGGAAAGCGTCAAATGGGCCGACGAGATCGTCATGCTGGATTCCTTCAGCACCGACGATACCCTGGCCATCGGTCGGTGCTACGGCGCGCGCATCGCTCAGCATAAGTTCATGGGCTACGGTCCGCAAAAACAAATGGCGCTGGCGGCGACCGCCAACGACTGGGTGCTGTTGCTGGATGCCGACGAGGCGCTGTCGCCCGCGCTCCAGGCGGAGATTCGCCAGTTGCTGCAAGCCGGGCCGGCGGCCGAGGGCTATGAGATCCCGCGTCAGGAACAGTTGTTCTGGCGCATGTACCACCCGGCGACCCGGATGAATCGTTATTTGCGCCTGTTCGACAAGCGCCGAGGCGGCATCGACGACATGCCGATTCACGCCGCGCCCAAGATTCAGGGCCGCGTCGCCCGGCTTGAGGCGCCGCTGTATCACTATGGCGAGACCGACATTCACACCAAGGTCGAGAAGATCAACGCCTACTCGACCGGTTTGGTGGCGGACAAGATCAAAAGACAGCGCTGGGGTATCCCGCTGATCATGCTGTTCTACCCGCCGCTGTTCTTCATCCGCAGCTATCTGTTCAAGCGCAACTTTCTGAATGGCTGGGCTGGCTTTATCAACTCGGTGGTCGCGGCGTTCTATGTCTTCCTCAAGTACGCCAAGCTGTACGAATATCATCAATTGGCCAGGCACGGAACCCGATTGTTGCCGGCGGACGCTCCAGCCCCGCCAGACGGGCAGCGACCTGGATCGACCGGTAAAACCTGATGCGCGTCCAGCCCGCGGCACCGGATCACGCTTTCCCTTGTGTCGTTTCGCGCAGATGTCGTAGCACCCGCGCGGGCGTCAGCATCGCCATGCAACTGTGGTGCGAACAGGTCTTGCGATAGCAGTTGACGCAGGGCAACTCGGCTTGCAGCGCGGTTACGTTGTCGCCCAGCGGCTTGACCCGGCGCGGATCGGTGGGGCCGCACAGCACCGTCATCGGCGCGGGCGTGGCGGCGGCCAGGTGCGCGGTGCCGGTGTCGTTGGCGACGATGAGGCGGGCCGGCTCGCATAAAGGTGGGATATCCAGAATCTCGGTCTGTCCGGCCAGATTCACTAGCCAGGGACCGCATTGCTGGGCAATGCGTTGGCATTCGTCCATTTCATCCGGCCCGCCGATCAGCACGATCCGCTCCAATCCCTCTCGATGTAACTGATTGGCCAGCATGGCATAACGGGCGGGCCCCCAGCGTTTCAGATGGCCATGGACGTTGCAGCCGGGCAGAAAGATCGCGTAGCCGCCTGGCGCTAGCCCGTGGTGCTCCATAAACGTTTGGGCGCGCGCGCGATGGCGTTCGGGGATATGGAGAACCGGCCGTGACGTCGTCGCCGGAATGCCGCCCGCTTCCAGGGCGACGCGGCCACGAGCGATGGTATGCGCTGGTCGGGGCAATTCCTCTGGCGCGAGGTTGTAGGGCAGTTGGCGGCGATTGCCGAGACGGTAACGGATGCGGCGACCGCTCAACCCCAGCAGGCTTAGCAGCAAGCGAGAGCGGTCATTGCATTGGAGATCGATCACCAGATCGTAATTGCCCTCTCGTACCTGTCGCAGCCAGGTTCTCATTTGATGGAGTCGGCGGCGGTGGTCGCGCCAATCCACAGCCAGAATCCGTTGAAATCGGGGATCGTGCGCGAAAAGCAGATCGCGCCAAGCGGGCTGGGTGTCGAGATGGATTTCCCGGTCAGGGAAAGCTCGGACAATGTCCTCAAACAGGGCGGTGGCGATAATCACATCCCCCATGGCGCTCCACTTGATGATCAGGATACGGCCAATGCTGGGATCGGTGGGGAGATCGGCGCGGTAACGCATGGCGGGGAAAGGCCCGGGGTCAGAGGTTGTAAAGATTCGGATTGCCTGGGGGCCGCGTCTTGAACCGGCGATGAACCCAGAGATATTGCTCGGGCGCTTGACGGATGTGGTGCTCCAGTAATGCGTTGATGCGCTGGGTGTCGGCGGCGACATCGTCGCTTGGGAAATCCTCCAGGGCGGGCAGAATGACGACCTCATAGCCCGCCGTTCCTGGCAAGCGCCGGGGGAAATAGGGCACCACCGCCGCGCCGCTCAGGGCCGCCAGCCGCGAGGTGGCGGTGATCGTGCAGGCGGGGATGCCGAAAAATGGCACGAAGACGCTGTTGCGTCGGCCATGATTCTGGTCGGGCGCGTACCAGACCGCGCGGCCCTTCTTGAAGGCGCGCAACAGACCCCGCAGATCCTCGTGCGGCAACGGTGGGAAACGAGATCGGCGCTCGCGTTCGCGGCGCATCACGGTTTCGTAGAGGGGGTTCTTGTGGGACCGATACATGGCATGGAAAGGCTGATGCCAGGTGATGAAGCGAGCGCCCAGTTCCAGGGGGGTAAAGTGACCGGTCAGCAGGATAACGCCCTTGCCACGATCCAGCGCCTGTTGCAGATGCTCAAGGCCCTCGACCCGCGCCAAGCCGCGCAGCCTGTCGTCGGGTGTCCACCAGGCCATTGCCGTCTCGAACAGGCCGATGCCGAGAGTGGCGAAATGTTTCTCTAGCAGGGTGGCCCGTTGAGTCGGCGACAGCTCTGGAAAACATAGCGCCAAGTTAATCTCGGCGATACGCCGGCGCCGACGGGCGATTTTGCCGATCCAGCGGCCAATTTGATCGCCAAGCGCCAGTTGCCAGGGAAACGGCAGCGCCGCCATGAGCTTCATCAACCCCAGCCCCAGCCAGACTGGCCAGTAGCGTGGCGCCAGAAAATGCAAATTAAACAATTTGATGCGTGTGTTCACGATGGTTGCGGCGAACGGTAAGGGCACTCTTGCAAGAAGCGGTTTCGTCCGCTTTTTGCAGTTCGGTGTGGGTGACGCGCTATCATGGTGGCTTCGAAGTCGTGGGTCGATCGACGATGGCTCGGCGACACCGGGTTTTAGCGGGGCCAAACCCGGCTGCGACCGTGATACTCCAGTCTAGATTGTAAGGCTGGCCGGCTGCCATCACGGTATTGTAGTGATCCAGGGCAATCGCGCTATGTGGGGGGTTGACAGCAGGCTGATTGCTAGGGTAGCG
>ERZ761607.4298-NODE-4298-length-12743-cov-4.756542_pt1 | contig 12743 bp, 8 predicted proteins | sample MGYA00511164_ERZ761607 | MGnify/ENA primary metagenome ERZ761607 (study PRJEB28899, sample SAMN02445080) | bioreactor sludge metagenome | biome: EBPR sludge | place: Australia: Brisbane, Thorneside Wastewater Treatment Plant | collected 2011-06-22 ...
CGCGCGGGACGCCCGCCGAGATGGAGGAGGTGCTCGCCTTCCTCGAAGCCGATCAGCGCACGCGCCCCTTCGGCGACGTGCTCTGCGAGGGTCGCTTCGCGCGACGGCTCGAGCGTTGGCCCGGCTTCTCGCCCGAGAGCTTCTATCTGGCGCGCAGCGCCCGAGGCACCTTGGTCGGCTGCTTCGCGCCCTGGGACGCCCACCCGGTCAAACGCTACCGCGTGCTCGAGTACCGCGGCTCGATGAAGGCGGTGAAGCTCGGCTACGGGCTCGCCAGCAAGGTGCTGCGCTCGACGCCGCTTCCCGAGCCGGGCGAGCTCTTGCGCTACGTCTACGCGACGCACCTCTGCGTGCCGAGCCACGACCCACGCGTGCTCGCGGCGCTCCTCGATCGCGCGTACGCCGATCTGCGCGGCGGTCCGCACTCGTTCCTGATGCTCTACCTGGAGCACGACGACCCGCTCCGCCCCGCGCTCCGCGGCTACCTCGCGAGCGGGATGAACGCGACGTTCTACTCCGTCTGCGCGCCCGACAGCCCGTGGGCCACCTACGACTTCGGCACCGACGCGAAGCCTGGGACTCCCGGCTACGTACGGCCGGGCTTCGAGATCGCGCTCGCGTGAGCGTGCTCCTCCTCCATCGACTCTCAATCGAGCGATTCACGAAGATCTCCTGAAGATCGCATCCGACTGACCCGCTTCTCCTTCGCTTCTCCTCCGCTCCGCCGAGGCTCTCCATGACCACCGTCTCGTTTCCCTTCCGACCTTTCGCTCCGCTTCGCGCCCGCGGCCACGCGCTCGCCGAGCGCGCCCGAGCCAAGGGTTGGGACGTCCCCACGCTCCGCGACCCGCGCTTGCCCTTCGCCGCGATCCTCTCGCTCTATGGGATCCTCGGGTTCACGTTCCTCGGCTTCAACCGCAGCGCCACGCAGATGCTCGCGATCGTGGCCACCGGCGCCGCGCTCGACGCGGGCCTCGCGTGGGGTCTGCGTCGCAAGCGACTGGTCCCGCTCTCCGCGTACATCTCGTGTTGTTCGCTCGCCCTCCTGCTCAACTACTCGCATTCGAGCTGGGTGCTGCTCTTCCCCGTGCTGCTCACGGTCGGCTCGAAGTACGTCTTCACCTTCGAAGGACGGCACGTCTTCAACCCGTCGATGTTCGGGATCTCCACCTCCCTTCTTCTGACGCAAGAGCTCATCACCGCGGCCCCTGCGTACCAGTGGGCAGGCGGCAGCGTGACGATGAGCCTCTTCATGCTGATGGCCGCGCTCACGCTCTTCGTGCTCAAGGTCGGCCGCAACTGGCTCGTGGGGAGTTTTCTCGTCTTCTACGCGCTGCAGACCGCATTCCGCGCGTGGTTCCTTCGCCACCACATCCCCGCCGAGATGCTGATCGTCGGCACGCTCGGCTCGCCCCCCTTCTTCCTCTTCACCTTCTACATGCTCACGGATCCGGCGACCTCGCCGAAGACGCCGAAGGGCCAGGTCCTCTTCGCGTTCGTGCTCACGCTCGTCGACCTCTACCTGCACGTGAAGGAGAGCGTCTTCACGTTCTTCTACGCCGCGCTCGCCATGGGCACCGGCAAGCTGCTCTTCCTGCACGGGCGCGCGTTCGTGAAGGGGCCCGGCGCGTACCTCCGCGCGCGGCTCACCTGGCCGGTGCTCCGCCCGATCGCGGCCATCGCGGTGCTCTTCGTGCTCACGGTCGGGAGCTGGTTCTTCGTGCTGCGCCCGGCCGCAGCGGCGAGCGTGGATCCGGGCTTCCGCATGGAGCGGCTCGCCGGAGAACGCACGGGCCTCGCGGTCCGGATGGGCGACCTCTTCGAGCAGGTCGATCCGCGCGTGCAGCACGTCGCGAAGTGGATCCTCTCCGTCGGCGACGCGGCCGCGGTAGGAGACGTCGACGGCGACGGACGTCTCGACCTCTTCTTCACCAACCTCCTCAAGCACGACGACGATCGCCACGCGCTCTACCGCAACGTGAGCGACTTCTCCTCCCAGTCGGCGGGGTCAGCCGCCGACCTCCGCTTCGAGCGCGTGCCGCTCCCCGCGGTCGACGCGCGCTTCGGCGACCGCGCCTACGTGAACGACGGCGTGGGGCTCCCGGCCGGCGCGACCTTCGTCGACTACGACGGGGACGGCGATCAGGATCTCGCGCTCGCGGTGGGCTTCGGACGCTCGCGCCTCTTGCAGAATCGCCTCGTGGAGGACGGCGCGCTCGCGTTCGTCGACGTGAGCGAGCAGGTCGGCCTCGACGAGCCCTCGGTGAGCCTCGCGATCACCTTCCTCGACGTCGATCGCGACGCGCGGCTCGACATGGTCGTCACCAACAGCGTCGACCCCTACCTGCGCGACTACGACCCGCCGCGCGAGCTCAACCTCTTCGCGCTGCCCGAGGCGGAGCACGAGGGCGACCGCCGCATGTTCCACTTCATGCACGACGGCTGGCACGACGCGGCGAACGGCGGCGCGAACCTGCTCTACCGCGGCACCGGCGAGACCTTCGAGCAGGTCGACGCGCGCGCGCTCGGGCTGCGCGAGACCCATTGGTCACTCGCGGTGAGCACCGCGGATCTCGATCACGACGGCTTCACCGATCTCTACGTCGCCAGCGACTTCGGCCCCGACGACGTCTACCTGAGCCGCCCGGGCGCGGGACCCTTCGGTCGCGTCTTCGTGCGGCAAGAGGGGCCGCGCTTCGGCACCATCGGCCGCGACACCTACAAGGGCATGAACGCCTCGGTCGCGGACTTCGATCGCAACGGCTTCCTCGACGTCTACGTCTCCAACGTCCACCACTCGCTGCAGGCCGAAGGCTCGCTGCTCTGGATGGTCTACCCGGACGAAGACTCGGACACGGGCATCGCGTTCGTCGACGAGGCGACGCAACGCGGCGCGCTCAACGAGCGTCGCTTCGGTTGGGGCGCGGGGGTCGGCGATCTGAACGGCGACGGTTGGTTCGACATCGTGCAGGCCAACGGCATGGTCGACGACCGCCTCGACGCGCGGGACTACGAGCGCAAGGACTACTGGTACGTCAACCACAAGCTCATGCAGTCGGGGCCCGAGGTCCACACCTACGCGGACATGTGGGGCGACATCCGCGGGCGCGTCATCTACCCGAACGAAGCGCGGCGCGCGTATCTGAACCTCGGCGCGCGCGGCGAGCGTTTCTTCTCCGACGTGGCAGCCGAGATCGGCATCGACGATCCCGACAACTCGCGTGGGGTGGTGGTCGCGGATCTCGACGACGACGGCGACCTCGATCTCGTGATCACCAACCAGCACGGGCCGAGCTCGGTCTACCGCAACGACCTGCAGCAGCGGCCGAACGCCCCGTCGTGGGTCGGTCTCGCGCTCGAGGGCGATGGAGCGCGTACGCATCGCAGCGCGATCGGTACGCGCGTGACCCTGCGCTACGAGGAGAACGGCGAGGCGGTCGAACAGACCGCCGAGGTCGGCGTGCTCGGCGGGTTCTCCGCGGGTCGCGATCCGCGCCTGCACTTCGGGCTCGGACGTCATCACGGGCCGGTCGAGGTCACGATCCACTGGCTCGGCGCGCCGAGCGAGACCCTCACCCTCGAGAGCGGTCGCTACCACGCGATCCGGCAGGCGGAGTGATCGCCGTGGAGCCGTTCTCGCTTCGTTTCGTCTTGCTCGCGCTGGTGCTCGTCGTCGGCGCGATCGGTCGCGCGTTCTACGCACGGCAGAACCGCGCCGAAGTTCTAGGCGGCCGCATCAGCCGCGCGAAGGCGGTCTGGCTGACCTTCGCGGTGCTCTACTGGCTCGGGGTGTGTCCGCTCCTCGCGTTCGAGCCGAGCCTGCCGTGGCGTTGGCGCGTCGTGCTCGGCGTGTTCGGCGCGCAGTTCTGGCTGCGTGGCGTGGCCGAGATCTGGATGCTCTACGTCACGAAGAACTGGCGGCCCCCGTACGGCATCGCGCACGACGTCTTCAGCGTCGCGCTCGTGATCGGGACGACCCTCTGGTTCGGTCCCCTCACGACCGACGCCCCGAACCTCGTGGGCCTCGGCGTCACCGCGCTGCTGCTCGCGTCGTTGATCGTGGAGACCTACTACGCGTGGGTCTTCTTCGGGCTCGTCGAAGGCAAGACGACGGGCGACGACGGCGTGTGGTTCGCCGATCAGCACGACCCGCGCTTCGTGCGCGTGAACCGACTCACCGCCACCGTGAACGTGCCGCTCTTCGTGGGGCTCGCGGCGCTCCTCGGCGTGGCCTTCGGAGGACTCTGATGTTCGTCACCGACCGCTGTGACGTCGCGGGAGCTTCGCTCGCGTACGACCTCTTCCCCACCGACCGGCCCGACGCGCCCTGGCTGATCCTCGTGATGGGCTTCGGCGTGCAGCGCATCCACTGGCCGGACGGGTTTTGCGAAGAGCTCGCCGCCCACGGCCTGTGCGTGGTGCGCTTCGATCTGCGCGACTCGGGGGAGTCGCGCATCGCTCACGCGCCTTCTCCCTGGCAGGTCGGTCTGCACGCGCTTCGCACGGCGCTTCGCGGTCGCATCCTCGACGGCCTCGACGCGCGCGCTCTCTTCCAGGGAACGCTGCCGTATTCGCTCGATGCGTTGGCCGACGACGTCATCGCGCTGATGGACCACCTCGGCGCGGAGAAGGCGCACCTGGTCGGCATGAGCTTCGGGGGCGCGGTGGCGCAGCACGCGGCGTGTCGGCATCCGCAGCGCGTACGCTCGCTCGTCAGCATCGCCTCGACGACGGGCAAGCTCTCGGTGTCGATGCCCACGCGCCGCGCGTTGCCGGTGATGCTCGCCGCGCCCGCGAAGACACGCGAAGCGGCGGAGGCGGCGTTCCTCGCGGCGCTCTCGGTCGTCGGAAGCAAGACCCTGCGCACGCCGGAGGACGATGCTCGTCGCATCGCGGCGCAAGCGTTCGAGCGCGAGGAGGCGCCGGAAGGTCGTTGGCGCATGCTCTTCGCGATGCTCGCGGCCGGCGATCGGACCGAAGCGCTGAAGACGCTGCGCGTGCCGACGCTCGTGCTCCACGGCGCCGACGATCCGCTGGTGCCGCCGCGCGCGGGCGAGGCGACGGCCGCGGCCATCCGAGGTGCGAGCCTTCAGATCGTCGGAGGCATGGGGCACGACCTGCCGCCCGCGCTCTGGCCGCAGCTCACCTCGGACATCGCGAAGCACGCCTTCGCCGCGGAGCCCTACGTGCCGCGTCCGGCCAACGACCTCGTCGCACCCCTCGGAGGATCCCGATGAGTGAGCTCGATTTCACCCGCCCCACGGTCTGGGCGACCTGCGCGATGTTGCTCGCGGCGATGCTGGTCGACGTCGCGCTGCGCGACCGCTACGCGGCGGGCGGTGGCGAGCGCGACGCGGGCACCGCGCGTCGGCTGATCGTGTCGCTCAACGTCAGCTCGATCGTCTTGTTCGCGCTGCCGATGCTCGGCGTCGCGTCGTTCGCGCCGCGGACCACCGCGCTGCTCGCGCCGATCGGCGTCGGAGTCTGCGCGCTCGGTCTCCTCGTCCGCTACGCCGCGATCTTCCACCTCGGCCGCCTGTTCACGTGGCGCGTGACGATCCTCGACGGACATCGCCTCCACACCTCGGGCCTCTTCCAGGTCGTGCGTCACCCGAGCTACGCGGGCGGAATCCTCGCGATGGTCGGCGCGGCGCTCGCGTTCGGCTCCTGGGGCGCGCTGCTCTTCTTCGTGTGCACCCACGTGCCGGTGATCGTCCACCGCATCCTCGTCGAAGAGAAGGTGCTCGCGTCGACCTTCGGGGAGGCGTGGCGGCACTACTCCGCTCGCACTGCGCGCCTGGTCCCGTTCATCTGGTGAGCCGTGTCGGCGCGGATCGCGTTACCACCCCTCTCGCGGCAGACCTACCGGCGCGCGTTGCTGCCGGAGCTCGATCTCGCGCCGAAGCGCGCCGACCGAGCGGTGGTGGTGCACCTGCTCGTCCACCTCGCGATCCTGATCGGCCTCGGTCTCACCACGGCGCGGCACGCCTCGGCGTGGCCGCTCTGGGCGACGGCGCTGCTCGCTCTACCGGCGGGGCACTCGCTGATGGTCGCCGCCTTCGCCGCGCACGAGCTCGGTCACGGCGCGGTGCGCATGCCGCGTCGTCTTCGGGTCGTCCTCGTCCACCTCGGTTGGACCTTCGCGATCTTCGCGACCGCGACCACGCAGAGCCGCGCCCACAACCAGCTCCACCACAAAGAAGAAGCGTCGCGACGCGATCCGGATCGTCGCCTCACGCGCGCCGAGATCCTCGAAGCGGGTGGTGAGCACCTCGTGCCTTGGATCTTCCCGAGCTCCGCGCACCCGATCTCCGGCTCGATCTTCGGCTTCGCGACCAGCGTCTTCGGCTACCACACGAGCCTCTTCTGGCACTCGGTGCTGCGCACTGGCCAGCTCTACGATCTGCGGCTCTCGCCCGCGCAGCGACGTCGCGCGATCCTCGAGGGCGCCTCGAACGGCGCGGTGCAGATCGGGCTCTTCGCGCTCTCCGGCTTCTCGGGCGCGATGGCGCTCTACCTCGCGCTCTCCTACTTCGTCGGCGCCACGCTCGCGGGCGCTTACATCGCGACCAACCATCTGCTCTGCGGGCACGTCGAGGACCCGGCGAAGAGCGACGTGCTCGCGACCACGGTCTCGCTGCGTTTACCCGCGTGGCTCGACTTCTTGCACCTGCGATTCAGTCATCACGTCGAGCACCACCTCTTTCCGGGCGCACCCGCGTCGGTGCTTCCGCAGGTGCGGCGCGCGTTGCTTCGGCACTTTCCGGAGCGCTTCGTGATCCTCGGTTGGGGTGAAGCCCTGCGGATGCTCCTGCGTTCGCCGATCGCGATCGAGAGCTCGAACACGTTGGTGCATGCCGACGGAACGGGCGCGCATCGCGTCGACTTTCCCGTCTTCCACGAAGGACCCTTTCGCGGGTTCGAGAAGCGCCACGACGAGGTGAGCTCGTGAGCTCCGCCGCCCACGTTCGACTCCGCGCGCAGATCGTGTGGCCGCTGCTCGTGGGCGCGGTGTGGCTCGGCTGGGCGCTCGCGGTGCCGCGCGATCTTCCGCTGCACGAGACGTGGCCGCTCGGGGTCGCGATGCTCCTCGGCTCGTTCGTCGCAGGCGCGACGAGCGAGGGCGGTGGCGCGATCGCCTTTCCGGTGATGACGTTGCTGTTCGCGATCCCGCCGATGATCGCGCGGGACTTCGGGCTGATGTGCCAGACGGTCGGGATGGGCGCGGCTGCGCTCGTGATCCTCACGCGTCGCACGCCGATCGCGACCGACGCGCTGCGGTGGGCGGCTCCGGCGGGGATCGTCGGGCTCGCGTTCGGTCTGCGCTTCGTCGCGCCCCACCTCTCGGGGCCCGCGGTGAAGATCTTCTTCTGCTCGCTGTGGGCCGCCTTCGCGCTGGCGCACGTGCGGGCGAGCCGCCACTCGCGCGCCGCTCGCGCCGAGCGCGACGACCACACCGCACGCACCGATCATGCTGCGCGCGCCGATCTCGCCGATCACGCCGAGCGCGCACCGACCACGTCACGGAGCTGGCTCGCGGTCGCAGGCCTGCTCGGCGGCGTCGTGTCGAGCCTCGTGGGGACCGGCCTCGACATCGTCGTGTTCTCGGTGCTCGTGTTGCGCCTCGGGGTGTCCGAGACCGTCGCGACGCCGACCTCGGTCGTGCTGATGGCGATCGGGAGCGCCTTCGGCTTCGCGCTCCGCGCGCTCGACGGCGGCCCTGCCCCCGACGCATGGGCGTATTGGTGGACCTGCGTCCCGGTCGTGGTGGTCGGCGCTCCGCTCGGCGCGCGCTTCATCGAAGGGCGAGGCCGCGTGTTCCTCTCGCGGCTGCTCTACGTGTCGATCGTCGGACAGCTCGTCGGCGCCTTGGTCCTCTTGCCGCTGACGCCGATGCTCGTGCTCTTCGGGCTGGCGACCTTCGTCGCGGGAGTCGGCGTGTTCCTCGGCGTCGCGCGCCCACTCCAAGTAGCAGACATGCAGGCGGTCGGCGTGCAGGCGGTCGGCGTGCGCGCGGGCGACGCACGAGGTCCGGAGGCGCCTTGAACGCACCGCGCGGTCTCGAGGCGCTCTTCGCGGCGCTGCTTCGTCGTCGCACGAAGGCCCTCGCAGCGGTCGTCGTGCTGGCGGCGCTCGCGTCCGTGCTCGCGGCGCGCGTGCGCCCGAACTACGACGCCGAAGCGTTCTTGCCGACCTGGGATCCGCGCCGGCAGGTGTTCGAGGAGCACGCCGCGGCGTTCGCGGGCGCCGCGCGACGGGTGAGCGTGTTCGTCGAAGGCACGCTCGACGAGCGGACGCACACGCGCCTCGGTGCGGTCGCGCGGGCACTGCACGACGAAGGCCTCGAGGACGTCACGTGGATCGGAAACGTGGAGCTCGCCTCCGCGGACCCCGACGACCCGTTCTCGTTGCGGGTCGACGCGCCGTTCGCCGATCCGTCGCGCGCGGCGGAGGCACTCGCATCGCGCCGCGACGATCCGCTGCTCGTCGGTCGACTCTTCGATCCCGACGCGGACGCCTTCGTGGTCCACGCGACCTTGCCCGAAGATCGCGATCACCCGGAAGGGCAGCTCGCGCTCGAGGCCTCGCTCGAGCGAAGGCTCGCGCCGCTCCGCGCCGGAGGCGCCGTCGTGCGCGTGGCGGGTCTCCCGGTGCTCAAGGCGCGTGGCTTTCGGCTCGTGCAGGGCGACGCGACGCGCTTCCTCTCGCTCGGGATCGCGCTCGTCACGCTCTTGCTCTTCGTGGTGCTCCGGCGCTTGCGTGACGTGCTCGCGATCCTCGGCTCGTTGGTCCCTCCGATCGTGATGACGCTCGCCGTGATGGGCGCGACGGGAACCCCCATCAGCGCGCTCACCAGCTTCGTGCCGCTGCTCGTGTTGATCGTGGGGGTCTGCGACGCGCTCCACCTCGTCGAGGAGGTGCGGGCCCAGCGCGCTCTCGGGTTGGCGCGCCGTGAGGCGATCGCGCGTGCGTTCTCTTCGCTCGTCCGGAGCTGCTTCCACACCTCGTTCACCACCGCGGTCGGCTTCGCGAGCCTCGCGACCAGCAACGTCGCGATCGTGGTCGAGCTCGCGATCTTCACCTCGCTCGCGGTGATGCTCACCTACGCGTCGACGATGCTCGTGCTGCCGCTCCTGCTCGATCTCGGCGTCGAGCGACCGGTCACGAGCACGCGCTGGCTGGATCTCGGGGTGGACGCGCTCACGAGCGCCGCGCGTCGCCACGCGAAGCGACCGAGCGCGCTGCTCCTCGGCGCGATCCTCGTGCTGTGCGTGGTGGCGGTCGCAGGGGCCACGCGCCTTCGGACGAACGCGACGATGATCGACGACGTCGATCCCGATCATCCGCTGATGCGCGATCTGACGTGGCTCGAGGAGCAGGGCCTCGGCCCGTTCTCGGTCGAGCTCTGGATCCGAGGCGAAGGCGACGCGCTGATGGAGCCCGAGGCGCAGGCGTGGATGGCGCGCACGACCGAGTGGGTGCGTCGCGGTGAACCCGTGCGCACGGTGCTCGGCCCCCCCGACTTCCTCGCGTCCGCGGCGCGTGCGCTCGACCTGCCGCCGCCACGCACGCGCGAAGAGATCGCGCAGCTCTCGCTCTTGCTCGAGATGGCCGCGCCGTCGGGGCTCGACGAGGTGTGGCGTCCGGCCGAGCACGAGGCACAGATCGTGGCGTCGGTCGTCGATCTCGGCAGCGCGCGCATGGGCCCCTTCTTCGACGCCTGGGAGACGCGGCTGCGCGACGACCCGCCGCCGGCGGGGGGGGGCGCCGATCTCACGGGCGTGTTGCGGCTCGCGCACGTCACGTTGATCGACATCGTCGACGGCTTCGCGACCTCGCTCGCGCTCGCGACCTTGGTCGTCTGGCTGCTCGTGAGCACGATCTTTCGTTCGCTCTGGCACGGCTTCGTCGCCCTCGTGCCGAACGTGCTGCCCCTCCTCGCGATGCTCGGCGCGATGGGCGCGCTCGGGCTCGACGTGAAGCCTTCGACGCTCTTGGTGTTCAGCGTCGCGTTCGGCGTCGCGGTGGACGACACGCTGCACCTCATCGGCCGCGTGCGGGAGCGCCTGCGCGCGGGCGATGCGATCGAGCTCGCGATCGACACCGCGATTCGGACCAGCGGCCGCGCGCTCGTGCTCACGAGCCTCGTCGTGGGCGGGGGCTTCCTCGTTCTGGTGACGAGCGACTTCGAGTTCCTCGTGATGGTGGGCTCGATGACCGGCCTCGCGGTCGTGTTCGCGTTGCTCGGCGATCTCGTGATCTATCCGCTGCTGCTCCGCGCCACGATGCGCGCTCCACGGGTCGTGGGCGTCGTCGTGCTCGTGGTGGTCTTCGCGGCGACGAGCGGTCTCGGGCACGCGCAGGGCGTCTCGGGCTCCGACTCGGACGCGGGCTCGGGCGTGGACGTGGACGTGGACGTGGACGTGGACTCGGGAGACGAAGACGGTGACGCCGTGGGTTTCGACGCCGATTCGGTCGGCTTCGCCGCGAGCGCCCCTTCGCTTCCTTCCGAGGACGACGCACCGTCGGCGCTCCGTGTCCACGCGCTCCTGTTCCAAGAGACCCACGTCGCCCTCGCCCGCTCACCGCGCGTTCCGCTCGCGCGCTTCGGCGCGCAGCTGCACCTGGAGCACCGCGGTGAGCACGCGCGCGTCGTGCTCGGTGCCCATCTCGAAGCCGATCCCGCGGCGCGGCAGCTCCCGGACGACTCGCGCGCCGCGATGCTCTGGCTCGTACGCCCGCTCGACACCTACCTGCACGTCGACGGCGGCGAGCACGCGGCGAGCCCCGTCACGCTGACCCTCGGCTTCCAACGCCTCGGCTGGGGTGAGGGCTTCTTGCTCTCCCCGCTCGATCTGGATCCGAAGGATCTCCGCACGCCGGGGCTCGGCGCCGCGACCCGCACGACGCTCTCGCGGCTCTCCACGCGGGTGTCGTTTCGACGAGGCGCGCACCGGGTCGAGATCACGGGCGTGCACGAGGCCCGCTTCGATCTCAAGACCGCGCCCTTCGACGCGTTCTCCCCTTTCCGCGAGCCCGCGCTCGAAGCGCTCGGTCCGCTGGGTCCGGTGGCGCTCGAGCGCGACGTGCGTTGGCGCGACGCGCCGCGACCCTTCGCCGCCGACAGCCAGCAGCTCTTCGCGCGCTACGTCCTTCACGCCTCGCGCGCGACCTTCGCGCTCCACGCGGCGTCGCTCCTCGATCCGATCGGCGTGCTCGTCACCGACGGGCTCGACCTCGCCACCGATCCGTCGGCAGCTGACCCTGCCGACCGGGCGGATCCAGTGCGACTGCGCCTCGAGCACCGTCGCTTCGCGTTGGTCGGCGGCACGCTGGCGGTGCCGCTCGGTCCGGTCGTCGTGCGCATCGAGCTCGCCGCGGATCTCGCGCGTCCGGTCCACCTGAAGAGCGAGACTCCCAACGAGCTCCCCATCGCGGAGCGCACGATGCTGCGCGGCCTCGCCGGCCTACGCTGGACGAACGACCGTGGTGGCGTGCTCGACGTCGAAGCCAGCTACGCGCACGCGTCCGGCGAGCTCCTCTGGCCCTTCGAGGTGCCCACGATCGCGGGCCGCTACGCGCACGCTTTCTTCCGGGATCGTCTCGAGGCCGAGGCGGTGATCGTCGCCACCGGACCTTCGCTGCGCGGAGGTGCCTTCGGTCGCGCGGAGCTCACGTGGCGCGCCCACGACCAGCTCTCCGTCGCGCTCGGTGCTGCAACCTACCTCGACGGTCCGCGCCGATCGATCCTCGACGGCTTTTCGCGCGAAGATCGCGCGTACCTGCGCGTCGAAGGTCGCCTCGACTCCTTTCGGTGAGCCATGAAGCCCCTCCTCTCGTCCGTCCTCGTCTCTGCGCTCGCTGCGATCCTGATCGCGTCCACCTCCGTGAGCCCACCCGTTGCGCACGCGCAGCGTGTCCCCGACGACGCGCGCGCGATCCTCGAAGCCGTCCACGCGCGCGACGAAGGCGACCGCGGTCGCGCGCGCGTCCGCATGACGATCCGCGACGCGCGCGGCGCCACCCGCGTCCGCGACCTCTCGATCCTCGGGCTCCGCGGCGAGGGCTCGCTCCACACGTTGGTGCGCTTCGAGAGCCCGAGCGACGTCGCGGGCACCACACTGCTGACCCGTGACTACGACGACGCGCGCACGGACGAGCAATGGCTACACCTGCCCGCCTTCCGACGCACCACGCGCATCGTCGGCGCCGGTCGCGCGCGTTCGTTCCTCGGCAGCGACCTGACCTTCGCGGACCTCACGCGGCGTCACCCCGACGACTTCGACGCGACGCTGCTCGGTCAGGAGGACGTGGGCGGCGAGCGCTCTTGGCGGCTCGCGCTCACGCCACGCACCGACGCGATCCGTGACGAGCTCGGATATTCGCGCATCGAGGTCTGGATCGCCCGCCGCACGCTGCTCGTGCTCCGCTCGAAGGCGACGCTCCTCGACGGCCGCTTCAAGTACGTGCAGGCGGAGGACGTCGCGCAGGTCGACGGCATCTGGGTCGCGCGTCGCCTCGTCGCGCGCACCGTCCGCGGCACCACGCTCGAGTCCGAGACGGTGCTCGAGCGCCGTGAGGTGCGCTTCGGCGACGCGACGGTGACGCCCGCGCTCTTCGAGCCCTCGCGCCTGGGCGAGTGACGCAGGTCGACGTGGGCTGACGCTCGGCGTCTCGGCGACGGCGGGTGCCGCGCGCGAATGGCGACGACGCCGATGGCGTGTTCCATGAATGAGCGCACG
>ERZ761607.4300-NODE-4300-length-12729-cov-4.602099_pt1 | contig 12729 bp, 11 predicted proteins | sample MGYA00511164_ERZ761607 | MGnify/ENA primary metagenome ERZ761607 (study PRJEB28899, sample SAMN02445080) | bioreactor sludge metagenome | biome: EBPR sludge | place: Australia: Brisbane, Thorneside Wastewater Treatment Plant | collected 2011-06-22 ...
AGCGGGCGGGGTGGCGATCGGGTGGGGGCCGATGAGACGAGACTGGCCGGTGGGACGGGAATCACCGACACCAAGTGCGCGAGGATCGTTCACTTCGTGACGGGATTGTCTCGTGCGGGCGGTCTGCGGGTAGGCGCGGAGGTAGTGGAATCCGCTACCGACAGGTCGGCTCGGTCGAGAGGACCCGTGAGCGTCGTGCTGCCCGAAGACCTCCGGGAGCGGGTGCTCCGTGAGGCGAAACGCGGACGCGAGGTGCGCGCGACCGCTTCGTGGAGATCGGTCGGCGCCACCGGTAGGCTGCGCCATGCGGATCGCCAGCACCTCGTCGGTCGCGGAACAGGATGCGCTCGCACGGCGTGCGGCAGAGGGCGACGTCGACGCGGAGCGGATCTGGATCGAGAGCCATCGCGCGGGGGTCGCGACGTGGGCCACGCGGCTCGGGCTCGACCCGACGCGGGAGCTCGTCGACTCGGCGTTGGCAGCGCTGACGTCCAGCGCCCGAAACGGCTTCGACTTCAGCCGTGGCTACGTGCTCGGGCTCTGGGCCTTCGCCGACGTTCAGCGCGTGCTGGAGACGTTCGCGGCCCACGACGCGCGCCGTGCGGCCGCTGCGAGGGCGGGTGAGCTGGAAGCTTTGGCGGAGCTCGTCACCTCGGCGCGAGCCCACTACCGATGGTTGCAGGTCGCGATCGACGCGGGGCACGAGGACGCGGAGGACGTGCTCTCCGATCTCGAAGAACAGAGCGAGCTTCGTTACGACGACGCGGGGAGCGAGCGGCGAGCCGCGCATTGGCGCGTCGCGCTCGACTACCTCGGCGGTCGCCATGGGTTGCCGCGCGACGTGGAGCTCGGGGCGATGCACCTCGACGAGGCGTTCTCGTTTCGTCCGGCGCCGGAGGTGCTGGTGGAGATCGAGGTCGCGAACGCGGAGCACCACGATCTCGACGCGGCGCGGGTGGGGCTCGACGAGGAAGCGGCGCGCGTGCTCGACGCCGCGATCGTGGGGGCGCCCGCCCGTCGAGTGAGTCACCTGCTCGATCGGCTGGAGCGACTGCTCGAGCTCGCGGCGCCGAGGGTGATCTGCGACGCCGAGCTCGAACGGCTCGAGGCGGCGGTGGCGACCGTGGCGCCGGACACCCTCGACGCCGCGACGTGGGCGCGCGTGGAGCGGTGCCGTTCGCGTTGAAGCGCGGTCGCCGCAGATGGCGAGATCCGGCGCCGCTCACGTGCTGAGGCCGAGCCACCAGTCGTCGTCGAGCTGCGCGGGAATGCCCGACGGCCGCTCTCCCCCGAGCGCGCCACACGAGACGGGGACGAAGCCTTCGTAGGTGGAGGTGCCCTCGTCGCCTTCGATCCGACGGCCCGAGGCGTCGAGGCGTATGGGCTGACTGCCGAGGAGCTCGGGGCCCATGCGGCGCTCGATTCGCGCGAGCTTGCCGTCTTCGTACACGAGCTCGAAGGTGACGCCCGACTCCATCGCGGTCGGACCGTGCGGGCCCCAGTCGTGCGCATGGTTCCCAACGCGATGGGTCAGAGCGGTTCGATCACGTCGACGTGGGCGCGGCCCTCGGCGCAGGAGAGCTCGAAGCGGGCGGCGGGATGATCGGTGCGTGCGGGCTCGTCGTGGGCGCCGGCGTCGAGGAAGATGCCGTGCGTGGCGAGGCAGGTGAGGGACTCGCGGCTCGGTGGGGTTCCGACGGGGGCGCGGCAGGCGGAGCGCGCGTGGGCCTCGAGGGTCGGGCAGTCGCGCGTCGCGTGGACGTCGGTGGGCGTGTGAGCGCGTGTGGAGTGTCGGAAGTACGCGCGGGCGGTGCACTCGGAGAGCGCGCGTTCGGAGCAGACGATCCAGCCGAGCTCACCGCTCACGCCGAGGATCTCGACGGCGAGCGGTGCGGAAGAGCTCGCGGAGGATTCGCCGCAGCCGAGCAGCGTGAGGAGCGACGCCAGGCCGAGCGGCAGGAGCCCGCGCATCACCAGGCCTCCGTCCACGCGTCGAGGGTCGTGAGCGCGTCCACGCGCGCGGGCTCGAAGGCGACGATGCCGAGCTCGGCGAGGCGCGTGGTGACGTCGGGTGGGAGCTCCGCGAGCGCGCTCGCGAGGGCGCGCTTCGTGGTCGCGTCGAGGGCGGGGTGGGCCGCGACGAGATCGTTCGGGAGGCCTTCGACGCGCGCGAGGACGTGGGTGTCGGGGTGGGTGCGCGCGAACGAGACGTGGAGCGCGTCGTAGGTGGCGGCCGCGTCGACCTCGCCGCGCGAGAGGAGCGCGAGGGCGCGCGCGTGATCGCCGGCGAAGATGCGCTCGCCGAGGTCGAGGGTGCCGACGCCCGCGCGACGGAGCTCGGTGGCGGGCGCGAGGTAGCCGCTGAGCGAGTCGGGGCTCGTGAACGCGACGCGGGCGCCGCGCAGCTCGGTGAGCGTGCGTCGACCGCCCCGCGCGACGATCACGGACGCGTAGGTCGCGCCATCTTCGGAGCGCGCTTGGGCGAGGAGCTCGGCGCGGCCGTGACGACGCGCGACCGCGTACGCGAGCGGCGGGAGCAACGCGGCGTCGAGGGTGCCGTCCGCGAGCTCCCGACCGAGCTCGGAGTAGGTGTCGGCGGAGTAGAGGTGTACGTCGCGGGCGGTGGCGCGTGTGAGGTGCTCGGCGAGCGGGGCGTAGACGAGGTGCGAGGTCTCGTCGTCGAGGACGGGCGGCACCCCGAAGTGCAACACGCCGGCCTCCGCGCGCGCGTCGATCGGGCGGAGCGCGGCGGCGATCTCGGAGGGCTCGCGGATGCGGGGCGGAACGAAACGCGCGATGGCGGCGAAGGATCCGCCGAGCACGAGGAGCACGACGAGCAGCGCGGGCACCAAGAAGCGTGCGGGGGCGCGCTTGGGCTGCGCGGCGACGCGCTCGGACATCGCGAGGGGGAGGATGCGTTCTTTGCGCTCGTGCTCGGCGGAGGCGCGCGCGGCGAGCTCGGCTTCGTCCTCGCGAAGGATGGGGATCGCGAGCGCGAGTGCGCGCCAGAGGGCCCAGCCGAGCAGACCGCCGAGCGACGCGAGCAAGAGGTAGGTGTGGAAGTACGAGGAGGGCAGGACCACGAAGCCGACGAAGGCGCCGAGGACGACACCGCCTGCGGTGAAGGAGAAGCGCGGTACGCGTCGCACGGAGAGGCGCGTGGTGGCGAGCCAACCCGCGACCTTGCCGACGTCGCGGGCCTTCTTGCGGAGCGAGTAGACGATCGTGGAGTTCGGGCAGCGATCCACGCATTGAAGGCAAGTCACGCAATCGGTGGTGACGACGCGGTCGAAGAGGTCGACTTCGCGGGCGACGTCGATGCCTTGGGGGCAGACGTCCGTGCAGCGGTTGCAGGAGAGACACGTGTTGCGGTCGAAGCCGTCGTTGCGGCGGATGCGACCGAACCCGACCGCGGCGGAGCGGTCGAGCAGCAGACCGGTCTCGCAGACCATCTTGCAGTAGGGGCGTGGACCGAAGGCGAGCGGGAGCACGACTCCGAGCACGAGCGCGATGAGCACGAGGTCGAGCACGAAGAGGCCGACGTCGAAGGGGAATCCGAGGAGCCACGGCTCGCGGTGGTGGAGATCGAGCTGCCAGATGCGGGCGCCGCCGTCCGCGATCCACGGGAGCACGACGAAGTGCCCGAGCACGAGCGAGGCGGTGAGCCAACGTGCGAGGCGCGGCTGCGAGGTCGGGCGCGGGAGCTTCACGTTCAGTTTCGTGAGGATCTTCTGCCCGAGGTCCTGGAGAAATCCGAAAGGACAGGCCCATCCGCAGACGAACCGACCGAAGACGAAGGTCGAAAGAAAGATGGCACCCCATGCGAGAAGTGCCGAAGAGACGACGCGTTCACCGAGCGCGTCGTAGGCCATGAAGGGCAGGAGGTTTCCGACGGGTTTGAAGTCGGCCGCGTAGTAGAGGACACCCTGCAGCACGAACGCGAGGAAGACCGAGGCTTGGACGCCGAGGCGAAGCTTCTGGCGGAGCGTGCGCTCGCCGCGGGCCGCCGTCTTCGTGGCGCCGAGGATCGGGAGGTGGAGCTTCGGCTTCTTCTCCGGCACTACGGGCGCGGGCGCGCTCACGAACGAGTCGGCGTGCAGGTGCTCGAGCTCGGCGCCGTGCTTGTAGGCGTGGGCCTTGAGCGCCTCGACCATCGCCGGGTTGCCGCAGAAGTACACGTGGGCGCCCGTGAAGTCGGGGACGTGGGCGGCGACGCGTTCGGCGAGGCGACCGACCTCGAGGTGGGGGCGTTCGGTGTGGGACGTATCGGCGGCGCGGTCGCCGGCGTCGAGGACACCGACGTAGGTGAGGGCCGGGTGTCGATCCGCGAGCTCCGCGAGCTCGTCGTGGAGGTAGAGCGCGCTGGTGGTGCGTCCGGCGTGGAAGAGGTGGATGGGGCCGCGGTGGTCGTGGGCGAGCGCTTCGCGGAGGACGCCGACGAGCGGCGCGAGGCCGGTGCCGCTGCCGATGAGCACGATCGGCGCGGCGGGGTGCTCGGGCACGTAACAGCAGTCGCCGTTCGGGCCGCGCAGACGCACCGGCTCGCCGACGGGGATCTGATCGTAGAGCCAGCGGCTCATCGCGCCGTCGCGCACGCGGCGGACGTGGAGCTCGACGTAGCCGTCCGCGGGCACGCTCGCGATCGAGTAGGGGCGCGTGAGTCCGTCGCTTCGCACGAGGTGCACGAACTGCCCGCTCTCGAAGGGGAACGTGTGCTCGCGCGGGATCTCGAAGCGGAGGATCACGACGTCCTGGCTGACCTGCTGCTTGTGCACGAGCTTCGCGGGCACCTCGCGGATCACGGCGGTCGGCAGCGCGATCGTGAGGTCGTCGGTGGGTCGGCAGACACACGCGAGGAGCAGGCCCTGCTTCTTCCAGGAGTCCTTGAGGCCTTCTTGCGCGGCGGCGGGGATCGCGCCCTCCCCTTTCACGACGCAGCTCTGGCAGACGCCGACGCGGCACGAGGAGGGCAGCACCTCGCCTTCGCGCTCGAGCGCCTCGAGCACCGACTCGCCCCCACGGAGCTCGATGCTCCGATCCCGAAACCGAACGTGCGCCATCGTCCCCCTCGCGCCGGGCGGAGGATCGCACGGAGCACGCGGGGAAGAGCAAGCCTTCGTCCGCCGAGACGGCTCGCGATCGAAACGGATAGAGTCGCGGCCATGAACGACCCCAAGGAGGCGGCGATCCAGGCGGCGCTCGCGAGCTCGCAGCGCGCGTTCGCGGCGCGTGACTTCGGCGCGGCGCTCGACGCGCTCGCGGACGCGTTCGCGAAGGACCCCTTCGACACGCCGGCGCTGCAGCACGCGTACGGGATGCTCCCGCAGATCCCGAACCTGCTGCAGCTCACGACGCCGCAACGCGGGATGCCTCCGAAGCGCGTCGCGCTGCACGCGATGGCGCTCGGGCTCGCGCACCAATGGTCACCGTCGTTCGAGATCCTCTTCCGGCTCGCGAACGACGACCCGCGCACGCCCTACCTGATGTGGGCGGACGATTGGACACGCACGCATCCCTCCGCGCTGCTGCTCGACCTCGGGCAGGTGGGGCCCGCGATGATGCAGCTCGCGGACAAGATCGAGGACCCGCTCGAACCGACGAGCCCGTGGTGGGACACGCTCGTCGCCGCCACGAACGTGCTCGAGCGCTTGAGCCGCACCTTCGTCGACAACCGCGCGCTCAAGACGCTCTACGTGAAGCTCCTGCGGCGCGGGAAGCGCTACGACGACGCGCTCGCGATCGCGCGTGAGATGGGCGCGAAGGACGCGTACTTCGGGCACCTGCTCACCGCGTGGACCTACAAGGACATGGAGCGTCCGCACGACGCGATCGCGGCGTTTCGCGCGGCGTACGCAGCGCAGAACGATCCGAGCGTGCTGCTCGACGTGGGCGACCTGCACTTCCACCACGGCGAGCTCGAGCAAGCGTGCGAGGTGTATCGGCAGATCCCGCAGGGTGAAGGGTACGACTGGGCCTACGCGAGCTTCTGGGGCGCGCACTACCTCTCGACGCGGGATCCGCAGAGCCTTGCGACGCTGACCTCGCTGCTGCCGACCAATCCACGCGCGCGCGAGGTGCACGGGTGGATCCAGGCGTATGCCGAGGTCATGCCGACGCCCTGCGATCTGACGGCGGGCATCGTGCGCGACGTGCTCGCGCATCTGCGACGCAGCCCAGGCTCGCCGCACCAGCCGGCCAAGCTCGAAGTCACGATCACCTCGATCGAGTCTCCGTCGGTTCACGTCGCGTTCGAGGTCGCCAAACGCATGGTGAACGGTCACGCGAACCTGATCGTGAATGCCGAAAAAGAGGCGAAGCCGGATCCGCGTCTCCCGCTGATCACGGCGATCGGTCGGGGGCCGGACGCGGTGTACCAACAATTCCCGATCTGGGCGTACGAGGGCACGCGACCACGCGTGAACGCGCCCGCCCCTCCGGCCGCAGCGGTGGAGGCGATCGCGCAGATCGCGAGCACGCCCTTCGACTGGAGCGGATGGCAACGTGCGGCGGCGCAAGCAGCGCCCGCGCTGCGGGGTCAGGTCACGGGGCTCGTGTGTGCGCTCGTGCACCCGCCGACGCCGCGCGCGACGGATGCCGATCCGGTGGAGTGGACTTGGAAGTGTCAGGTCGCCGGCGCGCTGCTGATCACGAAGCTCGACGCGGGTTGGAACGGCACCGAGCGGCGGAGCGGGCTCTGCGCGATGGTGCACGGGCCGATCGATTGGCTGATCAGCGCGGCGCTGCCGTGCCTCGGGATCGTCTACGCGGAGTGCCCGGAAGCGCGAGGCGAGCTGGCGCAGATCTTCGACGCGCTCCGACAGCGCATCCCGGACATCGGCTACGCGTGTTACCGCGCGCCGTTGGAGGCGGTGACGATGCGGCTGCCCGACGTGGACGAGAAGCGGCGCCGCGAGGCCTGGACGCGGCTCGTGAAGGCGTCGCAGAAGCCGTTTCTGAGCTGATCGGGCGGGCCCGGGCGGGCGTTCGACACCGAGCTCGAGGCGATGAGACGGAGCTCGGCGCGAGGTGATGGCGCTCGGCGCGAGGCGATGGCGCTCGGCGCGAGGTGATGGCGCTCGGCGCGAGGTGATGGCGCTCGGCGCGAGGCGATGGCGCTCGGTGCGAGGTGACGGCGCTCAGCGCAAGACGACGGCGACCGGTGCGACCGTGGGCGCGTCGACGGGCGCGCTCTCGTGGACGAAACGCATCGCTCCGTCTTCGAGCTTGGCGTAGCGGAAGAGCCAGAGATCGAGGAGATAGTTCTGATAGAGCTTCCAAGGGGTCTTGGAGCCTTGTTTCGGGAGCGACGGAAGCGCGCGCTGCACGTATCCGGATGAAAAGTCGAGGAAAGGCTCGGCCTGGAGGCTCGGATCGTCCACGACGGGCACGAAGTAGCGGGCGCCCGTCTGGTCGAGATGCTTCAGGAGCCGACAGACGTAGTCGGCGATCAAATCGGCTTTCAAGGTCCAGCTCGCGTTGGTGTACCCGAAGGCGAGCGCGAGGTTCGGCACACCGCTGAACATCGTGCCCTTGTAGGTGTAGAGCTGGTTCGTCTCGACCTTCTTGCCGTCGACGAGGAGCTCCATGCCGCCCGCGAAGAGGAGCTGCAGACCAGTCGCGGAGACGATCACGTCAGCCTCGAGCTCGGTCGCCCCGACGTCCTTCGAGGGCTTCAGGCGGAGCCCCTTCTCAGTGAAGGTGTCGATGTGGCCGGTGACGATCGACGCGCGTCCATCGCGGATCGCGTGGAAGAGGTCGGCGTCCGGCACGAGGCAGAGGCGCTGATCCCACGGCGCGTAGTCGGGCGAGAGGTGCGTCTCCACGTCGAAGTCGGGCGGGAGCTCCTTGGCGGCGAGCTTCAGGAGACGGCGCTTCGTGCCCTGCGGCGATTTCCGCGCGAGCTGGTAGAGCGCCATCGAGAGCAGGATGTTCTTCCAACGCGAGAGGCCGTACGCGAGCTCGCTCGGGAGGTGCTCGCGCAGGAAGGTCGCGATCGCGTCCTCGCTCGGCAGCGACGCGATGTACGTCGGCGTGCGCTGGAGCATCGTCACGTGTGCGGCCTTCTCGGCCATCGCGGGCACCAGCGTGACCGCCGTCGCTCCGCTGCCGATGACGACCACCTTCTTGCCCGCGTAGTCGAGGTCCTCGGGCCAGTGCTGCGGGTGCACGAAGGTGCCGCGGTACCGATCGCGACCGGGAAACTCGGGGGTGTAGCCCGCGTCGTAGCGGTAGTAGCCGGAGCAGACGTAGAGGAACTGGCAGGTCGTGCGGACGCGCTCTCCGTCGACGTCCGCTTCGACCGTCCAGCGGGCGTCGGCGCTCGACCAGCTCGCGCGCACCACGCGGTGACGGAAGCGGATGTGGCGGTCGATGCCGTGCTCGGCCGCCGTCTCGCGCACGTAGCGGAGGATCGACGGGCCGTCCGCGATCGCCTTCGAGTCGGTCCACGGCTTGAAGACGTAGCCGAGGGTGAACATGTCCGAGTCCGAGCGGATGCCGGGATAACGGAAGAGATCCCAGGTGCCGCCGATCGCGTCGCGGGCTTCGAAGATCGCGAAGCTGCGTCGGGGGTGCGCCTTCCGGAGGTGAACGGCCGCGCCGATGCCGGACAGACCGGCGCCCACGATCAACACGTCGACGTGCTGGGTCATGGCGCCCAGCGTAGATCCAAAACGCGAGGGTGTCCTCACGTTTTGCGACGGGGGCGTCGGGAGGCACGAGACGAGCGCGGCGAGCTCGATCGAGGGGCTGCGTGAGTCACGCGTCGGGCAGCGCCGCCGGCGATGTTGGTGACGGTGGACCAGCCGGGCGAGGCACGCGTTGCGTCGATGGCGAGCTCAGCGAGCGTCGGCCATCGGGCAATCGCCGGTGTAGCCGACCTCACGCGCGGCCGCGCGCAGCAGCTCACCGCGCGACTCGGGCGAGGCGTGTGCGAGGGCGGCCATCGCTTCCTTTGCGTCGCTCGAGCGCACGTTCGCGTCCACCCATTGCGCGATGTGCATTGCGCGTTGGGCCGGATCCGCGATCGAGTCCGCGCCCGAACGAGTCTCGGCATGGCAGATGTTCTCGAAGTCCTCCACCGGGTTGGCGCAGGCGAGGAGGGCGAGGAGCGGGAGCACGAGCCGAGTGCGGTTCATCGGCGAGAGTCTACGGTCACGCACGCCGCGTCTCCCAGTCGCGATCTGCAGGCGCGTGTGGGTCGCGATCGCGCGGTCGGTGACGAAGACGGTCGGTCACGAACGTCACGGGAGCGCAAGCGGACCGCAGGTCGTCAGTCCGGCGAGCTCGGGGCTTCGTTCGGGCTCGCCCCTTCGGTCGGCGCTCCGCTTGGGCTCGAAGCTTGGTTCGGCGCGTCGTCCGTCGGGGGGCCGCCCTCTCCTTCCGGCACCGCGGCTGGTTCGGTGCTGGGCGGCGCGGGCATCTCGGAGGTCACCGACGCCGCGGGGCGTCCAGCGACCTCTCGCACCAGCGACGCGATCGAACAATCGACGAGGCCGGCCCGCTCGGGCAGTCGCTGTGCGGCCGCGGTGGGCGCGTCGCCGATCGCGATCCGCGCGGGCAGGAAGGTGCCGCGCGCTTGGACCCGTGCACGCAGGAGCGGCTCCCGTCGCTGCAGGTCCCAGAGGAAGACGTCGACCGGCGAGCTTCGTCGGTCTTCGCCGTGCTGGATCGTCAGCATGAAATAGTCGGCGCGTGCGACGTCGAGCATGACCGGGAAGTCGCGTTCGATGCGCACCTCGAGTTGCTCTTGCAGGACGCGCAGACGGAGCACGTCGTCGGTCGCGCGGACTTCGTCGAACCACGCGGGATCGAGCACGTCCAGGCGTTCGTAGAAGCCTCGCAGCGACACCGGGCTGAGCCCGAGACAGCGGGTGATGGCGTCGGGCTCCATCGTGCGCGCACCTTCCACGATCTGCTCGCGCGAGGTGGTGTGGCTCTGGTGGAGACGCAGGTAGATGCCTTCGGCGCGGTGAAGGCGCGAGAGATCGAGCCGAGGATCGGCCCAGTTCTCGGGCGGCGCAGCGGCGGCTTCTTCGATCCAGCCTTCGACGATCGCGCGGAAGGCGTCCGAGCGCTCGCGCACCGGCACGACGTTTCCCTGGTACGCGGAGGCGATCGTCTGCTTGAGCTCGTGGGTGCGCGTGCGATCGCGCCACTGATAGAAGCCGACGAATCCGACGACGGCGAGCCCGATCGGGATCACCCACTTCCAGGGGAAGTTGGGCGCGAAGCTGCGGCGCTTGGGGATCTCGTATTGGGCGGGCTCGAGGCTCATGGATCACGTCTCGGCGCTGGTCGGACTCGGAAGCGCGGCTCGCACTTTGGTACGCGCGTCGAGGCGCTGTCGAGCCCCGACGCGCCGAGCGACGTATCCATCCAGTCGTGGAGCCGAGAGGTGGCCACGTAGCGGCGCAGATGGATACCTGAACACGGCATGGCGAAACGCGGCGCTTCGCTCAGGAGACGAAACCGTGTCGCCACAAACGAAAAGCGCGCCCGAGGGCGCGCCATTTCGTTGGTTCGATCACCCGAAGGTGATCCCGTGGTCCTTCACTCGCCGCCCTGCGTCGAGTTCACCGCGAAGCTCACGTTCGTGTAGCCGGCCTGAGCCGCCGAGAACATGACCTTCTTGATGACGCGGAAGTCGACCCCGATGTCGGCCTGGAGGATGACGTTGCCCGGGAAGGGCTCGGCCGGATGCAGAACGCTCCAGTTGCGCTTGAGCGTCTCGAGGTTCTGGATCAGCGGCTCGATGCGCTCCAGCGTCGGGTTCGACGCTAGCGACGCGGTGTCCGCCATGCGGTTTCCGTCGAGCGCGACGATGTTCGCGTCGATGGCGACGATGGGCGAGATCTCCAGCGACTCGGTGTTGTGAGCCGTCGGCATCGTGATCGTGGCGACCGTCGTCATGAGCTCGCCGGAAGACGAGAACTGCATGATGAGGAAGACGATCAGCGTGATGAGGAAGTCGATGAACGGCACGAGAGGGAGCGCCATGTCGACGCTCTTCTTGCCGCCACCCGACACCTTGTCCCGCACGAACTTGAGCGGGATGTGGTGAAGGAGGACTTTGCCGGGGACATGTACGGGCATGATCGATTCCTCGAATCAGAGCAGGCCGGCGCCGTCGCTCAGGGACATCTCGGGGAAGCCCTCGCCGACGACCATGTCCATCGCCTGGATGACGTGCTCGTAGAGAACACCGTCCTCCGGCGCGACGATCAGGTCACGGCGGTTGGGCTCGAGACGCTTGCGCTCTTGGAGCTTCGTGCGGAGCTCCTCGAGATTGTACGCGTCACCGTTCTTCGCGATGGTGATGCTGTCACCCGCCGTGGAGGCGAGGACGTATCCGCTGTTCTGCACCTGAAGGATGACCTTCACGCGCTCTTCGGGCGGAGGCGAGTCCTGCGTCGCCGCCTGACCCGGCGTGCGCTGGTTCGCGCTGAGCCGGGCGAGCTGGTTCCACACCGCCGTGGCGAGGAGGAACATGATGCAGCAGAACAGCAGATCGATGAACGGAACGAGCGGGATTTCTTGGTCGACGGACTTCTTGCCGCCGTGACCACCACCACCCGAGTCGATACCACCCATGGCTACTCCGCTCCGTCAGCAGACCGGATCAACCGGCCTGCTGAAGACCCTGAAGGTTGACCTTCGAGCGGTTGTTCACGACCAGGTTCATCACCTGGACCGTGGCCGCGTTGATGTCGTCGAGAAGGCCCTGCGTCTTGCCGTTCAGGATCGCCATGCCCATGAGCGAGACGATCGCGGCGAGAAGACCGAAGGCCGTGCAGTTCATGGCCTCGGAGATACCCTTCGCGAGCATCGTCGCCTTCTCGGCGCCGGTCGCACCGGCGACGGCGGCGAACGCGCCGATCAGACCGAGAACGGTGCCGAAGAGACCCGAGAGCATCGCGAGGTTGGCGAAGAGGCCGAGGAACGCGGTGCGCGCCTCGATCTTCGGGAGCTCGCGGAGCGCGGCCTCGTCCATCGCGGACTGGACCTCGGCGTCCGGGCGGTTGACCTTCATCAGGCCGGCCTTGACGATGCGCGCGAGCGGGGCGTTCGCAGCGCTGCAGAGCTTGATCGCGCGGCCGATGTCGCCGGCGAGGATGCACTTCTGCATCGTCGCGAGGAACACGTCCTTGTTGATGCTCGAGCGGTACAGATAAACCGAGCGTTCGACGATGAACCCGATGGCCATCACCAGCCAGAAGAGGATGATGTACATCGCCCATCCACCTTCTTCGAACGCGTGTGCAATCGACGACATGGCGTGCTGCCTCCTAGAACCGACCAACCATGCGGCCCCTACCAACGAGGAGGTGCCGCGCCATTGTTTCCGCCCGATTTCCCTGAAAAATCGAGGGTTCGTACAAAACGACGGCCGATGATACAGAGAGCGTCAGCCAAGTCAACGATCATCGGCGCAGGCTTCGTTCACCTCGTGCGCGCTTCCGCACGAACCGCGTCAGACCCCACGATCGGGTGGAAGTTCCCGGACTTGTAGGTAGAAGCGTGATCGCGATCGCGAGCGCTCGGTGCGAAGCGAAGAGGGGTCGCGGCGAGAGAGGCCTCACGCGGTCGAGGCGATCGCGGTCCGATCGGCGCCGGCAATCGTGCGGAGGACACGAGCACGTCGACGTCCGATGAGCGCACGAGGGGGATCGCGGCTCGGCGGGCGAATCGTTGGGCATCCAGATCTTCGGAGTGAGCATCGTTTCCGCC
>ERZ761607.4301-NODE-4301-length-12728-cov-5.687367_pt1 | contig 12728 bp, 7 predicted proteins | sample MGYA00511164_ERZ761607 | MGnify/ENA primary metagenome ERZ761607 (study PRJEB28899, sample SAMN02445080) | bioreactor sludge metagenome | biome: EBPR sludge | place: Australia: Brisbane, Thorneside Wastewater Treatment Plant | collected 2011-06-22 ...
CGCTGGCCGAGAGCAGCTTCGACCCGCTGGCCCGCACCACCAAGTTCATGCTGACCGAAGAGGCCCACCACATGTTCGTGGGCGAGTCGGGCGTGGGCCGCGTGATCCAGCGCACCGTCAACGCGATGAACGAGCTCAAGACCGACGACGTGGGCAAGCTGCGTGCGGCCGGCGTGATCGACCTGCCGACCATCCAGCGCTACATCAACTTCCACTTCTCGGTGACGATCGACCTGTTCGGCGCCGACCAGTCGTCCAACGCCGCCACTTTCTACAGCTCGGGCCTGAAGGGGCGCTACGAAGAAGGCAAGCGCACCGACGACCATGTGCTCAAGGGCAACACCTACAAGATCCTGGCGGTGGAAGACGGCAAGCTGCTGGAAAAAGAAGTGCCGATGCTCAACGCGCTCAACGAAGTGCTGCGCGACGACTACATCAAGGACTCGGTCGGTGGCGTGGAGCGCTGGAACCGCATCATCGAAAAAGCCGGCATCGATTTCCGCCTGACCGTGCCGCACAAGGCCTTCCACCGCAACATCGGTTCGCTGGCCGGCGTGAAGGTGTCGCCGGACGGCCGTGTGGTGCACGACCACGAGTGGAACCAGAAGGTCGAGCAGTGGCTGCCCACCGACGAAGACCGCGCCTATGTCGGCTCGCTGATGGGCCGTGTGGTGGAGCCCGGCAAGTTCGCCAACTGGATCGCGCCGCCCGTCATGGGCATCAACCGCCAGCCAGTGGATTTCGAGTACGTGCGTTTCAACTGATGCACCCCGACTGCCGTCGCCGCCCGCGGCGGCAGTCGTCAATGGCCGGGGCGTGCCGCACCGCGCGCCCCGGCCTTTGACGGAGACACCCATCGCACGGGCGCCGGTAGACTGTGCCGGCGAAGAACCCACCGATGACCAGACGACCGAACGTCCCAGGAGACCTGCCATGAGCACCGAAGCGACCCTGATCAAGCAACACCTGATCGACCCCGAGATCTGCATCCGCTGCAACACCTGCGAATCGATCTGCCCCGTGGGCGCGATCACGCACGATTCACGCAACTACGTGGTGGACGTGAACACCTGCAACTGGTGCAACGACTGCATCTCGCCGTGCCCCACCGGCTCCATCGACAACTACCGCAAGATGCCGCGCAGCAAGGCGTACAGCCTGCAGGACCAGTTCGGCTGGGACGAGCTGCCCGCCGAGCTCTCCAACGCCGAGCTGGCAGCGCTGGCCGGTGACGCGGGCGATGCCCCGGCGGCCGAGCCCGCCGCCCCGGCCGCCACCCCGGCTGTCGACCCCACCGGCCAGACCGCCTTCAACTCCGCGCAGTACGGCGCCACGCTGCCGCCCTGGTCTGCCGCGCACCCCTACACCAACCTGTACGGCCCGAAAGCGGCCGAAAAGACCATCACCGCCACGGTGGCCGGCAACGTGCGGGTCACCGAAGTCGGCAAGGAGTACGACACCCACCACATCGTGCTGGACTTCGGTCAGACCCCGTTCCCGGTGCTGGAAGGCCAGTCCATCGGCATCATCCCGCCGGGCACCGATGAACACGGCCGCGCCCACCATGCGCGCCAATACTCGATCGCCAGCCCGCGCAACGGCGAGCGGCCCGGTTACAACAACCTGTCGCTCACCGTCAAACGCGTGCTCGAAGACCACCAGGGCCAGCCGGTGCGCGGCGTGGGCTCCAACTACATGTGCGACCTGAAGGTGGGCGACACGGTGCAGGTGATCGGCCCGTTCGGCGCCAGCTTCCTGATGCCCAACCATCCGCGCAGCCACATCGTGATGATCTGCACCGGCACCGGCAGCGCACCCATGCGCGCCATGACCGAATGGCGCCGGCGCCTGCGCCAGTCCGGCAAGTTCGAGGGCGGCAAGCTGATGCTGTTCTTCGGCGCCCGCACGAAGGAAGAGCTGCCGTACTTCGGCCCGCTGCAGAACCTGCCCAAGGACTTCATCGACATTCACTTCGCCTTCTCGCGCACGCCCGGCCAGCCCAAGCGCTACGTGCAGGACCTGATGCGCGAGCGCGCCGCCGACCTGGTGCCGCTGCTGCAGGACCCGAATGCCTGCTTCTACGTCTGCGGCCTCAAGGCCATGGAGGAAGGCGTGGTGCTGGCGCTGCGCGACATCGCCCAGAACGCCGGCCTGAACTGGGACAGCATCGGCGCCGCACTCAAGCGCGACGGCCGCCTGCACCTGGAAACCTACTGAGCCCGAAAAACCAGCCGTTCAGCGCGGTTTTGCCGTTCAGGCGATGACAAGGCCGCCGGCCCATCGCGTACAGTGCGGCTTCTCATGCAAACCGCCGAACCGCTTCCCTGTTCCGCCGACGGAAGACCGGCATTGCAGGTCCGTGTCGTCATGCGGCGCGAGCCCGTACAGGGGCCTATGGCGCGTTGGCAAACCTGGCGTTGGGTTCTCGCTGATGTCATGCCGGCCGGCGAGCCATTCCTGGCCCCGTTGACCGCCCCTCAATCGACGCCGGGTCTGGCCGAGGAAGTACAGCCCACGTCGGGCATGCCGCCGATCGAAGGCGCCCGATACTGGCTTTTTCCTGACCTGACCGTGACGCTTTATCGTGATGACGCGGAAGGCTATTACCTGAATCTCGAAAGCCCAAACCCCTGCTTCTGGGTGTTCTGGCGGGTTGACGACGGGCAGTTGCTCGATGGCGAGCCCATGGCGGTGCCGCAGATCGCGACCTTGAGCTATCACGACGCAGGCCGCTGGCTGGACGCCCAGGAAAAGGTGGACCAGGTCCCGGCCCCTCCTGAGGTGATTGACTGGTTGCGGGCCTTCGTTTCCCTCCATTACCACCACGAGCCCAAACGACGAAAACGGCCGGAGAGTTTCAAGCCGCTGACCGATCGCTTCGGCCAGCCAGTGCGGATATCGACACAGAAGTTCCAGCGCCAACCCGGGAACCAGGACGGGCAGCAGGGGGGCGGACATGGCGAGTGAGGACAGCGGCAACTTCTTTTCGCGCTGGTCACGGCGCAAGCTACAGGATCGCGAAGGCAAGCCGAATTCCGAACCCCCGCAAGTAGCGCCTGTACCCGCAGTCCAAGCGTCAACGCCTGCCATGGTCCAGGGCGTCGCGCCGCCGGTTGCCGCACCGCCTGCACCCCCGCCGCCGACTTTGGAAGACACAAAGACCCTCACGCCCGCGTCCGACTTCAGCCGCTTCGTCGCCAAAGACGTCTCGTCGGAAGTGCGTAATGCTGCGGTCAAGAAACTCTTTGCCGATCCGCACTTCAACATCATGGACGGATTGGACATCTACATCGACGATTACTCCCAGCCCAGCCCGCTGTCGGCCGCGGATATGGCGAAGATGGTCAGTGCACAGTTTCTGAAACTGGTCGATGACCCAGACGAGCTGAAAAAGGCAAAGGCCGAAGGCGCCAGCCGTGAAAACCCCCCAGCAATTGCTGCGGAGCCCGGCGCCGAACTCCAGACCGAGCCCGAAGAAGCCCGCGCGCATGACGCGGCAGATTCCCGAGAGACCCACGATGACCACGCTGATCTGCAACTGCAACCGGACCATGCCTCTGGACCCCAAGGCCCTGGGGCAGGCCCTGGACGAAGAACTGACACTCCACACGACGTTATGCCGCCGTGACGCGCCCGCCTTCCAGAAGGCGTGCCGAAGTCCCGATGACCTGGTCGTGGCCTGCACGCAGGAAATTCGTCTGTTCAACGAACTTTCGACCCAGACCGAAGCTGCGGTGGACCTGGAGGTTCGGCCCATCCGTTTCGTCAACATCCGCGAGACCGGTGGCTGGGGTCGTGAGGCGTCCAAGGCTACGCCCAAGCTGGCCGCGTTGCTCGCCGTCGCCCGCATGCCCGAGGCCGAGCCGGTTCCGACGGTCACCTACCGCAGCGAGGGGCGACTGTTGATCATCGGCCCGCTGGAGCGCGCCGAGGCCATGGCCTCGCTGGTCAACGACGCGCTCGACGTGACCCTGCTGGCAACCGGCGGCAGTGGCATGCAAGGCCGACAGTATCCGGTCCTGGCGGGCGAGCTGCAGAGCCTGCGCGGCTGGCTTGGCGCGTTCCACGTGGTGGTCCGCAGCGGCAACCCCATCGACCTCGACCTCTGCACCCGCTGCAACGCCTGCGTGGCGGTCTGCCCGGAAGGTGCCATCGGGCTCGACTACCAGGTGGATTTGTCGAAGTGTCGATCGCATCGCGCCTGCGTCAAGGCCTGCGAAGCGGTGGGTGCCATCAACTTCCAGCGCGACGCACAGGTACGTGAAGACCAGTTCGACCTTGTGCTCGATCTGCGCGCCGCCCCGGCGTTCACGCAGCACGCGCTGCCGCAGGGCTATGTGCACCTGCCAGACGCAAGCGATGCCATGGCGCAGCTGCGCGCGGTCACTCGGTTGCGTGACCTGGTGGGTGAATTCGAGAAGCCGAAGTTCTTCACCTACAAGCAGAAGATTTGCGCCCATGGCCGCAACCAGAGCGTAGGCTGCAACGCCTGCGTGGACGTGTGTTCGGCTTCGGCCATCAGCAGTGATCTGAAGCGCAACCAGATCGTTGTCAATCCCAACCTCTGCGTCGGCTGCGGTACCTGCACCACGGTCTGCCCCACGGGCGCGCTCAGTTACGCCTACCCGCGCGCCAGCGAGCAGGGCGTCAAGCTGCGTACCGTCCTGGCCACCTACGGAAAGGCCGGTGGCAAAGAAGCCGCCTTGCTGCTGCACAGCCAGGAAGCCGGTGCCGCGCTGGTCAGCGACCTGGGACGTATGGCCCAGCTCGACCCGGCGGTGGGTGGTATGCCTGCCCGTGTCATACCCCTGCCGCTGTGGCATGCGGCCTCCACCGGCATCGATCTCTGGCTTACGGCCTTCGCCTACGGCGCCTCGCAGGTCTGGGTGCTGATGACCGGCGAAGAAGCACCGCAGTACCACGAGGCCCTGCGTGACCAGATGGCCGTCGCCGAATCCATCGTCCAGGCGCTGGGCTACAGCGGCCGACACTTCAAGGTCATCGAAGTCCGTGATGCGCGCGACCTGCCAAGGCTGGACGCTGAACTGGGGGAAGCACCCGCGCAAGGTGTCACCAAATCGGCCAGCTACGCGGTGCAGCCGGAAAAGCGCGCCACACTGGACCTTGCCTTGGACCACCTGTTGCAAGACAGCGCCAGCCGCGCCATGCGAACGAAGGAAGCTGCCATCGCGCTGCCCGCCGCGTCCCCGTTTGGCAGCTTGAATGTCGATCGGGACGCGTGCACGCTGTGCCTGAGCTGCGTCAGCGCGTGCCCGGCGGGCGCGCTACAGGACAACGCGGATCGCCCCCAATTGCGCTTCATCGAGAAAAACTGCGTGCAATGCGGCCTGTGCGCCACCACCTGTCCCGAAAGCGCCATCACGCTGCAGCCGCGCCTGCTGCTCAGTGACGAACGCCGCCAGCCACGCGTGCTCAATGAGGCCCAGCCCTACCAGTGCATCCGCTGCAGCAAACCCTTTGGGACGCTCAAAGGTATCGAGCTCATGCTGGCCAAACTGAGCGGCCATGCCATGTTTCAGGGCGAAGCACTGGAGCGTCTGAAAATGTGCAGCGACTGCCGCGTGGTCGACATCTATTCCAACCCGGGCGAAACCCGGATTTCCGACCTGTGAACGCCATGACCGAACGCCTTTCCGTGTCGTCTGCTCTTGACGAAGAAACCGCCCGTGCCGAGGTTTACGGGCTGCTGGCCGCGCTGTATTACGCTCCGCCCAGCGCCGAACTGCTGGCCCAGCTGCGGGTGGCCGTGACCGAAGCGCCCGCGGCCGGGGGCTTTCTGGAAGAGCCGTGGCGCCAGTTCGTGGGTGTCGTGCGGTCGCTGAGCGACGAGCAGGTCGCCAATGAATACGATGCCCTGTTCGGTGGGGTGGGCAAGCCCGAGGTCTATCTCTTCGGCTCCTACTACCTCAGCGGTTTCCTCAATGAGAAGCCGCTCGCCGCCCTGCGCGCGGACCTGTCGGCCTTGGGTCTGGCGCGAGACGAGACCATCCCTGAAACCGAAGACCACTTTGCCTGTGTCTGCGAAGTCATGCGCTATCTGATCGCCGGTGACGATGCGGCGATTGCAAACCTCACGCAGCAGCAGAAGTTCTTCAGCGCGCATGTGCAGTCCTGGGTGACTCCGCTGTGTGATGCCATCACCGCGCACCCCAAGGCGAACTTTTACGCGGCACTGGCGGCCTTCACCGCGGCGTTCGCCAACGTCGAAACGCAAGGATTCGACCTGATGGCCTGATCGGCAGGTCTCGCTGGGGGGTGCTTACGGCTTGAACCCCTGGATTCAAGCCGTTTTGGTTCATACCCAGCAGAAAAAGGTCACCTTACGCTATCATAATAATAGCCCTCAATCGCTTGGGCGTGCGCAGAGGCTGCACTGCGTCAAATCTCAGGCGACGCCGGGGCGCCCATCGCGCGTTTTCAGCGATTCAGGGGCCTGTGGTTCGGTCAGGAGTCGCACGCTGAAAACGGCGCCACGATTTCCGTCCTCGCGGTTGCCGGCGCTGATGCTGCCGCCGTAGCGTTCGACCAGCCCCAGGCTGATCCACAGGCCCAGTCCGTTGCCATCATTTTTGGTGGTGAAGAACGGGCGAAACAGGTGCTCGGCCGCGTCGGGCGCCAGCCCCGGACCCGAGTCCTGGATCTGTAGTTGTGCGCCGGGCTCGCCATGACCGTTGGCCCAGTTCCCGGTCCTCAGGTGCAGCTGGCCGCCTCGGGGCATCGCCTGGATGGCATTGATGAGCAGATTGATGATGACCTGCTGCAGTTCCTGCCGGTTGAAGCCCACGTGTTGTGTAGCCCGCATATCCCGCACCACCTCAATGCGGGTCTGCGCCAAAAGGTGCGCGACCAGCACCAGGCTGTCGTGCACCGTCTGGTTGAGGTCCAGCGTTTCGACGTAGCCTGCATATTCGGTGGGTCGGGCGTACTGCAGAAGCTGGGTGACGATCAGGCGCATGCGCTCGACCTGCTCATCGAGCAGGCTGAGTTCTGCCTTTACCGGGTGAGCCTGGCTGCCCAAAGTGTCGCGGATCAGGTCAAGGTTGCCCTGCATCACCGCGATCGGGTTGTTGATCTCGTGGGCTATGCTGGCCGTGAGCTGGCCGATGGCGGCGAGCTTTTCGCTCTTGACCAGGTGCTGTTGGGCCAGTTGCAGGGACGCATTGCTGGCTTCCAGCTCGCGCGTGCGCTCAGCGACCTTGCGGTCCAGTTCTTCGCCCCAGCGGCGCAGCGCGTTGGTCTTGTCATCGATCACGTCGAGCATCTGGTCCAGGTGATTGGCCAACGCGCCCAGTTCGTCGCGGGCCGCGATCGGGCCCACGCGCGCCGCGGCATTGCCGTCTTGCGCCTGCTGCATCGTGCGGTTCATCTGTTCCACCGGCCGAAAAATGCTGCGTGCCCAACGGATCGACAGCAGGGCTGCCACCGCCATGACGCCCAGAAAAATCAGTCCCATGACGACGAGCATCGCGTGACGTACCCAGCGAAAAGGGGATTCGAGGTAGCCCACGTAAAGCATTCCCACGCGTTGCCCCCGAGCGTCCATCAGGGGTTCATAGGCGGAAACATACCAGTCGTTGACGACAAACGCCCGATCCAGCCAGATCTGCCCTTCGCCCAGCACATGGTCGCGTACGGTGCGCGACACCCGGGTCCCGATCGCTCGCTGTTCCTGGAACAAGCGCACATTGGTGGTGATACGCACGTCGTCCAGAAACAGCGTCGCCGTACCCTCGCTTCCGAATGGCAAGGCGCCTTCGGGATACACGATGCGGTTGATGTGATCGATGAAGTTCAAGTTCTGGTTGAGCAGCAGGCCGCCGACCAGCACCGCCACGGGCTGGCCGTTGGCGCCCAGGACCGGCTGCAATGCGAGAAGGACCATGGCGCGATCCTCGACGATCCGTGAATCGGGTGCGGCATTGCGGGTATCCATCAGCGGAATGTGCAATCGCGGCAGGAGCGGAGGTGCCAGGGAGGCCAGTTCGTCGCGGGTCAGGCGCACGATCTGTGCGGCGCCGGTCTCTGAAAGCGGCTGTGCGAAGGGTTCCAGCATCGGCCCCAGCGCCAGGGGCAGGGGGTTTTCGGGGTCGTTGTGGCGATAGAGAACGAGGAAGTCGAGGCCAAGTTCGGCGCGGTCGTTGGCAAGCTGTTCGGCGAGCTTGCCATTGTCCATAGCTTCGCGAATTTTCTGCGACCGGGCAACTCCCCGCGTGCCACTGCCGATTTCAATCAGAGTCTGGTCGAAATAGCCTCGCGCAACCGAGAGGTCGCTGCGTACCTTGGTGATGAGCAAACGGTCGTAGGTGATGCTGCTCCAGATCGCGATCGCAAGCACCAGGAGCGGGAAGACCACCAGCAAAGGCAGGAGCGCCATCGCCAGCAGCTTGTTTCGGACCGACCCGATCAGCCATTGGGGCTTGGGCAGGATCATCGGCGTTCGGGGTGTGCAGCATCGGTTGCAGCCCACTCGGTGACGCGGCGCTCCAGTGTGCGGCGCGAAACGCCCAGGATTTCTGCGGCGCGGCTCTTGTCCCCCTGAACCGATTCGAGCACGGAAAGAATATGGTGCTTTTCCAGGGTGGCGAGGTCCAGTGAATCTCGGCTTTTCAACGCGGTGCCGTATGCCGAATTGCCCGGGTAAAGGGCCGATACATTCAGGGCTCCAAGAATCAGGGAGCGCTCGAGCAGGTTGCGCAGTTCCCGGACGTTGCCGGGCCAACTGTACTGCGCCAGATAGCTCAACTCCTGCTCGCTGATGGAGAGCGGTTCGACACGCAAAGTCGGGGCAAGTCGCTCCATGAAATGCCTGACCAGCGCCGGTATGTCTTCCTTGTGCTCGCGCAAAGGTGGCAGGGTCAGTTCAACCACCTGGAGGCGAAAGTACAAATCCTTCCTGAAGCGCGCAGCAGCAACCTCTTCTTTCAGATTCCGATTGCTCGCCGCGATGATGCGCAAGTTCAACGGCACCGTTTGGCTGCTGCCCAGTGGGCGGATGGCCAGCTCTTCAATGGCGCGCAGCAGGGCCGCCTGCACCGGGGCTGCCAGTTCGGCGATTTCATCAAGAAAAAGGGTGCCGCCTTGGGCATAGTGGAAAAGGCCTTCGCGGGCGCGCGTGGCGCCGGCAAACGCCCCCCGTGCATGTCCGAAAAGTTCGATCTCCAGGCTTTCAGGAGAGACAGCCGCGCAATTGATCGGAACAAACGGACCCGCACTGCGGCTACTGAGCGCATGAATTTCTCGGGCAACCAGTTCCTTGCCCGTGCCGGACTCCCCTTGCAACAAAATCGTGCTGTCAACGGATGCGACCCTCTCGATGGCGGCCCGAAGCGCTTTCATGACAGGTGTCTCGCCGACCAGTCCGGCCCGGTGCCTGCGACCGCTGGCGTCGGCTCGCCGCAGAACATAGTTCTCTTTTCGCAAGCGTGCCCGCTCGTGGCATTGCTTGACCGCGTTGAGGATCTGGGGCACCCGAAATGGCTTGAGTATGAAATCCGAGGCGCCGGCTCGCAGCGACTCGATCGCGGTATCCAGATCAGCAAAGGCAGTAATCAGCACCACCTCGCCGGCAAACCCTTGTTCCCGCAGTTCCTTGAGCCATGAAACGCCGCTTTGTCCGGGTAGCGAGATATCCAGGATGATCAGGTCGAAATGGTGGCTGCGCAGCCATTCCGAACCCTCTTCTGCGCTACCGGCGCTCATGACGAAATGGCACCGAGGCGCCAAGGTTTTGACCAGAAAGTTCAGCATCCCCCGCTCGTCATCGACGATCAGGATGGACCAATCAGGCCAGCCCCCCAGGCTTTGTCCGGGTGTTCGATTGAAAAGCGGTGTCTCCACGCGGCGGGATTCTACGGATGTACCCCACTGAAATACTCGGGAAAAGACGGAAAAACCACGTGCCCGGGTCGGGGAAGACTGCCTTTGGCGCGCGACAAAATGTCGTGGCGCCCCAGGACAGCTTGACGCGATTGCGGCAAATCGTTTCCGGCTTGCGGCGTGATACGGGTCGCCTGAGGTCGGACTTGGCCTGATAAATCGGCGGTTGCTTATGGCACGTTTCTGGCTAGAAGGATTTCATTGAGGCGTTCCCGGGTCGTCGCGGAGGTCCCTGATCCCGCGTCGCGCAACCACGAATTCGCGCAGATGGGTAACTGCGCTTGTCAGTCCGGTTTGAGCGGGCTAGAGTTCACCTATGAAAAAAGGGCCATAGCTGCAGGTCGGTCTGCGGTGTGGTCCCGATTTGCGAGGAGACGCCCATGAGCCAAGCCCCCAACGAGAAACAGCCGTCACTACGTCGGCGCAGCCTGTTCGCAGGTGCCGGAGTGGTAGGCGTCGCCGCCGCCGCGACCGCGGTGTTGCCGTCGATTCGGCCTGAAGAGCTGCCAAGCCAGCCCAAGGTGGCGCCATCTCGCGGCGGCGGCTACAGCCTCTCGGAACACGTCAAGCACTACTACAAGACCACCCGCATCTGACCTTGAGGAGCCCTACGATGTTGCTGACAAGAAAATCAACCGGCCAGATGTCCGGACGTCGGTCGCAACCGGCCTTTGTTCAGAGCTTGCAGCGCGGTCTCGTCGCAGCGTTGCCGACGCTGGACCGCAGGTCCTTCCTGCGCCGTTCGGGACTGGGGGTCGGTGTCGGGCTGGCCGCGTCGCAGTTGATGCTGGTCAAAAAGGCCCGGGCTGCGTCTGGCGGTTCCATTGATGGCACCGGGAAGATTGAGGTCCGTCGTACCGTCTGTACCCATTGTTCGGTTGGATGCGCGACCGACGCAATCGTCGAGAACGGTGTTTGGGTCCGTCAGGAGCCGGTTTTCGATTCCCCGATCAATCTTGGCGCGCATTGTGCCAAGGGCGCTGCGTTGCGTGAACACGGCCACGGCGAGTTCCGTCTGCGTTCGCCCATGAAACTGGTGAACGGCAAGTATCAGCGCATCAGCTGGGACCAGGCTCTCAACGAAATCACCGAGAAGATGAAGGCGTTGAAGGCGGCCAGTGGACCGGACTCCGTCTACTTCGTCGGTTCTTCCAAACATAACAACGAGCAGGCGTACCTGTTGCGAAAGTTCGTGAGTTTCTGGGGCACCAACAATTGCGACCATCAGGCGCGTATCTGCCACTCCACCACAGTGGCCGGTGTTGCCAACACCTGGGGTTACGGGGCGATGACCAATTCGTACAACGACATGCAAAACAGCAAGTGCGCGTTGTACATCGGCTCGAACGCTGCAGAAGCCCATCCGGTGTCCATGCTGCACATGCTGCATGCCAAGGAAAACGGCTGCAAGATGATTGTGGTCGATCCCCGGTTCACCCGCACTGCGGCACGTGCCGACGAATACGTTCGGATTCGTTCGGGCACCGATATTCCGTTCCTGTTCGGCCTGCTGCATCACATTTTCAAGAACGGGTGGGAAGACAAGAAATACATCAACGACCGTGTCTACGGCATGGACAAGGTGCGCGACGAAGTGTTGACCAAGTGGACTCCGGCCGCCGTCGAGGAAGCCTGTGGTGTCGGTGAAGCCCAGATGGTGAAAGTCGCAAAGATGCTCGCGGAGGCCAAGCCGGCGACCGTGGTCTGGTGCATGGGGCAAACCCAGCACACCATCGGCAATGCGATGGTCCGCGCATCATGCATTTTGCAATTGGCACTTGGCAATATTGGCAAGAGCGGTGGCGGCACCAACATCTTCCGTGGTCACGACAACGTTCAAGGGGCAACCGACGTCGGGCCGAACCCCGACTCCTTGCCGGGCTACTATGGACTGGCCGCCGGATCGTGGAAGCACTACGCGGCCGTATGGGGCGTCGACTACGAATGGATCAAGAAGCAGTATGCCGATGGCATGATGGAAAAGCCCGGCATCACCGTGTCCCGCTGGATCGATGGCGTTCTGGAAAAGAACGAGTTGATTGACCAGGGACCGAACCTGCGCGGTGTTTTCTTCTGGGGCCATGCGCCCAACTCGCAGACGCGAGGGCTCGAAATGAAACGGGCCATGGACAAGCTGGATTTGCTGGTGGTGATCGATCCTTACCCATCGGCGACTGCATCGATGGCGGCAATGCCGGGCAAGCCCGAGGACCTCAACCCCAATCGGGCGGTGTACCTGTTGCCAGCGGCGACCCAATTCGAGACCAGCGGGTCTTGCACCGCGTCCAACCGGTCAATCCAATGGCGCGAAAAGGTGATCGAGCCGTTGTGGGAAAGCCGAAGCGACCACATGATCATGTACCAGTTCGCGCAGAAGCTCGGTTTCGAGAAAGAGCTGTGCAAGAACTACAAGATGCAAAAGGTCAAGGGCATGGACGAGCCCGTGGTTGAGGATATCCTGCGTGAAATCAACCGGAGCGTCTGGACCATCGGCTACACGGGGCAGAGCCCCGAACGCCTGAAAGCGCACATGCGCAACATGGGTGCTTTTGATGTCAAGACGCTCAAATGCAAAGGCAAGGTGGTTGACAAGGCCACTGGCTATGACATGTCGGGCGATTATTTCGGACTGCCATGGCCCTGTTATGGCACTGCGGAGATCAAACACCCGGGATCGCCCAATTTGTACGACACGTCGAAGCACGTCATGGAAGGCGGCGGCAACTTCCGCGCCAATTTCGGTGTGGAGCGCGAAGGCGTGAGCTTGCTGGCGGAAGACGGGTCCTATTCTGTCGCTGTCTCTTATACACATCTGACGCTGCCGACGAATA
>ERZ761607.4305-NODE-4305-length-12713-cov-8.845157_pt1 | contig 12713 bp, 13 predicted proteins | sample MGYA00511164_ERZ761607 | MGnify/ENA primary metagenome ERZ761607 (study PRJEB28899, sample SAMN02445080) | bioreactor sludge metagenome | biome: EBPR sludge | place: Australia: Brisbane, Thorneside Wastewater Treatment Plant | collected 2011-06-22 ...
TTCTGTTATTTGGCGTCGGGCGCATTGGCAAGATCGCGGCTGAACTTGGCTCCGGCATTCGTTCCTTCAAAGAAGGCTTGAATGGCAATCAGGACGAGAAACAGTGACACAAATCACTGTTTGAACTCCAACGAACAAGGTAAACTAAAATAACTCTCTGAAGCCTGACCGCCTACCCATCATTGCATGGCAGCAGGACAGTACCGCAAGTCTGACGCTTGCGATGCCAGGTGAAAGTGGAAACACTCTCATCCCCCACGTTTGGAAAAGAGACCCCGCCCTGTTATGTTGCGCCATCTCTTTTCCATGAGATGGCGCTTTTTGTTGCAGCCATCAGATTACATGGCGATATAACTATGCAATTAACCGACTACCTCGAAAGATCGTCTCGCGATCATTCCCATCTTTGTCCGCGCCAGATACTTGGCGTACGCATGGGGTTATGCGGACTCAAGGCATTGGGGGTATCCGCAAATCAGGGCAGCAAACGCTTGCTGGTCATCACCGAAACGGACGGCTGTTTCGCCGATGGTCTGACAGCCGCCACAGATTGCTCGGTCGGGCATCGCACCCTGCGCGTGGAGGATTATGGCAAGGCGGCGGCGACCTTCGTGGATACACATACAGGTCTGGCAATTCGTGTTGCCCCTGCGTTGGATATTCGTGAACGGGCGTATCAATATGCCCCCAATGAACCCCGCCATTATTTTGCGCAAATGCAGGCATATCAGACCATGCCTGACGATGTGATGTTTAATGTAAACGAAGTACACCTCGCAACATCAATCACGGAGATCGTCTCCCGCCCCAAGGTACGGATCAATTGCGATGTGTGCGGCGAAGAGATCATGAACGAGCGCGAGATCCGTGAAAAAGGACAAGTCCTTTGCAAGGGATGTTCTGCGAATGCCTATTATCAACTTCCCGTGTCCATGCCGATCTTTGATAAGATAAACGCATGAATATACCCCTGATGTCCTTACTGGTTTTTATTGTTGCCGCGTTGTATTCCAGCGCAGGGTTTGGCGGTGCATCGGGCTATTTGATCGTGATGAATTTTTTCGGTGTGCCTGCGAACATCATGGCAAGCACCGCCCTGCTTTTAAACATCTTTGTTTCGTCCATTTCATTTGCAAACTATCATAAGGCGGGACATTTCCGTTCGAAGTTACTTGTACCTTTTCTCATCACCTCCATCCCCGCCGCCTTTCTGGGCGGGCGAATTGAATTATCCAGTGAAGCGTACTCAGTTCTGTTGTATGGTGTTCTCACCTATCTGGCGCTCCGCATGGTGTTCTTTCCAACCATCACCGAAGCGCCCGATTGGATCGCCCGTCCCGTCCCGCTTTGGGCGGCTCTTGCCAGCGGTGCGGGGATCGGTTTGCTCTCCGGTATTCTGGGCATTGGCGGCGGGATTTTCCTTTCACCGCTTATCATCCTGATGGGCTGGGGAAACTCCAAACAAGCCGCTGCCTCGGCAGGCGGATTTATTGCCATCAACTCCCTGAGTGGACTCTTATCGCGAGTCACGCACGGGACCTTTGAGATCGGCGAGTTTGGGATTCCCATGCTGATCGTTGGCTTGCTCGGCGCATTGATCGGCAGTTTGCTGGGAGCGGTCCACTTCTCCAGCGCAGGAGTCCGTCGTGCATTGGGAACCATTCTCACGATCGCCGTCGGGTCCTTCTGGATTTCTTTCTTCCAATGAATCGCGAAAAACTCAGCTTACGTATTCTGGTTCGCGGTTCGAACGATGTCGCTTCGGCAGTTGCTCACTGCCTGTTTGGCGCCAGATATGGTGTTGTCATTCATGATGATCCCAAGCCGACCGTAACCCGCCGAAAGATGGCGTTTGCGGATGCCATTTTTGACGGCGAAACGACCCTGATGGGTGTAACAGCAAGACGAGTTGAAGGTGTGAATCTGCGGGGTGAACTGATCTCCCAAACTTTCATTCCAGTGGTGGTTGGCGATTTTTCCAGACTGGTGGAAAAACTCCGCCCGCAAGTTTTAGTAGATGCACGAATGCGAAAACACAAGAGACCGTCCCGCCAATTCCATCTTGCCCCGCTGACTATCGGATTGGGTCCCAATTTCATTGCAGGCATGAACGTGCATATCGCCGTCGAGACCGCTCGCGGGGAGCATTTGGGTCAGGTAATTGAAGAGGGAAAAACGTTGCCGCTGGAAGGCGAGCCGATCTCACTTGCGGGTCATGCGCGCGACCGTTATGTATATGCGCCGCTGACAGGAAAATTCTCCACTCGTTTTCAGGTTGGCGATCAAGTCACTGTTGGGCAGGTGATCGCAACGATCCATGAAACGCCCCTGACTGCGCCCATCTCTGGCGTGTTACGCGGAATTACCCATGACGATGTCTCGGTGGAGCAAAATACCAAGGTCATCGAAATCGATCCGCGCGGCGAACTGGCACAGATAACTGGAATTGGAGAACGACCCGCCCGCATTGCTGAGGGTGTTTTGACTGCCATTCAACGTTGGGAAGCGGACGCTGGCGTGAACGCCATCAGCGAAGCAAAATGATCCAGAAAACAGAGGCAGAGCACAGGGCGGTTTGAAGCGGAGCATCCTCTTCAAGGTGATATTCATCACTGGACAGCATTTGTCCGATTTGCTACAGTCGCATGAAGGAAAAGATCGAAATGAAGAAATTCTTAATTCTTTTAATCCTGGTCGTTGTTGCCTGTTCGCCGCTGCCTGAAACCGAGATCGCAGGAAATGTGAACTTGAACGACCTCGAACCCCTGCCAACCCCTGTTGGGCATTCTGCTGTTCCTCTTCGCGTTGCGGTTGCGGCGGTGATCTCTCCCGAAGGGACGGTGCAATCCTATTCGCCGCTTCTCCAATACCTTGAAGTAAAACTCAACCGACCCATTGAACTGATACAACGCAGGACGTATCTGGAGGTAAATGACCTGATCGAGCGCGGCGAAGTGGATGTGGCTTTTGTTTGCACCAGCGCCTATGTGGAAGGACACGACACCTTCGGCATGGAATTGCTGGCTGCCCCACAAGTTAACGGAGGAACGGTCTACAATTCAGTATTGATCGTGCCATCGACCAGCACGGCGCAAGGCATGCCTGATATGCGCGGAAAAGTTTTTGCCTTCACTGACCCGATCTCGCTCAGCGGTCGGGTATATCCCACTTATCTTGTGCATGAACTTGGTTACACTCCCGAAAATTTTTTTGCGCGCACGTTCTTTACCTATAGTCACGATGAAGCCATTCGTGCTGTGGCAAACGGTTTGGCAGATGGAGCTGCGGTTGACTCACTGGTCTATGAGTTTGCTGTTGCCCGTGATCCCTCCCTTGCTGACAAGGTGCGCGTGATTCATCGCTCTCCCGATTTTGGAATTCCCCCCGTGGTCATCAGCCCATTTACACGCCCACAGGTGAAAGCGGATATTCAAACTCTTCTGCTGGGGATGTCAGACGACCCGGAAGCACAGGAATCATTGGCTTCCATTGGCGTGGAACGCTTTGTATTGATCGATGATGGCGCTTATGATGGCGTGCGTGAATTGATCGATATCATCCCAATACCCAACACTCCATAACATGAATAATTTTTTTCAGAAAATTTGGGGCATCGCGGGCGCGGTAAGTGTCCGCGCTAAAATACTCGGGATCATATTAGGTTTGGTGATCCTGCTTGGGGCAGGAGTCACTATCCAGGTGCGCTACGCGCTGACCGTCACCATGAACGCTCAATTGGAAGAACAAAGTGTCTCCACCGCGCGCGACCTTGCTGCCCGTTCCACCGACCCAATCCTGCTCAACGATCTACTTGCTCTGCATGACCTCCTGGAAGAAACCACTGCAAACAACCCAAATATCCGATACGCCTTTTTGGTGGACAATCGCGGACAGGTGATCGCACATACTTTTGAAGGCGGTTTTCCGCTCGACCTGATTTCACTCAATGCCGCACAGACTGAAGAACATCACCACACCGCATTGATCCAAACTGATGAAGGTCTCGTATGGGATACTGCCGTCCCAATTTTGGGCGGAAAAGTCGGCACGGCTCGAATCGGACTTTCAGATGCTTCTGTCCGAACGGCATTATCAACGCTGACAGCGCAACTCCTGCTGACCACCCTGCTGGTTTCCGTTGTAGGTGTTTTGATCGCAGTCTTGCTGACATGGATACTGACCCGTCCTATCATTTCGCTGGCTCACGCCACACAAACCGTGGCAAAAGGAGATTTCTCGCCGCGCGTCCAACGCTGGGCAAATGACGAGATCGGTGACCTTGCTGATGCCTTCAACTCCATGACCGAGGAACTGGCGCGTACCGATGAACTTCGCAAAGAGCGTGAGGTCTTACGGCGACAGTTGCTTGAGAAAGTGATAACAACACAGGAGGACGAACGCCGTCGTATTGCCCGTGAACTGCATGATTCCACTTCCCAGAATTTGACATCCCTCATCGTTGGTCTGCGTGTCATGGAGGCCAACTGCGTTCAATGTGCATCCCAATCGAAAGCCACAGATTTACGTAACGTGGCATCCAAAACATTGGATGAAGTTCACGACCTTTCCATGCGCCTGCGTCCGCGCGTGCTGGATGATCTGGGGCTATCTGCCGCGCTCGAAAGATTGGTTTCAGAATGGCAGGCTCGCTATAAGATTCCTGTAGACGTTGCGATTCAATTGGAAGAACGCCTTCCAGGCGATGTGGAAACCGCCATTTATCGCATCATACAAGAGACCCTTACCAACATCGCCCGACATGCAAAGGCAAAATCTGCCAGTATTCTGGTCGAACGTCATGGCAGCATGGTGCGAGCCATTGTGGAAGATGACGGCATCGGGTTTGATACCAGGGTCAATCACGGCGAACGTCATCTGGGGTTGCTGGGTATGCAAGAGCGGGCTGAATTGCTGAACGGGAAAGTGACGATCGAATCGTCCCTTGAACATGGGACCAGCGTGTTCATCGAAATTCCGCTCCACTCCCCACTCCCTGCTGGAGAAAAGCTGGCGTTGAAGCCATGACGACACGCGTACTTCTTGCAGATGACCATGCTGTTTTACGCGCTGGCTTGCGCCTGCTTCTCACGGGACAAAACGAATTTGAAGTTGTGGCAGAAGCATCCACGGGTTCAGAGGCGTTATCACTGGCAGAAAAACTCCAGCCTGATCTGATCCTGCTCGACCTGAGCATGCCAGGTCTTGGCGGCATGGATGTATTACCCACCCTGAGAAAGATGACCCCATCTGCAAAGATATTGATCCTCACCATGCACGATGATCCGCAATATTTGCGCCAGGCATTGAAGCAAGGTGCCAGTGGATATGTTCTAAAAAAAGCAGCGGATGCCGAACTGATCTCTGCCATTCGTGCAGTTTTGCGCGGCGAGATGTATGTCCATCCCTCCATGACGCGCGTTCTGCTGGAAGATATTCTGCCTGAAACGAAATTCTCCAGTGCCGATCTGACCTGGGCAAGCTTGAGTGAACGGGAACAGGAAGTTCTAAAAATGGTGGCGCTTGGTCACACCAGTGCGGAGATCGCAGATCAGCTTAGTTTGAGCGCCAAAACTGTGGAAACCTATCGTGCCAGAGGGATGGAAAAACTTGGGTTACGGACAAGGGCGGCATTGGTCAAGTTTGCGTTGCAAGAGGGGCTGATAAAAAAGGAATGAAGAACACGATTACGAACATGAAATTGAATCCCTCCTTCATCAAGCCCCGTTACGACTCCGGTGGATTCGCCGGAATCCCAAACCGCATCAATGAAGCATTCGAGTCGAAGAACTACGATGCGGTTGTGCTCTTTTTTGTGGATGCCTTCGGCTGGCGGTTCTTCGAGCGCTTCCAAGACCACCCATTCCTTCAACGCTTTTCAAAAAAAGGCAGGGTCGAAAAGATAACCTCACAATTCCCATCCACCACCGCCGCGCATGTGACGACGATCCACACCGGGATGGACGTTGGGCAGACTGGCGTGCATGAGTGGTATTACTACGAGCCGCTCGTGGACCGGGTCATCGCTCCACTTCTATTCTCCTACGCAGACGGCTCGAAGGGGCGCGGCACGCTGGAGAAAAAAGTAAAACCCGAAGCCTTGTATCCAAAGGGCAGGTTTTACCCCGGCCTCAAAGCGCGGGGCGTCACATCGTTCAACTTCGGCGTCCGCGATCACACGCCTTCCAAATACGGGAATGTGGTGATGCAAGGCTCCGAAATCCTTTCCTTCAGAACGCTGTCCGAGGCATTGGTCAACATCGGCTCCACCCTCAAAGCACAAACCCAACCCGCCTACATTCACCTCTACTTCGACCGCATCGACGGCATCGCGCACGAATACGGACCAAACTCGCCGCAGGTCGAAGCCGAGATCGAAACCTTTTTGCTGATGATGGAAAACTACTTCGACAGATTCTTCGGCGGCTCGAAGCGGATCCTCTTCCTGATGACGGCGGATCATGGCGTGTGTGAAGTGGATCCACAAACGACGGTTTACCTCAACACTGACTGGGAGTTCTCAGGTTTCGAGCGCTTTATCCGTGCAAATAGACGCGGGCATCTTATCGTCCCGGCCGGGTCGGCGCGCGATATGTTCCTGTACATCAAAAAGGGAATGGAAGACGAAGCATGGGAATTTCTTGCAAAGCGTCTCGAAGGGCGGGCGGATGTGGTCAAGACAGAGGACTTGATCGCGGAAGGATTTTTTGGCAGCGACGTTTCACCCCGTTTCCGCGAACGCGCCGGGAATCTCGTCATCCTGCCGTATCGTCACGAATCCGTGTGGTGGTACGAAAAGGATAAATTCGAGATGCAGTTCCTTGGTCACCATGGCGGCTTGACTCCACAAGAGATGGAAACCGTCTTGTACTCACTGGAAGTCGGGTAATAGAAAAGAATTTCAGCCCGTCTTTTACACATGATCGCTTACGAAGTTCTCAACCCTCTGATCCTTTCCGCCTTTACCAAAGAGATCACCTGGCTCGAAGCGTCCTCGCGACATTCGCTGGATGAATTTATCGAGACCTTTTTCCAAACGCGTGAGCGGACTCATGACCGCCTCGAAGGTCTGACAGATGAGCAGGCTTCTTTCGCTTCAGACGTTCATCCATTCTGGAGCATCAGCGAATCGATCACGCATCTCATCCATTCGCAGGGTTTTTATCACAACATGCTATTGGAGCTTTCCACCACCCAACTGCCGCATGTGGTGGAAGCGGCAAGAGGATTCGGCGAAGGCGCAAAACAGAACATCCCGGCTGGGGCGTTGCGTCAGAGCCTGCGCGAAGCGACCGACCAGGTCCGGGCGGCGATCGAAGCGACGCGTTCATCCCACGATCCTAAGAAGGTGGTCAACAGTCCACTCTTTGGCGCGTGCGACTATAAGACCTGGGTGCTCCTGCTGCTCGCGCATGAGGTGGACCACCTCCGTCAGATCGCCGCGATGCGCAGCCTGGCGAGGACGAATACATAAACACGAAGTCCAACGACTCCCGTTGTTGGATGTCATAAGTCGGGAGACTTTTGACTCCTTTGAAACAAAAAAACCGCCCTCGAAAATTCGAGGGCGGTTTTAATTCGAAGGCTCAAACTAAATATCCAAATTCCTCACGCTCTTGGCATGGGTCTGGATGAACTTCTTGCGCGGGTCGACGGCGTCGCCCATAAGCATGTCGAAGGTGCGGTCGGCTTCGGCGGCATCGTCCACGGTGACAAGCAGCAGCGTGCGATTGGATGGATTCATGGTCGTTTCCCACAACTGGTCCGGATTCATTTCGCCGAGACCTTTATAACGCTGGAGGTTGGCTTTCTCGCCAAGTTCTTTGACGGCTTTATCCTTTTCTTTGTCGCTGTATACATACTTAACGGTGTTCTTGTGCGCGATGCGATAAAGCGGCGGCTGGGCAATATAAAGGTGACCGTCTTCGATCAGGGCTGGCATATAACGGAAGAAGAAGGTCAGCAGTAATGTACGGATGTGACTGCCGTCCACGTCGGCGTCGGTCATGATGATGACGCGCCCGTAGCGCAATCCTTCGAGGTCGAAGTTATCGCCGATGCCCGTCCCCAGTGCGGAGATGAGCGCCTTGACTTCGTTGTTGCCCAAAATCTTATCGAGGCGCGCGCGTTCGGTGTTGAGGATTTTGCCGCGCAAAGGCAGGATCGCCTGAAAGTGTCTGTCGCGTCCCTGTTTGGCGGAGCCGCCTGCCGAGTCACCTTCCACGATATAGAGTTCGGTCTTATTCGAGTCGCGTTCGGAGCAGTCCGCCAGTTTGCCAGGCAGGGTCATTGATTCGAGCGCCGATTTTCGGATGACAAGATCGCGTGCCTTGCGTGCCGCATCACGCGCCCTCGCAGAAGTCAGACACTTCGCAATGATGGCTTTCGCAGCCTGCGGGTTTTCTTCCAGGAAGGTCGCAAACGCTTCGCCCACCACCTGTGTGACGTACGTCTGTACTTCGGGGTTCATCAACTTGACTTTGGTCTGCGACTCGAACTGCGGACCCGGGTGCTTGACCGACACGATCGCGGTCAGACCTTCGCGGGTGTCGTCGCCGGAAAAGTTCGGGTCGGCGTCTTTTAGCAGACCACTCTTTCGGGCGTAGTCATTGATCACGCGGGTGAGAGAAGACCGAAGTCCGGTGAGATGCGTGCCGCCGTCAATGGTGTTGATGGTGTTGGCGAACGAGTAAACCGATTCGGTGTACGCATCCGTGTATTGGATGGCGGCTTCAATACCGACGTTCTCCACCTCTTTTTCGACATGTACAACCGGGTGTAGATTTTCACGGTTGCGGTTCAAATAGCGGACGAAGGAGGTGATGCCGCCTTCAAAATGGAAGGTCATCTCGCGGTCTGCGCGTTCATCCACAAATTTGAGAGTGATGCCGCGCGTCACGAAAGACATTTCACGGAAGCGCTGGACGAGGGTATCGAAGCGGTAGTCGATGTCTTCGGTGAAGATGACCTTGTCGAACTTGAAAGTCTGCTTGGTGCCGGTCTCATCCTTTTCGGTTTTGCCCACCTGCTTGATCTTACCCTGCGGGATGCCGCGCTTGTATTCCTGCCGCCACAACTTCCCGTCCCGTTTGATATCGGTTGTCATCCATTCAGAAAGAGCGTTGACTGCGCTGACGCCCACGCCGTGCAGACCACCGGAGACCTTGTACCCGCCGCCGCCAAACTTGCCGCCCGCACCGATCACGGTCATGACCACGTCCACGGTTTCCATCGGCTTGCCGTTGGCATCCTTCTTGGAGGGATGCGGACCAACCGGGATACCACGTCCATTATCCACCACGGAAACGCTGCTGTCTTTGTGGATCGTAATGTCGATGCGCGTGCAGAATCCCGCCAGCGCTTCGTCAATGGCGTTGTCCACCACTTCGTAGACGAGGTGGTGCAGCGCTTTGATATCCGTGCCGCCCACGTACATGCCGGGGCGCTTACGGACGTGTTCGATACCTTCCAGTGCCTGGATCGAACTTACGTCATATTTGACCTTTTCAGCCACGAAATCCTCCGATAATCACGATGACATCTTTCGTCATCAGGCTTGTTTGACAATGTTGTTGGGGCGAAGTTTTTCAAGCACGGCCTTCACCCATGCGTTCATGTTATGGTAATAGATGAAACTACCTGCAAGCAAGGCGGTGGTCACAAAGGAATGACCAAAGATGCCCAACAGGGTTACCCATGAATCCTGCGCGGGGATGCGCCACAGAAAGTTGAGTCCATACGAGAGCAGGAAAACCGTCAGAACGAAGAGGCTGCTTGTCGGGAGTGTGAAGCGTGTCAATTGCAGGCTGCTCAACATCGATGTAAGCACGTTCTGACGATCCAGAAAAACCCCGTGTGCCCAGAAGAACATCGGCACGAGGACCCAGACCGATCCGAGTGCGATGAACAAAACAGCCAGGTTTGCCAGCACCGCGCTGATCTGCGCCGCCACGACCAGAATGAGCAACACCGGCACGCTAATTGCGATCAGGATCATATTGCACAGAATGGAGATCAAGATGGTCTGGAGCACCGCTTGAAATGCGCGGATCGAGGTGATCTTTTCCGTGAGCGCCGCCCAGGCTACATCCCGAAAGTAAAACGCGCCGCCAATCCATCCGATGAATACCAGGAACATGATCCATAATGGGAAGGTCAGGACGTCAACCTGCCAGACCGCGGGCATACCGAGCGGGGTGACAGATGAGCCTTGACCAGCGGCGAACAGGCTCGATATCCCGATCGGGAGTGTGCGCGCCAACCCGAACAGGTTGATCGACTGCGTCATCCCTTCGTACAGGTCCAACATCTTCCGGATCTCTTCCGCGGGAATGCGACTTGCCTGCCAGAACAGGACCATGTCGCCTTCCATGCTTTTGAACATCTCCTCCAATCGCAGGCGGGGTCCCAGCCACAAAAGCAGGTTCAGCACCAACGGCAGGAAGATCGCCGTGATCCGCGCCGCAACGGCGTCGAAACCGGCTTTGATCGAACTGATGATGCCCGGCGGAGGCGGAAGGTTTTCAATGCGTGAAACTTCCATAACCAAATGATTCTACCATACCCATTCCTGATACAATTTCCTTATGCAAGAACGCCCTTCTTCACTACCCTCCGCAGACCGTATGGGGATGCTGATCGCTTCGGTCCTGCTGACCTTTGCCCTTTCGCGTCTGATAGAAACCCCCGGACTGACGCTCAGCCTGAGCCTGCCCGGTTTCTATTACGCCTTCCCGATCACCCTTGGCTCGTTTATGACCTTATTTGCCGCCGCCCTGACCGCTGCCGGAATGGAATGGTTGTTGCGGGAACACCCCACTGCAGGGGATCACACGCACCGCGAGCACCTGCTCCTGCCGGCACTGACCGCCTTTGTGCTGGGCACACCACTTACATTACTTTCAGGGAGTCAGGCATGGTGGCCCGGTATTGCCTTGGGTGCAGTCCTCCTCACCGCCGTCTGTGTTGCCGAGTACATCTCCATCGACCCTTCCACCCCTATGTACGGACCCGCCCGCGCCGGGCTGACCGCCGTGGCATATGCGCTGTTCCTCGTCCTTGCTACATCGCTTCGTTTTTCAGGTGCCCGCATGGTATTGGTCATACCAGCAGTTTTTTTTGTAGCAGGTTTGATCAGTCTGCGCATCCTGCACCTCGATGGAACAGACCGTTGGGACTTTCCTTGGGCGTTCGGCATCGGGTTGATCTGCGCCCAGATTGGTGCGGGCTTGCATTACTGGCCTCTATCGCCTGTTCAATTTGGCTTGGCACTCACCGGTCCGCTTTATGCACTGACCATGCTTTCCATCAGCCTCTCCGAAAACACTCCTCTGCGCCGCGCCGTGCCAGGTCCCCTGCTGGTACTGTTGGCAGCCTGGGTCTCCGCAATCTTTCTATAACATGCGTTCCCTCATACTTACAATTGAGCAACTTCAAAAGATGATCGCGCACGTCGATGCGCAGGCTCCGCTCGAAGCCTGCGGTCTATTGGCGGGAAGAGACTCGCGGGTTGAATCCGTGATCGAAGTGACGAACCAGGCTCAAAGTCCGGTGCGATTCGTGATGGATCCCATCGAGCAGCTGCACGCCTTCGAGTGGATCGACTCTCAGGGGCTCGACCTGCTTGCCATCTTTCACTCGCATCCCGCCGGACCTGAAACTGTCTCTCCCACCGATATCGCAGAATCCGCTTATGCCGTTGTACAGATCATCCTCTCCCGCATGGATGGCCCATGGCGCGCCCGCGGCTTCTGGATCGAAGATGGAACCTATCACGAAGTGCCTTTGGAATTCAGCAACCCCGCCTAGGGTTTTGTGTTTTTAATTTTGCTATCAATATCAAACCACTTCGAGGAGAAGTATTAATGCAAATCGTTCTTGACCTTTTGGCAATCCTGCTGGCGTATGTGTTGGGGTCCGTGCCTTTTGGCTTGCTGGTCGTGAAACTAACGACGGGGAAGGACATCCGCGAGATCGAGAGCGGCCGCACAGGCGGGACGAATGCCATGCGCGCCGCCGGGTTTTGGGCGGGATTTACCACCGCCATGCTGGATATTTTAAAAGGCGCGGCGGCGGTCTGGCTCGCAAAGTTCATTACCCCGGATAATCACTTGATTCAGGTCCTTGCCCCGCTTGCGGCAATTCTTGGACATAACTATTCGATCTTCCTACCCGAACGGGATGAAAATGGAAGGTTCCTGCGTTTACGCGGCGGGGCGGGCGGTGCGCCCTCGGTCGGCGGCGCGATGGGTATCTGGCCCGGCTCGATCCTCATCATCCTGCCGCTCGGCATGTTGACCTTTTTCACCATCGGCATCGCATCGGTCACAACCATGGCGGTGGCATTATTTGCGACCATCGCCTTTGCCATCCGTGCCTCGCAAGGCCTCATGCCCTGGACCGACGTGTTATATGGCATTGGGGCGGAGATCCTGCTTGTGTGGGCATTGAGACCGAATATAAAGAAACTGCTCGAAGGCAATGAGCGGATCGTGAAATATAGTTTGAGCGGGTGGTTAAGAGCAAAGAAAGAAAAGCCGGAAGAAAAAGAAAATTAAACATGACTCACCCCCGAAATTAAGGTTTCGCGGGTGAGTTTGTTTTTAAGAGCACACAGGACGCGGACACTTGCACCGAACGCAAGTACGGTGTAAACACTGACCCTTGCACCGCCCGCAAGGGCAGGTGAAACGCGGATTCTTTAATCCTTTTCCGCG
>ERZ761607.4306-NODE-4306-length-12711-cov-4.572298_pt1 | contig 12711 bp, 9 predicted proteins | sample MGYA00511164_ERZ761607 | MGnify/ENA primary metagenome ERZ761607 (study PRJEB28899, sample SAMN02445080) | bioreactor sludge metagenome | biome: EBPR sludge | place: Australia: Brisbane, Thorneside Wastewater Treatment Plant | collected 2011-06-22 ...
TGATCGCGATCGCGGTCGGCGTCGCGCTCGGGCTGCGCTCGCCGGACGTCGCGCCTCTGGGCCGCAAGGCGCGACATGAGCCACGCGATGCGGCGGCAAGCGCGGCACAAGCTGAGCGAGGACGTGGTCGTCCCGCGCACGCGCATCGGCGCGCTCCTCGATCGCTGCCGCGCGCTCTCGGACGAGCACGGCGTGCGCGTCGCGACCTACGGCCACGCGGGTGACGGCAACCTGCACGTGAACCTGCTCTGGGACGATCCCGACGATCGACCGAAGGTCGAGGCCGCAATCGTCGGGTTGATGCGCGCGACGGTCCAGCTCGGCGGGACCTTGAGCGGCGAGCACGGCGTCGGCGTGCTCAAGGCGCCCTACCTCGCGCTCGAGCAGAGCCCCGCGCTCATCGATCTCCAAGAGCGCATCAAGGGCGTCTTCGATCCACGCGGGATCCTCAACCCGGGGAAGATCTTCCCCGCGGGCGCCAAGCGTTTCCACGGCGCGTGCTGATCGAGCGTCCGTGTCCGGCATGATCGCGCCCCGAGCGGCGCGATCGCTCTGCGCGACGGAACCGACACTCCCACGGAAGAGCGAACGTCGAGCGAACGTCGAGAACGTCGGATCAGGGGATCGTGACGCCGAGCTCCACGAGCTGCGCTTCGGCCTGCTTCTCCCAACCGCGATTGGCGGCCGGGCTCGCAGGGCTCGGGTGCAGCACGGTGCCGAACGCGACGTCGAAGCCTTCGAGCGCGAGCTTCGCGCGATCGCGGGCCCACGTGCCGACGCCGATCACGAGCTTCGGCGAGAGCTCGCGCACGACCTGACGCAGCGCCTCGTCGCACGCCTCGAAGAGCGGCTCGCGCTCCTCCGCCGGCAGCTTCTCCGGCACGCGGTTCTTCCCCGTCGGCCCCTCCATGAACACCAGCGGGCAGTAGTTCACGACGAAGAAACGGCCGAAGAAACGCTCCGGGGTCTCGAAGCGTGCCTTCGCCCAGCCCCAGAGCCGTCGACCGCTGACCTCGGAGCGCGCGCAGTCGAAGCCCTCGATCGGGCGCTTCGGGTGTTCGTTCTTCGGGCGAGAGACGGGCGCGGAGACCTTCAACCAATCGCGCGCGTGCTCGACCTCCCCGAAGGGGATCCCGGTTTGAGCCATGCCGAAAGGCCCCGGATTCATGCCCAGGAAGAGCGCTTCTTTTGGGCCGTTTCCGTAACGCTCCAGATAGAGCTCGTGTGGAGCGCGCGCGTAGACGAGGGGGTTGTAGACGTGGGTGACGGGGTCGGCGAAGCGCAGCCGATCGACCGCGTCCGAGAGCGCACGGTCGATCGCGACCAAGCGAGAGCGGGGCATGCGGCGTTCGTAGCACCCCGGCACGCGGGAACGAAGCGCGTATGCCACCGGGGGGCACCAAGATGCGCAACACATCGAAATCATTCACGTAAACATCAAACACCTTGACTTCGCGAGCTGGACCGACCGTCGCCGCGTGTGTCCGGGGGTGGCGAGCCCCGTTCGCGACCAACGATCCGGGGTCCGGAGTCCTCGGTGGGGGATGAAGCCCCCTCGCGAATCCTGACAAGCGCCGAATCCATTGCGCTTTTTCCTGGATCGACCCTTGCTGCTTCTAGTCCGCCCGAATCGACTGTACCATCTGTGCACAGTTGCCTCGCGCGAAGCGCCCTCGCCCGGCGCGGAGGATCTCGGATGCGACGCTCGCTCCTTCTCGTTCTGCCCCTCGCCCTCGCGTGTGAAGGCTCGATCGGCGACCCCACGCCGTACGATCCGACCGATCCCGAGTCGTGCCGCCGCACCGGGCGGTGCGAGGACGTGGGCGGCCCGCCGCTGACGAGCGCGTACCCGCGCCTCTCCCATCAACAATGGGAGAACACGGTGCGTGACCTCTTCGGTTGGGACGAGGTCCCCAACCTCGCAGGCTCATTCGCCTCGGATCCACGCGGAACCACACAGTTCGACAACGACGGAACCGTCCTGCAGGTCACCGCGAATCATTGGGCGGATTACCAGTCCGCCGCAGAGACGATCGCGGCGCGCGTGATCGCCGACGCGGACGCGAAGGCCCGCGTCACCGGTGGCTCCACCGATCCGCGCGACGTCTACGAGGCGTTCCTGCGCCGCGCCTTCCGCCGCCCCGCGCGAGCGGGCGAGGTCGACACCTACGTGACGCTGCACGGGCAGGGTCCGACGCACTATCCCGAGCTCCCCGCGTTCGACGCCGGCCTCCGCGTCGCGCTCGAAGCGATCCTTCAATCCCCCTTCTTCCTCTACCGCGACGAGGACGGAGAGGTGCGCGACGGCTTCGTCACTCTCGATGCGCACCAGCTCGCCTCGCGCCTCTCCTACGCGCTCTGGGACACGATGCCGGACGACGCGCTCTTCGCGGCCGCAGACGCCGGCTCGCTCGGGCGCAGCGAGGGCCTGCGCGAACAAGCCTTCCGCATGCTCGACGACACCAAGGCACGCGCGAAGATCGAGGCCTTCCACGCGCAGCTCTTCGAGCTCCACACCTACGACGCGCTCACCGTCGAGGGGCTCTCCGCGGACATCGGCCGCACGATGCGCGAGGAGACCGAACGCTTCGTCACCGAGGTGATCCTCGAAGAGGACGGCAGCCTGCGCGACCTGCTCACCGCGCCCTACTCCTTCGTCAACGAAGAGCTCGCGCAGCTCTACGGGATCGAAGGCGTCAGCGGCCCGGAGCTTCGCCGCGTGGACCTCGATCCCACGCAGCGCGGCGGCCTCTTCACGCATCCCGGCTTCATCGTGCGCAAGCGCGGCGACACCGCACCGATCCTCCGCGGCGTCTACCTGAACCTCCGCGTGCTCTGCGCGAACCTGCCCGAGCCGCCGGTCTTCGAGCCGCCCGATCTCACCGGCACCACGCGCCGCGAGCGCGTGGAGAGCGCGACCGGCGTCGGCACCTGCGGCGAGACCTGCCACGCGGGCGTGATCAACCCGATCGGCTTCGCGTTCGAGACCTTCGACGACACCGGCCGCTGGCGCGAGATCGACAACGGCGCGCCGGTCGACGCGGTGTCGAGCTACTGGTTCGGCGAAGAGCAGTCGACCTTCGACGGACCCGTGCAGCTCATGAGCGCGATGGCGGAGAGCGAGATGGCCCACCGCTGCTACGCGCAGAACTGGCTCGAGTTCGCGTTCGGTCGTCCGCTGCAGGTGCGCGACTTCGCGACGGTCGAGTCGATCGCCGACGGCTCGCGCGACGACGCGTGGAGCGTGAAGGAGATCCTCGTGGCCCTGGTCGACAGCGATTCGTTCCGCACGCGTGCGCCGCTTCCGGAGGAAGAGTGATCATGACGTCCTCGAAGAAGACCTCTCCGAAGTCCGCGACGAAGGCGAAGCTCGGGCGTCGACTCTTCCTGCGTGGCGCGGGCACCGTCGCGCTCGGGCTCCCGTTCCTCGAGTCCTTCGGGCGCACCTCGCGCGCGAAGGCCGCCCCGGCCGACTACAGCTTCGCGGTGTGGTGCCGCCAAGCGAACGGCGTCGCGCAGGCCGATCTCCAGTGGGACCCCGCGCGCGCCGAGGCGGATCTCTTTTGGCCGACCGCGACCGGGCGCCTCACGCGCGAGAGCCTCGCCGCGATGAGCACGCAGGCGATGAGCGAGCTGGCGGACTTCGCGGACGTGCTCTTGCCGGTCGCGGGTCTGCGCTTCCCCTTCCCGGGCAACGGCTGCGGTCACAGCGGCGGCGGCAACCAAGTCCTCACGGCCGCGCGCGTCTCCGACACGCCGAGCGGCAACGAGTCGCTCGCGATGGGTGAGTCGGTCGACAACCGCCTCGCGCGCGAGCTGCCCTCATCGACCACGGACCCGCTCACGCTCTTCACCGGTCGCAAGAGCGGCTACCTCCCCGAGGTGCTCAGCTACCGCGGCCCGCGTGATCTTCGCGCGGCGGAGAACGATCCCTACCTCGTCTACTCGCGCATGGTCGGCATGTCGGGCCGCAGCGACGAGGAGCTCAACGCGGCGCGCCTGCGCCAAGCGAGCGTGAACGACGTGGTGCGCGATCAGATGTCGTGGTTGTTGAGCCGTGACCTCAGCGGCGCGGATCGACGTCGCCTCGATCTGCACTTCTCCGCCATCCGCGATCTCGAGATCACGATGGGCTGCAACCTGCCCGCGATGCGCGAGATGGAGCTCGACGGAGTCGACCCGCTGTCGGAAGGCAACTACCAGCTCGTCACGCAGATGCACATGGACGTGATCGCCATCGCGCTGACCTGCGGGTACACGCGCTCGGCCACGCTGCAGATGGGCAACGGCAACGACGGCACGCAGCACTCGATCCCGGGCGTGAACGGCGGCGCCGCGCTCCCGCGCTACCACCAGATCTCGCACCGCATCTACAGCGACGGCTCGGAGGGTGATCCGATCGCGGGCGCGCACGGTCTGCACCACCAGGTCGACCGCATGCACGCGCGGCTCTTCAAGTACCTGCTCGAGCGCCTCGCCGAGCGCGACACCCCCGACGGCGATCGCCTGCTCGACGTGGGCACCGCGTGCTGGACCAACGACCTCGGCGCAGGCGTCAGTCACACGTACAACAACGTGCCCTTCATCTTCGCAGGAAGCCTCGGCGGCAACCTCGCGGTCGGCCAGTACGTCGACGTCCGCGAAGGCAACACCTACCAAGCGCACAACCGCGTCTTCAACACGATCCTGAGCGCGGCCGGCGTGCGAAAGAGCGACGGAAGCCTGGTGGACGACTTCGGAGACTCGAGCCTGCCGCGCGGATTGCTCGACGCGATGGTGGACCCGAGCGGCCCCGCGTGGGGGTGATCAGGGCGCGCCGACGAGGGTCGGTTCGGTGAGCACACCACCCAGGCCGCCGTTGCCGATCTGGCCCGTGTCGTTCGCCCCCCAACAATGAAGGCCGAGGCTGGCGGTCGCACAAACGTGCGCGTCTCCGGCAGTCAGGCTCGCCACCCCGTCGATCGGAACCCGAGCAGGTTCGTTGACGGTGTCGTTGCGAGTCCCGCGGCCAAGCTGTCCATCGGAGTTCCCACCCCAACACCAGAGCTCCCCCCCGGCCTCCACGCCGCACGTGAAGGTTCGGCCAGCGACGCCGTCGGCAAACAGTCGTGGGCCCGCAGTTCGCACGGGCGTCGGTCGGTTCGTCTGCGAGCCATCCGCCAGCTGTCCGTTCTCGTTGTTGCCCCAACACCAGAGCTCGCCACCGCTGGTGAGGGCACAGGAGTGAGACTCCCCCGCGAAGATGTCGATCGCATCCGTGATGCCGCGGACCTCCACCGGCCTCGTTCGACGCATCAGCGTCGTGTCACCGAGCTGACCAAGCGAGTTGTCACCCCAACAGTACACGCCACCCGAGTTGGTCCTCGCACACGAGTGTCCGGCTCCCGCCACGACCTGAACGACATCGTTCAGATCAGGAATCTCCGCCGGCATGAATCGCGCTACCTCGAGCGGCGGCACGCCGAGTTGCCCATACTCATTGCCGCCCCAACAAGTCACCGTTCGATCCACGGTGACCACGCAGCCATGTACGGCTCCAGCGGCCAGATCGACCGCACCGGCAACCCCTTCAACCCTTCTTGGTTCTGGACGGATCTCGTCGACGCTCGTGCCGAGCTGGCCCGAGAAGTTCCCTCCCCAGCACCAGACCTCCCCCGCTTCGCTTCGAGCACAGGTGTGGTCTCGCCCGCCAGCAACCTGCACCCCCGCGACACCCCCGACAGCTCGTGGCCTCAGAACTGGATCGGAGGGATCCACAGCAATTTGTCCGAGGTCGTTCCAGCCCCAACAGACCGCCGCGCCGCTCGATCGCAATGCGCACGTGTGAGCGTTCCCCGCGGAAACGGCGACTGGAGGGTCACAGTCAGGTGCACAGCCCCAGATACACGTCTCACAGACGTCTCCCGCATCCACGCTGGAGTCCGGCAGAACACCGGAATCCGCTCCGCCATCGAACGCAGCGTCTGATGGTCCCCCGTCCATGACTCCAGCGTCGAGCGACATGCAGGACCACCCATCTTCGGTGGCCTCCATGCCTTCGGGACATACGCATCGGTCCATGGCGCGATCGATGATCATGGGCGGCGGGCAGGTAACCTCGGGGCCGGAGCACGCCAAGACGACGAGAGCAGCGCAGCACACGAGCTCGGAACGCAACATCCGAAGACCGTAGCATCCAGCCCCATCGCAAACGACCACCCGGAGAGGGCGAAATGTGTCCACACGCGTCGCGATGCTCTTGGTTGCCGGATTGGTCGCGGCGTAGCATCGCGGCATGACGACCTCGCGACGCGATTTCCTTCAAACGATCCTCGTCCTCGGTGGAGCCGCTTCCGCTGCCCTCGCCGTCGGGTGCGGCGATGACGACGGCCCTTCGGGAACGGACTCCGGGACGCCTCGCCCCGATGGGGGCTCCGACTCGGGAACCGAGCCGCGAGACTCGGGAAGCCCTGACGAAGACGCCGGGTCGATGGAGGAAGACGCCGGCGTGGAGGAAGACGCGGGTTCGGACGCGGGCGAAACGACGTCGTGTGACTCGGTCTCCGTGACGATCGCCAATCGACACGGTCACGAGATGCCGGTGTCCGCCGCGGATGTCGCCGCAGGGGTCGAACGTTCGTACGAGATTCGCGGCGCGGGCACCCACCCGCATACCGTCGTCGTGACCGCCGCTCAGTTTGCGATGTTGGCGGCTGGAGAGACCGTCACCGTCATGTCGACCCGCAACTCGGGGCACGACCACATGATCACTCTCGTCTGCGGTTGACTAGGGCTGGGACGTCGGTTCCGTACCCGAAGTCGAGCTGGCACAGCCTTGCGCTTGCTCGACGGGTCACGCCCGCCGAGTTGCTCCGCTGGAGCCACACTGCCACTCACCGCGACTCGTACACCGTCTTCGACGGGAGCTCGACCGCGGTGAGGAAGCCGCCTTTGCCGCAGCCGGTGTCGAGAGCGAGCACGGACTCGCTCTCGAACATGTCGGTCGGATCGTCGACCGTGTAGAGCGAGAGCTCTTGGGGCAGGTAGTCGGTCGCGGTGTGTCCGACGACGACGCGTTTGCCGCGGTACTCGGTGAAGAGCTCGCGCGCGCGGGTCCAGAGGAGCGCGGACTTCGGCTCGGTGTCGCGTGGGTGCTGCCACTCGTCGCCGCGCTTCACGATGCCCGCGTGCACGTAGATCGCGTGCTCGTCCTCGTACCAATACGGGAGCTCGCGCATCCACGCGACGACGTCTTCCGGAAAGAAGCTCCCGGAGAAGAGCGCTTCGACCTCGTCGGGTCGTGGCAGCGCGTCTTCTTCCGGGATCGGTCCGTCGACGAACGATCGCATCGCGGCGAGGCAGCCGTGCGCGGGCGGGAACACGAACTCCGGCCAACCTTCGTCGATCACGCGCAGCCACGCGTCCTCGTGGTTGCCGCGCAACGTAACCACCTTGCAGCCGAGCTCGCGCGCGAAGGTCCGCACGACGCGCACGACCTCCTCCGAGCGCGGCCCGCGATCCACGTAGTCACCGAGGAACACCAGCGTGTCGTCCGCGTCGAGCGTGGGCAGCTTCGCGACGAGCGCGCGCAGATGATCGAGGTCCCCGTGGATGTCGCCGATGGCGAAGGTGCGTCGAGCCACGGGCGGAGGGTACGCCGAGGGAACGCGCCTTGTCCGCTCACCGCGCTCTCACCGCACCACGAGCTCGCCCTCCCACGCCGCGTCCTCCGCGTGGGTTCCCACCCGCAGCGCATACGTCCCCGCGCGTACCGTCATCGCGCTTCCGTCCCACGTCGCGAGGTCGATCGCGCGCAGCCGCAGCGTCGCTTCGCCGCTCGCGCCCGCGGCGAGCTCCACCGACGCGAACGCGCGCAGCTCGTGCGCGGTCTCTTCGCCCGGCGCGCGCACGTAGAGCTGCACCACCTCGCGGCCCTCGCGTTCGCCGACGTTCTGCACGGGCACGCGGAGCTCGATCGTGTCGTCCGGCGCGAGCGTCGCGGCCTCGATCGACGCCGTCGAGAGGGTCGCCTCGCCGAGCTCGAAGCGGGTGTAGCCGAGCCCGGAGCCGAACGGATGCTCCGCCGTGTGGCCCTCGCGCGCGAGGTGCGTGTAGCCGTGGAAGCGCTCGTACGTGACGGTGGTCGAGACGTTGTCGAAGACCGGGAGCTCGGCTTCGGCGCGTGGGATCGAGAAGGGCAGGCGACCGCGCGGGACCACGTCGCCGAAGAGCACGCGGGCGAGCGCGCGTCCGCCTTCGGATCCCGGATAGAACGCGAAGAGCAGTCCTTCGATCTCGTCCGCGAAGTCACGCACCACGATCGACGCACCGCCTTCGAGCACCACGATCACGCGCGGATGAATCGCGGCCACCGCGCGGATCGTCGCGAGCTCTTCGGCGGGAAGCGCGAGGCTCTCGCGATCGCCAGCGCCGATCGTCGCTTCGCCTTCGTCCTCGTGCGTGAGCCCGGTGACGATCACCACCGCGTCCGCCGCGCGCACCGTCGCTTCGCCGTCGTCGTCGAGCGCGTCGACCACGTCGATCACGACGTCTCCGGCGAGCTCGCGGATCCCTTCGAGCGCGGAGATCACGTCGGTCGCGCGCACGTTGCTGGAACCCGTGTCGCCGACGTTGTCGAGCGTGAGCACGCGCCCGAGCACCGCGATGCGGCTCACCGACGCGCGATCGATCGGCAGCGCGTCGTCGTTCTTCAGGAGCACCACGCCGCGCTCCGCGATCTCCCGTGCGAGGGCGAGGTGCGCCTCGGTCTCGCGCGCCGCGGCGTCGTCGAGCGGGCGCTCACGTTCGTCGAGCCCGAAGCAGAGCTGCGCGCGCAGCACCCGCCGCACGCTCGCGTCGATCTCGCGCCCCTCGATCTCGCCCGCGTCGAGCGCGCTCGCGAGCCTCCGGAAGTTCGTCGGCGCGGGCATCTCGACGTCGAGCCCGGCGCGCAGGCTCTCCACGTCCCCGTGGGTGCCGAGGATCCAGTCGGACTCCACGAAGCCGGAGAAGGCCCACTCCCCCTTGAGGATCGTGCGCAGCAGATGGTCCTGCTGATCGGCCCAGCGGCCGTTCACCTGGTTGTACGCGGTCATCACGGACGCGACGCGGCCCTCGACCACCACGCGCCGAAACGCGGGCAGGTACACCTCGCGCAGCGTGCGCTCGTCGAGTCGCACGTCGACCTCGTGGCGCGTGTCCTCGATGCTGTTGGCCGCGAAGTGTTTGGCGCTCGCGAGCACCCCTTCGCTCTGCACGCCCTGCACGAACGCGAGCGCCATCTCCGCCATGTGGTGCGGATCTTCCGAGTAGGTCTCCTGCGCGCGCCCCCAGCGCGGATGGCGCAGCACGTTGATCGTCGGCGCGAGCAGCACGTCCGCGCCCACGCTCTTCAGCTCGCGCGCCATCGCCGCGCCCACCCGCCGCTCGAGCTCCGGATCGAAGGTCGCGCCGCGCATCATCGCGACCGGGAACGCGGTGCCGTTCTTGCCCGTCATGCTCGAGAGCCCGCGCGGTCCGTCGAGCATGCGCAGCCCGGGGATGCCGAGCCGCTCCACGCCCGCCACCCGCCAGGTGCCTTCGATCATCGCGAGCGACGCGCCGTGCAGACACGCGATCTTCTCGCGTGGCGTCATCTGGGCGAGCAGCTCCGTGATGCGCGCCTCGATCGCGTCCGCTTCCTCCGCCGGGCGTGGGCAATACGCGCGGGTGGCCTCGGTGGGCGCGAAGGGCTCGGGGACGTAGTCGCGCGCCGCGTCGCTGGCGTCGCTCGCGTCGCTTGCGTCGGTCGAGGCGTCGAGCACCTCGGCATCCCGCGGCACGTCGTCGTCGCCACAAGCGAACACGCAGATCGACACGAGCCCGAGAGCGACGAAGCGAAGATGCATGCGCGGGACGATCGCACGTCGACGCGACGCGATCACGCACGCGGCACGCTCGCTTCGAACGACGCGATCCTGCGCGGGGCACGACGCGATCACGGCGGTACGATCGCCAGCGACGCGCTCACGCACGCGGAACGATCGCGTCGATCGCGGCCACCTGCGCGCCGTTCAGCGCGATCGCCGCCGCGCACACGCTCGATCGTGCGTTCTGTGGCCGCGATGCCCCACACACCGGCTGCCAACCCCGCGCGATCGTCCACGCCACGATCGCCTCGAAGGGGCTCACGCCGAGCTCCTGCGCGACGCGGCGCAGCACCGGCTCGTGCGCCACGCGGCCCGCCCGCCAGCCGCCCATGGGCGCATACGCCTGCAGCACGATCCCACGCGCGCGACACTCCGCCTCGACCTCGGGATCCATTCGCACGAACGGGCTCGCTTCGTTCTGCACGACCTCGATCGGCGCGACCTCGAGCCCGCGACGGAGCTGTGTCGCGTCCACGTTCGACACCCCGAGCCGCACGAGCTTTCCTTCGTCGCGTAGCCGCGCCAGCTCGCCCACGCTCTCTTCGATCGGTACGCGCGCGTCCACCGCGTGCAGGAGATACACGTCGTGCGCGTCGACCTCGAGCGCACGGAGCGACGCCTCACACGCGCGCCGCAGATACGCGGGGTCGCCCACGTGCTCCCACGCGTCGCCGCGCCGCCGCACGCCGCCCTTCGTCGCCACCACGAACGCGCGCTCCCGTCGCACCTCCGCCACGAGCCGCTCCGCGAAGTGCGCGTCGTGCTCGTCGAGCCCGTAGACGTCCGCGGTGTCGATCGATCCCACGCCCGCGTCGAGCGCGGCAAAAATGGTCGCGACCGCGACCTCGCGTGAAGGACGACCTTCGCCCGCGAGGTTCATCGTGCCCAACACCACCGAGAGCCCGTCCACGTTCGACGAACTCTGCACGATCACGAAGCGCTGCACGATCACGAAGCGCGCGCCTCGGAGAGCGTTATGCGAGCGAGGCCTCGACTGGTCACGGCCGAACGCGTCAGCGCTTGCCGAAGAGCCCACGCAGGCGCGAGAAGAACCATCCGAGCGGTGACGCCGCGCGCGGTCGCTCCGGCGCCTCCACCGGGCCCTCGTAAGGTCCGAGCGCGGCCGTGACCTCTGCCACCGAGCTCGCGCGCGAAATCTTCACGTCGAGCGCACGCCCCGACTCCACGTCGACCGCGCTCATCTCGAGAAAGCACTGCGAGTCCAGCCCCAGCGAGAGCTCGATCTGACGCCCCTTCGGCCCCGCAGGGATGTTCTCCACCACGAGTGTGCCCAGGTACTCGTTGGCGACCGCGTCCTTCCGTTCGCCTTGGAAGAGCGGCATCCGATACGTGAGCTGGCCTTCGCTCGTCGTGCGCACCACGAACGAACGTTTGCTCGGCACCGGCGTGTTGCGCGGGATGAGCCGCATGTAGCGCCGTCCGTCACCCGAAAAGCCGATCGAGAGCGGCAGCACGTCGACGAGCTCCACCGCCGACGCCGACTCCTGCGCGAGGAGTGCGGCGCCGATCGCGACCGCCTCGTCCGGGTTGATGCGTTTGCTCGGCGGACGCCCGAAGACCTTCTCGACCGCCTCCTGCACCTGCGGCAATCGCGTCGAGCCACCCACCAGCAGCACGTCGTCCACCGAGTAGGTCTGGAGCTTCGCCTTCTCCAGCGTGTCCTGTGTGATCGCCACGAGCCGCTCGCAGAACCCGCGCGTCAGCTCGAAGAGCTCTTCCTGCGTCACGTTCACCGCGAGCGTGCGCGCCGTGCCGTCGATCATCGCGAAGTGCGGGAGGCTCACGGAGAACTTCTTCTGAACCGAGAGGCCCTTCTTGCATTGTTCGGCCGCCTCGCGGAGGCGCGCGATCTGCGTCGCGTCCGGCTCGAAGCCGTCGAGCCGCTCCGCGCGCTTGAACGCGCTCGCGAGGTGGTTCGCGAGCAAATCGTCCACGTCGATGCCGCCGAGGAACGCGTCACCGCCGGTCGCGATCACCTCGAAGCGCGACGCCTCGATCTTCAAGATCGACACGTCGAAGGTGCCGCCGCCGAGATCGAAGACTACGAGGGTCGCGCGCTCCTTGCGGCCGTAGCCGTACGCGACCGCGGCCGCCGTCGGCTCCGCCACCACGCGCGGCACCGCGAGCCCCGCCTTGCGCGCCGCGCGCCTCACCGCGTCTCGCTGCGCCTCGCCGAAGTACGCGGGCACCGTGACCACCGCACGGTCGACCGAGCCGTTCAGGTGCTCCGCCGCGACCTCGCGCACCTCGCGCAGCAAGCGCTCCGCGACCTCCTCGAACGACACCACACGATCGGGCAGGCGCGCGCCGAACTGGTGATCGTCGGTCTCCACGAGCGGGAACGCGAAGTAGGGCTGGAACTCGTCCGCGAGCGCCTCCGAGTACGCGCGCCCCACGAGCCGCTTGCTGCCGTAGATCGTCTCTTGCGGGTTGAGCACGAGCCGCTTGGCCGCCGCTTGGCCGACCCGCACCTGACCGTCGACGATCGCGAGCACCGAAGGCACCGTGCTGGCGCCGGTGCGCGTCGGGATGACGCGGGGGCGACCGTTCTCGACGATCGACACACACGTGTTCGAGGTGCCGAGGTCGATGCCGATCGTGAAGCCTTCCGAAGCGCCCTTGCCGCGGATGCGGGTCGCCACGCGCGCGACGCGGCCCTCGTCGCTCTCGGGCCGCGACTCGCGCGCCGCTTCGGGCTCGACGATCACGGACGCTTCGTCGGCCGCTGACCCGGCCGACCCAGAAGCATCGTCGGCCGCTGACCCGGCCGACCGAGAAGCTTCGTCGGCCGCTGACCCGGCCG
>ERZ761607.4311-NODE-4311-length-12705-cov-8.038814_pt1 | contig 12705 bp, 12 predicted proteins | sample MGYA00511164_ERZ761607 | MGnify/ENA primary metagenome ERZ761607 (study PRJEB28899, sample SAMN02445080) | bioreactor sludge metagenome | biome: EBPR sludge | place: Australia: Brisbane, Thorneside Wastewater Treatment Plant | collected 2011-06-22 ...
CCTCAGGAGGCTTTTTTACGCTGGAACGGCAGAGCCTGTTCTAGTCGCACCGGCAGAGCCGGGGGTTTACCCAATGTAATTAAAGATCAAGCGTAGCACCGCAAAAACCAGCCGTGACGCGCGACGATCAACAGGGGCGTGATTATTAACCTGGATCTGATCCTAGACGAGAGCGGCGCCTGTCGCGGCGTGGTGGCCTGGGATCTGGCCGACGGGACGCTGCATGTGTTCCGCGCCCATCAAACCGTGCTGGCGACGGGCGGCTACGGCCGGGCCTACTTCTCGGCGACCTCCGCCCACACCTGCACCGGCGACGGCAACGGTATGGTGTTGCGCGCCGGATTGCCCTGGTCGAGACGCTGGAACTGGACAACCTGCTGGGTTGCGCGATGATCTCCATCAAATCAGCGATCAACCGGCTCGAAAGTCGCGGCGCCCATGCCCGCGAGGACTATCCGGATCGCGACGACGAGAACTGGAGTCAAATGGTCGGACGGGAGACGCCGACGGATGCGACGACGGCAAGGGTGGTCGGCGTCATGCGGACGGCTGCTGAACCAACCGGATGACTCCCTTTGAATCCGAGAGCTTTACGTCAGTATTCGTAAACGGTATGCTTGGTTACCCACGATGCCCGCGTGGCGTGCATCATCCCGGAGAGATGGCCGAGCGGCTGAAGGCGCTCCCCTGCTAAGGGAGTATGGGGTCATAAAGCTCCATCGAGGGTTCGAATCCCTCTCTCTCCGCCAGTTTTCCCGCGGATCGCGGCATCTTTCCTTGGTAAGCCCAGTACTTGCGTGGCGAGTTTCCGTAGCAGCTCTCATTCCCGACCAGGTTCCGGGTCCTCCACCCCGGCGTCCACTGGATGCGCTTCAAATTCCGTCGCGCCGGGATAGATGATCCGGTGACACAGCGCCCCGTTCGGATTCGCGCTCAGTTCGGCCAGAACGCGCGGCAGGTCGGCAAACCGACTTTCGCCGCTGATCAGCGTGTCCAGCGCGGGATCGTCCAACAATTCCATCACCGTGGCCATGCGTCGCCGATGATCCCAACGCCCGCGCTGCGCGGCGGCGATAGGACCGACCTGGGAACTCCGGATCGTCAGCCGCCGGCTGTGAAACGCCTCGCCCAGCGGCAGACTGACCGACCGCGTCCCGAACCAACTGGCTTCCACCACCGTTGCCTCAAATCCGGCCAGTCTCAACGCGGTCGCCAAACCGGCGGGCGAGCCGCTGGCGTGAATTACCCGATCCTGTTCCCCTTCCGCCCGCTCCGGCGGGGCGAAACGGACGCCCAGGCGGTGGGCGATGGCTTCCCGACGCGGATCCACGTCCACCAGTTGCACCACGCAACCCGGCAAGCGGCCCGCCAGCCGGGCGATCAGGCAACCGACCACGCCCGCGCCGATCACCGTGATCCGGTCGCCCAGCCGGGGCGCGGCGTCCCACAACACATTCAGCGCGGTTTCCAGATTGGCCGCCAGCACCGCCCGACCGGCGGGAATCGTCGGCGGCACCGGGGTCAGCGCCGCCACCGGCACCCCATAGCGGTCCTGATGCGGATACAGACAGAATACGGTGCGCCCACGTAACGCGGCGGGACCGGCTTCGACCACACCGACGCTGCAATAGCCATACTTGACCGGGGCTGGAAACTCGCCCCGCTGAAACGGCGCGCGCATGGTTTGATATTGGCTGGGCGGCACTTCGCCGCGAAACACCAGGCTTTCGGTGCCGCGACTAATGCCAGAATACAGCGTCCGCACCCGCACCTCGTCCGCGCCCGGCGTTTCCAGCCGCTCCACGCGAATCTCGCCTCGACCGGGCGCCGCCAGCCAGAAGGCGCGTGCCGATAAAAATTCACTGTCCATCATCACCCTGATCAATCGTTGGTCCACTCGCCGATGCCGATAAATTGTTTAACCGTGTCCCCGCTTCGACCGCTCGTTTTCAACACCCTGCTCTACCTCGCCGCCGCGCTGTCGCTGGTGGCGGGGCTGGCGCTAGTCCTGGCCGAAACCTTCCAGTTGCCCGCCGGCTACGTCCTCCAATCCCTCGGCGCCTTCGTCGGCCTGCTGCTGGCCCTGCTGCCGTTCCTGCCCCAGCACCGGCCGCTGCAACGATTCGGCGCGGCCAACGGCGTCACCCTGTTGCGCGCCGGCATCGCCGCGTTGGCCGCCGGCCTGATCGGGCGGTCGGAACCACCGCCCGGACTGGCCTGGACGCTGGCCGCGCTGGCTGGCGTGGCGTTGATCCTCGACGGCGTGGACGGCTGGCTGGCGCGGCGCGGCGGTTGGCAAAGTCCGTTCGGCGCACGGTTCGACATGGAAGTGGACGCCTTCTTCATCCTGACCCTGGCGGCGCTGGTCCATCAGGCCGACAAGGCCGGCGGCTGGGTGTTGCTGTCGGGCGCGCTGCGCTACGGCTTCGTCGCGCTGGGTTACGCCCTGCCCTGGCTGCGCCAGCCGCTGCCGCCGCGCTGGCGCCGCCAAGCCGTGTGCGTGATTCAGGCCACCGTGCTGGCGCTGTGCCTGATCCCGCCGCTGGCTCCGCCGTGGACCACGCTGCTGGCGGCCGGCGCGTTGGCGCTGCTGACGCTGTCCTTCGCGGCGGATACGGTCTGGCTGGCCCGTCACGCGCCTCCACCCAATTGAGGGATAACAGACGGTGGATCGTTCAGCACCCGCAACAGCAACAATCCCAGATCGCCGATACCGCCCAGCGCCGCCGGCCCCGGCGTCATACCGGCATGGAAACCCGCCGCCTGAAACGCGCCGATCAACTCCGGGTCGCGCGAGAACACATGAACCGGAACCTGCCAGGAAATCTCGCGCCCGCCGACGATGGCTGGCGGCTGATGATCGCCGAGAACCATAAACAGCGCGTTCGCCGGGGCGTGCTGGCGCAGATAACCGCCCAGCACCGCCAGGTTGTAACGAACGCTTTCGATATAGGCGGTGGCCAACGCCGCGCCGTCCAGACGCTCGCTCAGCCCCACTTCACCTGGCGCGGCGGGCGCGACGAACCGGGTGAACCGGTTCCAGTCCGACTCGTAAGGCGGGATGGGCGCGAACGGCGCATGGCTGTTGATGGTGGGGAAAAACACGAACAGCGGCGGCCGGCTGGCCGGTTCCACCTCGACGCGATGCAGCCGGTACAGGCTGTATTGGTCGGGAATGACCCAGCCGCCGTAGGCGGGGCCGCGATAGTCCAGGCTGGCGGCGTCGAGGATCCGATCGAAGCCATAGAACCGCCCTTCCGGCCAAGCGTGCCGCAGCCCCGGCATCAGCGCCACGCAATGGTAACCCGCGGCGGCGAACCGGCTGACCAGGGTCGGTCGGCTGGAAGCCAGCAGGTCGTAATAATCCCCCTGACCGGCGATGCGCAGGCCGGACAGCAGGCTGGAATGCGCTAGCCAGGACAACCCACCGAACGTGCTGGACTCGACCCGCGCCGAGGCCATCCGCCAGCCGGCGTCGGTCAGTGACCGTTCCAGGGCGGCGAAATCGCCGGCGAGCGGGGCGGCGAAGCGAGGATCGTCGAACACCAGCGCGCCCTGCGACTCGAAAAAAATCACGAAGACATCGCCCCGCCCCATTCGACCCAGGTTCGAAGCGGGCAGCGGCGGCTGAACCGCGATCCAGCGGTCGTCCCAAAACACGGTCGCGGCCAGTACCCCCTCCACCTGCTCAGCCAGCATGGCGGTCACCGGCAACGCGAACAGGGTAGCGGTCGGCGGGCGCGGACTCAGACGACCGGCGGCGTACAAGGCTAGCAGCGTCAGCGAAAGGATACCGAGCGCCCGCCGGGCGGAAGGGCGGTTCAGCGCGGCCATGACGGCGTCGACCGCCCAGCGCAGGATGGCGAACAGCGCGGCCAGCAACCCCAGCAGCGCCACGCCGCCCAGCGCCACCCGCCAGCCGGCCACCCGATCCAGCAACAAAGCCGCCACCGCCGGGATATGCTGGCTATCCCAGTACAGATGGATGGAACGCCCCATCAGGGCCGGCGCGGTGACATCCAGATAGCGTCCCAGCGTCAGGACGACGAACCCCGTCAAAGCCGCGTTGCGCCACCCGCGCCCCAGCGAGCCACGCCAAGCGGTGGCGAGAACTAGCGCCAGAAGCAGCGCCGCCAACTCGACGGACAGTTCGGGAATCCAGCGCACCCCGACCGTCGGCCAACGGTTCTGAAATGTCAGCGCCGAGTTAAGGAAAAACAACGCCAACAATAACCCGATCGCGTTCGTGACCCCATGGCGAGTGAGACGCTTCATGCCGGCCGCTCTCGTCTTGGAGACGTATTTGGACGGCCTTTCAAAGAGACCTCGACACTCGGGAATGGCTCACCTGCCACTCACGGGCCAGTTGTCGGGCGCGAGCCAGATCGACCTCGCTCATCTGCTTGGCGATGGCATCCAGCGGTTGGGCCGCGCCCACATAGCCTCCAGATACGGCCAGACTCAACCACTGATGCGCCTTGATCAAATCCCGCACCACTCCCCGGCCGGTGCCGTGCAGCATCCCCAGCCCATACTGGGCTAGGGCCAAACCGTTGTCGGCGGCCTGCTCGAACCAGTGAAGCGCCTGCGGATCATCGCGAGGCACGCCCCGCCCCGTCGCGTAACTGAGCGCCAGCACCAACTGGGCCAGCGGCAGATTTTGCTCGGCCGCCTTGCGGTACCAGGCGACGGCCTGCGCCGGATCGCGCGGCAATCCGCCCCGCCCGTCCGCGTACATCAGTCCGAGATTCAACTGAGCCAGCGGCAGATTTTGCTCGGCCGCCTTGCGATACCAGACCGCGGTTTGCGCTTCGTCGCGCGGTGCGCCCCGACCAGAGGCATATAGCACCCCCAAATTGAATCCCGCCACGGCATCGCCCTGTTGGGCTGCCTCCCGAAACCACCGCAATGCCTGCCGGTCATCCCGGGTCACGCCAATTCCTTCGGCATGAAGCGTGGCCAGACGAAACTGGCTGACCGCATGGCCCCGCTCCGCCGCCTTGCGATACCACTCCGCCGCCAAGCCGTCGTCGCGCGGCGCGATCTCGCCGCTGGCGTACAGCCCGGCCAACCGGTAACACGCCTCGATGTGACCCTGTTCCGCTGCCTTGCGCAACCAGTCCAGGCCGGCTTGATCGTTGCGCGGCGCCCCACGACCGGCCAACAATCGTTCCGCCAGCGAAAACTGCGCCTCGGGCTGGCCACCCGCCGCCGCCAACCCCAGCAATTGCATCCCCTTGGCTTCGTCGAGCACCACTCCACGGCCGCTCAAATAATCGTTGGCCAGATCCAGTTGCGCGATTGACAGGTTCTGATCGGCCGCGCGCCGCAGCCATTGCAAGGCTTCCAGATCATCGCGCGCCACGCCACGCCCATCGGCCAGCATCCGTCCCAGGGAGTATTGCGCCAAGGCTTCGCCTTGCTCGGCGGCCAATCGATACCACCTCACCGCTTCCCGGTCGTCACGGGGAACACCCTGACCCTCGGCGTGCAACCGGCCCAGATTCACCTGGGCCAGAACCAGTCCTCGATCGGCGGCCTTGCGGAACCAGCGCGCCGCCTCCTCGGCGCTGGCGGGCGCCCCCCGACCGGCCAGCAACCGCACGGCCAGGTTGTACTGAGCTTCAATATGACCCTGTTCCGCCGCCTTGCGATACCAGAGCACCGCGTCCCGATCGCTGGCCGCGGTCACGCCGCGGCCAGCGGCGTACATCGCGCCGAGGTTGAACTGGGCGCCGGCATGGCCCTGTTCCGCCGCTCGCTGATACCATTGCACGGCTTCCTTGTCGTTGCGCGACACGCCGCGCCCGCTGGCGTAAAAATTTCCCAGCTCGAACCGGGCGGCGGCATGGCCCTGTTCCGCCGCTCGCCGGTAGCCGTTGGCGGCTTCCAGATCATCCCGGCCCACGCCCTGGCCGGTGGCATACTTGCCCGCCAGAATATAAATCGCTTCGGCATTATCCCGTTCCACCGCCTTTCGTAACCAAAACAGTGCTTCCTTTTCGCTTTTGGCCATGCTGGGATCGGCGGCGAACAGGGCCGCAAGCTGGAGTTGCGCATCGGCATTTCCTTGCGCGGCCGCCTTGCGCAGCCACTCGACGGCGCTGCGCGAATTTTGCCCCACGCCCTGACCGCGCAGATACATTTGTCCGATAATGGCCTGGGCGCGGGGATCGTTCCTCGGTGCCTTGGCCCATTCCATGTACTCCTGAAACGCCTTGGCGTAATCGCCGCGCTGGTAGGCCTCGGCGGCGCTGTCGATGGCGGCGCTGGGCGAGACCGGTCGAACGTCGCTGTAATGCCACTTGCCGGTTTCGTCCTGCCACCTCTTGACCGTCGGTTCAGCCGGTTTGTTGACGTTCGACCCGGATGGCGCCGCCGCCCAAACCGCGCCGGCCAGAAGAATCGCCAACCACAATGCTTGCTCGCGCATGACCGCCTCCGCTTCAACCGACGGATGCTCTTGAATTTCCCACGTCCGTCGTCTTAATGTAAATTGCGACCGCTGGCGATCGACGCCCGACCGCGCGGCTCCGGGCCAGTGTTTCGCCGCCGCCAGCATCTACACTATCCAATAGCGCTTCCATTCCAAATTCTATCCTAGCAACCGAGGAAATCCGCATGGCCATCAATCTGCAAAAGGGACAGCGCATCAGCCTGGAAAAGGAGGCGGGACGCAGCCTGAGTCGGGTCGTCATGGGGCTGGGCTGGGGCATGAAGCAAGTTCAATCCCGTGGCTTTCTGGGCTTCGGCGCCGGCGTTCGCCAGGAGGCCGTGGATCTCGACGCCTCCTGCCTGCTGTTCGACGCCGGCGGCAATCTGGTGGATACGGTCTGGTTTCGACAACTGGAAAGCCGCTGTGGCTCCATTCGCCACAGTGGCGACGATCGCGCCGGCGGCGGCGAGACCGGCGTGGAAAACGAGCGCATCGCCATCGAATTGAACCGGGTGCCCGCCGCAGTGCAAACCCTGATCTTCACCGTCAACAGTTTCAGCGGCGAAGGCTTCGCTGGAATTCCCAGCGCCTTTTGCCGGATCGTGGACGGCGCCGACGGCGGCGAAATCGCCCGTTTCGACCTGTCGCTGGAAGGCGGCGCGCACACCGGCCTGATCATGACCAAGCTGTACCGCCACAACAGCGAGTGGAAGATGCATGCGCTGGGCGAACACGCCAGCGGCCGCACCTTCCACGACCTGTTGCCAGCGCTCCGGCCCCATCTGTAAATTCGCCGAAGGAGGCGTCATGGACTTGCAACCCGGCCAGAACATCTCGCTCACTCAGCGTCAGCCAGCGCCGGCCGCCATCGAAATCGCGCTCGCCTGGGAACCGACGAACACGGCGCTGGCGATCGATTCCAGCGCCTTCGCCCTGACCGGTCAGGGCAAGGTGCGCGACGACGGCGACTTCGTCTTCTACAATCAGCCGGCGCTGGCCGGCGGCGGCATCCAGCGCGCCGGCGACGGCCGGGCCTTCACGGCTAACCTCGCCGCGTTGCCGGCGGCCATCGAGCGCGTGATCATCGCCCTGACCATCGATCAGGGACAGCGGCGCGGCCAATCCTTCGGTCAACTGAACCAGGTCCGGGCCGAAATCCGCGACGCCGGCAGCCAGGCGGTGCTGGCCGCTTTCCCACTGAGCACCAAGATGATGGCGGAAACCGCGCTGATCGTCGGCGAGCTGTACCGCCGCAACGCCGAATGGAAGTTCCGCGCCGTCGGTCAGGGCTTCGTCGGCGGATTGGCGCCGCTGGCCCGGCAGTACGGCGTCGATGTCGCCGACGATCCCGACGCAGCCGAGCCGCCGCCGCCCAAGCCGCCCACGGCTGCGCCTTCGCCAATACCACCGCCCGCCGCGCCCGCCAAGCCGATCCGGCTGGAAAAGATCACCCTGGAGAAGAAAGGCAGCAGCATCTCGCTGGAAAAGAAAGCCCAGGGCTTCGGCGAACTCGTGGTCAATCTCAACTGGAATCAGGGCGGCGGCGGCAAGGGCTTCTTTGGCCGGCTGACTAGCCGCAAGGTGGATCTTGATTTGGGCTGCCTGTTCAAGCTGCGCGATGGTCGGGCGGGGGCGGTGCAGGCGCTGGGCAACAGCTTTGGCAGCCTGCAACAGCCCCCCTATATCCAGCTCATGGGCGACGACCGTTCCGGAGCCAGCGCCGCCGGCGAGTTCCTGCGCATCAACGGCCGCCACTGGGACGAACTGGATCGCATCGTGGCCTTCGCCCTGATCTACGAGGGCGCCCCCAACTGGTCGGAAACCGATGCGGTGGTCACGATTCAAACGCCCGACCAGCCGACCCTGGAAATTCGGCTCGACAGCCATCGCAACGATCAGCGCATGTGCGCGCTGGCACTGTTGGAGAACCAGGGCGGTAATATCAAGGTCACAAAGCTGGTCGAATATTTTCAGGATCACCGCTATCTGGATGAGGCCTATCATTTTGGCCTGCGCTGGGTCGCCGGGTCCAAGGACTAATTCTTCCGCCCCTTCATCAATAACACCCGAGGAGTATCCGCATGGCTCTCGAATGGTTGAAACAGCGTTACAGCGAAGTCTCCGCCAACCTGAAAACCGAAGTCACCAAGTTCAAGAACAAGAGCTTTCTGGAAGCGGTGGTGGCCGGCTGCGCGCTGGTGGCTCACGCCGACGGCGTGGTTCGACCCGAGGAAAAGCAGAAGATGATGGGCTTCCTGCGCAATTCCGAGGTCCTGTCCGTCTTCGGCACCGACGAGATCATCGCTATCTTCGACAAATACGCCAAGCAGTTCGAGTTCGACCATCAGATCGGTCAGGCCAGCGCCCTGCAGGCGGTCGCCAAGCTCAAGGGCAAGGAGGCCGAGGCAAGGTTGATGGTGCGGGTCTGCTGTGCCGTGGGCGCGGCCGACGGCAACTTCGACGACAACGAGAAAGCGGTGGCGCGCAAGATCTGCGCCGAGCTGAGTCTGAATCCCAAGGATTTCGACTTGGCCTGAGCGACGCGCGCCGACATGGAACATCATTTCGGTTTTCCGCTGGAGACCGTCGCCATCTTCGTGGTGGTGGTCATCTTCTCGGTGTGGCTGGATCTGCGGATGCACAAGGACAGCGAGGACATCAGCATCCCCAACGCCGTCGCGTGGTCGCTGTTCTGGATTTTCCTGGCCATCGCGTTCTTCTTCTACCTCAAGGTGCATCACGGCGACGAATTCGCCGATCTGTTCCTCGCCGGCTACATCCTGGAAAAATCGCTGTCGGTGGACAATCTGATGGTGTTCGTCGCCATCTTCGCCTCGTTTGGCATCAAGGGCGCCCTCCAGCACCGGGTGTTGTACTTCGGTATCCTGGGCGCGGTGGTTTTTCGGATGCTGTTCATCGCTTTCGGCACCACGCTGTTCGGGCTGAGCACCTGGATCGAGTTCGTGTTCGCCGCCATCGTGGCCTGGACCGGCTGGAAGATGCTGAGCGGCATCGGCGAGGACAAGGACATCGAGGACTACTCCGATCACTGGTCGGTGCGGCTGACCCAGAAACTGGTGCCGATCTTTCCCCGCCTGCACGGTCATCATTTCGTGGTCAGTCACGGCCACGTCAAGACCGTGGTCGAACAGGACTCCAGCCTCACGGTGGCGCGCGAGGCCACGGTGTACGCCACGCCGATGCTGCTCTGCCTGGTCTGCATCGAGGTATCGGACATCATCTTCGCCTTCGATTCGGTGCCGGCGGTGATCGCCGTCACCCGCGAACCGCTGCTGGTCTACTCGGCGGTGATCTTCGCCATCCTCGGCCTGCGCTCGTTGTATTTCGTGCTGGCGGCGGCGCAGAAATATCTGGTCCATCTGGACAAGGCGGTGGCGGCGCTGCTGTTCTTCATCGCCTTCAAGCTGGCGCTGCAAGCCTCCAACCACCTGTTCCACTGGCCCGGCTGGGAAATTTCCGCCAACCTCAGCCTGATGATCATCCTCGGCACGCTGGCGGTGGGCGTGATCGCCTCGCTGCTGCTGCCCCAAAAGGAAGAAGCGAAGGAGGAACGCGCGGCGCAACCGGAAAAATCGGAATGATCGTCGCGCGCCTCCGACTTCGCTAAGTCGTATGATGGGCCGGACAGGTCCAGTTCCCCCAGCCGGCCCGCCCGTTTTACCCTTAACCATTCAAACCTAGGGAGAACACACTCATGGCTATTTCCCTCAACAAAGGCGAGCGGCTGTCGCTGGGCAAGGAAGCGCCGAACCTTAAGAAGGTGCTGGTCGGACTGGGTTGGGATGCCCGAGCTACCGACGGTACGGATTTTGACCTGGACGCCTCGGCGTTCCTGCTGGGCGCCAGTGGCAAGGTGCGCTCCGACGCCGACTTCATTTTCTACAACCAGTTGAAATCCACCTGCGGCTCGGTGCAGCACACCGGCGACAATCGCACTGGCGCCGGCGAAGGCGACGACGAAGCGATCATGGTGGACCTGCCCCGCGTCCCGGCGGACGTGCAGAAAATCGCCTTTACCGCGACCATCCACGAAGCCGACACCCGTCGGCAGAGCTTCGGCCAGGTCAGCAATGCCTATATTCGACTGGTCAACGCCGAAACCAACGCCGAGGTCGCTCGCTACGACCTGGCCGAGGACGCCTCGACCGAGACCGCGATGATCTTCGGCGAACTGTACCGGCACGGCGGCGAGTGGAAGTTCACCGCGGTCGGCCAGGGCTATGCCGGCGGGCTGGCGGCCATGTGTCGCCAGTACGGCATCAACATTTGATCCACCGTCTTGCCGGGTAAGAACCCGTCAATCTCCACGGTCGATCTCCACAGTCGATCTCCACAATCACAGGAATGCAACGATGGCTATCTCTCTGCAAAAGGGCGGGAACGTTTCCCTGAGCAAGCAAGCGCCCGGCTTGAAGAAAGTCCGGTTTGGGCTGGGCTGGGATCTGCGCAAGACCGACGGCAGCGCGTTCGATCTGGACGCCTCCGCCTTCGTGCTGAAGGCCGATGGCAAGGTGCTTAGCGATCAACACTTTATCTTCTATAACAACCCCCAGGACCCGGCGGGCGCGATCAAGCACCTGGGCGACAATCGCACTGGCGAGGGTGCGGGCGACGACGAAGTGGTCGAAATCGATCTGGGCACGCTGACGGCGGACACGGCCAAGGTCACATTCGTGGTCACCATCCACGAAGCCGAGCAGCGCAAGCAGAACTTCGGCCAGGTCAGCAACGCCTACATCCGCGCCTGCAACGCCGAGGGCGAGCAGGAAATCGCCCGCTACGACCTGTCCGAGGACGCTTCGACCGAGACCGCGATGATCTTCGGCGAACTGTATCGCCACAATGATGAGTGGAAATTCAAGGCCATCGGCCAAGGCTACGCCGGCGGATTGGCGGCGGTGGCCCGCGATTTCGGCGTCAACCTCGGTTAGAATCAGCGGCGCTCGATCGCCGCGCTGGACCCATCCGGCCCGCCGATTTCACGGCGGGCTTTTGCTTTTTGGACAAAGAGAAATGAGCGAAACCGTCAAATACCTGCTCGACGAAAGTCGGATGCCCAAGTATTGGTACAACCTGGTCGCCGACCTGCCCAAGCCGCCGCCGCCGGTGCTGCATCCCGGAACCCTCAAGCCCATCGGCCCGGCCGATCTGGCGCCGTTGTTCCCGATGACGCTGATCCAGCAGGAAGTATCGGCCGAGCGGGAGATCGAAATTCCCGAACCGGTGCGCGAGATTTACCGGCAATGGCGACCCAGTCCCTTGTACCGCGCCCGCCGGCTGGAACAGGCGCTCGGCACGCCGGCGCGGATTTACTACAAATACGAAGGCGTCAGCCCGGCCGGCAGTCACAAGCCCAACACCGCCGTCGCCCAGGCGTTCTATAACAAGGAGGCCGGGGTCAAGCACATCGCCACCGAAACCGGTGCCGGTCAGTGGGGTTCCTCGCTGGCTTTCGCCGGCGCGCTGTTCGGCATCGCCGTGCAGGTGTTCATGGTGCGGGTGTCGTACAACCAGAAGCCCTACCGTCGGGCGCTGATGGAAACCTACGGCGCGACCTGTACGGCCTCGCCCTCCGAGGAAACCGCCTCCGGGCGGGCGATTCTGGCCCAGCGGCCCGACCATCCGGGCAGTCTCGGCATCGCCATTTCCGAGGCGGTGGAAGTCGCCGCCCAGCGCGACGACACCAAGTACGCCCTGGGTTCGGTGCTCAACCACGTGCTGCTGCACCAGACCGTGGTGGGTCTGGAAGCGATGGACCAGTTGGCCATGGCCGACGACTATCCCGATGTCGTGGTTGGCTGCACCGGCGGCGGCTCCAATTTCGCCGGCATCGCCTTCCCGTTCCTCGGCGCGCACCTGCGCGGCGGCCGCAAGGTCCGCATCGTCGCGGTCGAACCGGCGGCCTGTCCCAGCCTGACCCGCGGCCCCTACGCCTACGATTTCGGCGATACCGCGCATCTGACCCCGCTGACCAAGATGCATACCCTGGGATCGACCTTCACCCCGCCCGGCTTCCACGCCGGCGGCTTGCGCTATCACGGCATGGCGCCGCTGGTCAGCCACGTCAAGGAACTGGGCTTGATCGAGGCGCGCGCCTACCACCAGACCACCTGCTTCGACGCCGGCGTCCTGTTTGCCCGCGTCGAGGGTATTCTGCCGGCGCCGGAAGCCAATCACGCGGTCAAGGGCGCCATCGACGAGGCGTTGCGTTGCAAGGAGGAAGGCGTCAGCCGGGCGATCCTGTTCAA
>ERZ761607.4312-NODE-4312-length-12702-cov-5.427453_pt1 | contig 12702 bp, 11 predicted proteins | sample MGYA00511164_ERZ761607 | MGnify/ENA primary metagenome ERZ761607 (study PRJEB28899, sample SAMN02445080) | bioreactor sludge metagenome | biome: EBPR sludge | place: Australia: Brisbane, Thorneside Wastewater Treatment Plant | collected 2011-06-22 ...
CATGCAGGAGGAACGGAACCGGCAGACGGGCGGGGAGATGAAGGGGAAGTAGTGCTGATGCTCTCTAACTATGAAAGTCCTGTCGAGCCTTTTCATGGTTCTCGCAGGTGGCTTACTAGGGCCAGCCTTGGAGGTTAATTGGAGTAAGAGCAGGCAACTCTAGTGGTCCGACTTTATGGCAAAGCCCAACGTCGCTAGTCCTCATGCAGCCATCACTCATTACCAAGTGAGGTCGAACGGCAAATTCTTGAGTTGGGAAGAGGTCGAGTGTGAGGTCTTAACTGTCTTTCTCAAAGAGCGCTCGTGGGTCAAGAAAGATCAGGCCTCAGAACAATTGCTAAGCCACGAGCAACTTCACTTTGACCTGGCTGAGTGTGAAGCACGAGCGCTAAGACGTGCACTGAAGAATCCGGTTAAACCACTTGACTTCAACATGCGACTCGAAATGCTCAGGGATTCCCTCCATCAAGTGTTTAGAGGTCTTCAAGCAGAGTATGATGAGGAGACTCATCACGGCATTGAACAGGTCATGCAGGAACGATGGAAAATTCGGATTTCGGATAGCCTGGATGTAATGAGGGAGCACTCCGAACCGGTCTTCCGAGTCAGCTTGTCGCCACGATAGGCGAACATTGTAAATCGCGAAGGACTCTCCTTCCTTGTGCGCTCAACGTATCTTTGAGCGACTCGAACTTCCATGAGCACCTCCGACCTCAAGCTCAGCCTGATGGAGCGCCTCGCCTTGGTACAGGACGCAGGTTTCCTTCAACGTCTCAAGCAGATCTTCGACAAGGAACTCGGCACGGGCGATGAGTTCACCGATGAGGAGCTCGCCGAACTGCAGGAGATCGATCGTCGTCGCAAGGCGGGGCTGGATACCTATCTGTCCGTGGAGGAGGCCATGCGCATGCTCCGCGAGGGCCGTCGGGCATGAACTATTCGGTGGTCGTTCGTGCGGCCGCCCAGGCCGAAGCGGTTGATGCGTTCTTGTGGTATGAGGCACGAAACAAAGGGTTGGGAGTCCGCTTTGCGGATGCTTTGCAAGCCTGCTTGGACCAATTGGCCACCAACCCGAAGCACCAGAAGCGCAAGGGCGACTTTCGGCATGTGATGGTGGATAAGTTCCCCTATCGGGTGGTGTTTGTCGTTGAGAACAACACCGTGTACGTCTATCACATCCGCCACACCAGCCGCAGGCCGAGCAAACGCTTCGGCCCATAGTGCCTAACGTACCTCCACATACCGCACCGCATACGGGTCCTGTGCCCAGCCCTTTCCAAGCTCGGGGTGCGGCATCTGCCTGAACCGGTACTTCCCAGGCGGCAACGCCTTCATGGTGAAGCCAAAGGACTGCGGCTTGATGTCCGTGCAGAGTTCCCCTGGCAGCTGACCGAAGTACAGGAACACGTCGCGCGGGCCGCCATCCGTGGGAGCCGGCTGCACCTTAGCATAGGCCTCGTAACGGCCGCAGGAGCCGCCGATCCAGTGGAAGGTCACGGTGAGCTCGTCGCTGCTCCTGGGGTCCTTCGGCATGATCGTGAGCGCCGCTTCCGGGATCTCCGTCCAGATGCTGTCCGGGTCCACGGTGAACTCGATAACCTGGCTCTGCTCCACATAGCGGAAGGTGCGCGGGTCGATGGTGCTGCGCACGTTCTCCACCACGGCCGGCTCCCACCAGCTGCTGAGTTGCAGCACCCGTTTGAATTCGCGGTCCAGTTCGGGGTAGGCGCTGCCGTTCAGGTCCACCCGGTGGATGCTGCCATCGGTCTCGATGGTCACCAGCGCCGAGAGCTTCACCCGGGCATTGGTGCGCTCGATCAATGGCTTGCTGAAGTGCGCGCGGATGAAGCGATCGAAGTTGGCCGGGCCGCCGGGATAGCTGGTTTCACGCGCCGCTGTGGGTGGCACACGTGGGTAGCGCTTCACGAAGGGCATCAGGTCAAGGATGCGCACTTCGGAGTGCATCTTACCGCCGCGTGAATAGACCAACAGCCCACCATGGCAGGCCAGGGTATCCGCCGCGCCGAACGGATGCTCCAGGTTCCAGCCGGGCCGCCGGGCATCGCGCCTTTGCAGGTCCTCCGCCTGGTCCGAAAGGCATTTCATCAGGCGACGGCTGTCCAGTTCGAAGTTGCCTTGCGTGAAGGGCATGCGCAGGGTAAAGCCGAACAGCGACGGGGTGTGGTCGATGTGAAGGTCCATCAAGGTACCACCGGGCAGGTACTTCACGCGCCACGGATGGTCTGCGCTGGAGGCATGCACTATGAACGAAAGCACGCTGTCCCCCTGCGCAGGTCGGAGCTTGTCCGCCAGCAGGGTGTCGTTCCCGGGCGAGAACACCATGTACTGCGCCACGCCGTTGCGGAACAGCTCATGGTCGAGGGTCACCACCACATGGAGGGGTTGCTCCATCGGGCCGGGTTGTGACCGAACGGCCAAGGTCAGCAGCAAGCACCCGGACAGGATCGCATAGTTCATGGCCGGCAGTACACGGCGGAAGGCGACAGGTTCACCGGGTGGTGACCACTTCATGGCCGTTCCCGATGGCGGCCAGCAGGATGTCCTGGATACGATGTCCCACGGCATCCCACGAAAGCTGCTGGTCATGGTGGTCGAAGGCGGCAAGCGCGGTCCGTTCGTACAGGTCCGGATCGCTGAAGTGCTCGGCGATGTGCGCGGCATACTGGTCCGCTGTGGCGTTGTAGGGGAAGAGCCGGCCGTTCACGCGGTCCGCTCTCAAGGATGAAGCGGGTCGGCGAGGGCCAGTTCCGGGTAGTTGAAGGGGGCGCTTGCCGCCGGATGATTGCCGATGCCATCCTTGCCCAGCAGGTGCCGAACCGGATGCGCGGTCATGGCATCGGCCGGGTAGGGCTTGATGAGCCCCTGAATGACCCGTTGGTCCGCATCCGACCGGATGGGCATCAGCCAGAGGTCCTCTTCGGCCTCGGTGAGGATCACGGGCATGCGTCCGGTCTCCTTGGAGGCACTGTCCATTGCGTTGGGCTTGTTGTGAATGCGGGTCATGAGGTCATTCCCTGCACAGGTGACGATGCTGAAGGTATGGTGGGCCTCCCCGGTTGCCGGGTCCTTCCAGCGCTCCCACAAGCCGGCGAGGGCGAAGTGGGGGCGGTGCTTGAGCCGGATGAAGTACGGATAGGTGCGCTTGCCCAGATGGTGGTGCTCATAGAAGCCCTCCACATGGACCAGGCAGCGCATTTCCCGGGCCGACGCGCGGAAAGCCGGTTTCTCGAAGATGGTCTCTCCCCGTGCGTTCAGGGTCTGGTTCCAGAGCTGCTTGCGCTTCCCGTCGTCCTTAACCCAAGAGGGGATGAGCCCCCAGATGGACAGCTGAGGCTCGTGGGGGGCGGCATCGGTATAGACCACCAGCCGAGGGTGGGAAAAGGCGTTGCCAAAATGCAGGTCCGTGAGGCCTTCCGATGGTCCATCGCCCTCCAAAGGAGGGGCGAGCAGGCGTGCCAGTTTCTCCGCAGCCCCCTTGTTCCCGCGGCTCTTCGCGATGCGCAGGGCCATCTCGGTGCGGGCCTTCACCCCGTAGCACATGGAGCAAGGTTACGATGCCCTTGCTTTGCACCATGGCGCCCTGCCATCGGTTCCTGCTGATCATCCGGCCGGACGAGTCGGTTTCCACGTTCGTCTGCGCCGCTCGTGACCGGCTGCATGCGCGCATCGGAAGCTTCAGTGGCAGGAGGGTGGTGCCGCACCTCACCTTGTTCTTCGCTGATCTGGAAGAGGGCCTGGGGCCGCGGCTGCAGCAGGCGGTTGAAGCGACCGCTGTGGCCCTGGCGCCGTTCGGACTGACCTACTCCGGCATCACCCATTTCCCGGATGGGCGGACCATCTACATCGATCCGGTGGAGAAGGAGCGCATCGGAGCAATGCGCGCACCGCTGGCTGCTGCCGCGCTGGCTGATCCGCGTATCGGTCAGGCCATCCGCGAGACCACGCACCCGCACCTGACGATTGCCGCAGGGCTCCGCCCCGATCAGTTCAAGGAGGCTTGGGCCATGCTGGCGCCCCACCGCTTCGCCGCAGCCGAGGAGGTGCGGCATGTGCAGTTGCTGCGGCGGCCCTTGGTGCCAGGGGCGGAGTATGCCCTGATGGCGGCGATTCCGTTGGGTTGACGGCGCTTACCGGTGCCGGGTTGGTCGTCTCGGGGCGCTGATTGGTCGCGAAGGGGACTGCATTAAACCATCATTAATCGTGCGTGTCCATCCCTTTAACACATTTGTCTGCATGCGACCTGGCATCAGGGCGCATGCCCCCACCCAAACCCCATGTGCATGTTCCCTGACCGCCTGCTGAGCAAGGCCATTGCAGCCGCTTGGGCCCTGGCCGCCATCGAGGCCGCCGCCCAGTTCGATGGCTTCGCCCTCTACAACCTCACCAACCAGACCACGGCGCGGCTCATCAACGCCAACCAGCAGATCGCCTACACGTGGAACTGCCCGACGTCCTTCAGCTACGCCATGGCCTTGAAGCCCAATGGCAATCTGGTGCGATCCGCGGTGAACGTAGGCAACCAGATCAACACCGCCGCAGGCAGCGGCAAGGTGCAGGAACTGAATCCGCAGGGCCAGGTGGTGTGGGAGTTCGTTTACTCCAGCGCTGATTACATCACCCATCACGACTTCTGCCTCATGCCCAACGGGAACGTGCTGCTCCTGGCGTATGCCCGGAAGACCCTTGCGGAGCTGCAGGCGGCCGGCTACACAGGCGGATCGGCCAAGTACCCAGGGCGCATCATCGAGATACAGCCCAACGGCAGCACGGCGCAGATCGTCTGGCAGTGGGATATGTGGGACCGCTTCATCCAGTACGCTGACCCGGCCAAGCCCAACTACATGCCCATCGCGGAGCACCCGGAGCGCATGAACATCAATGTGGCGATCAGCGGCGGCGGCGGTCCGGGCGGCGGAATAGACTGGTTCCATGAGAACGGCATCGACTACAACGAGGAGCTGGACCAGATCGCCTTCAGTGCGCGCCACCTGAGCGAGATCTTCATCATCGACCACAGCACCACCACCGCCGAGGCCGCAGGGCACACCGGCGGCAACGCGGGCCGTGGCGGCGATTTCCTCTTCCGCTGGGGCAAGCCCGCCAACTACGCGGTGGCCGGCCCGCAGCGCATCCCGGCGGCGGTCCATGATGTGAAATGGGTGAAGGGTGGCTCCATGGACGGCTGGATCTCCTTCTTCAACAACAACGGAGGCGGCAGCAGCACCAGCACCGTCGATGCCATCAACCCCGACCGGAATGGCTACACCTACCCGTGGACGCCCGGCACTGTGTGGGGGCCGGCGAACTACGGCTGGAGACACACCTGCCTGGCCTATGCCAGCGGGCAGAGCTCGGCCGACATCATGCCCAACGGCAACGTGTTCTGCGCGCCCAGCGGCCAGTACCTGTACGAGGTGAACAGCGGCAATCAGGTCATCTGGCAATACAATGCCAACCCTCAGCGTGCCTTCCGGTACACCTGCGACCACCCTGGCATCATCAACCTGCTCAATGACCCTTGCGGCATCACCACCGATGTGCCCACCGATGAGGAGCTGGCCGCCTTCGGCATGTTCCCGAATCCGGCGCGCGAGCAAGTGAACCTTATGGGGGTTGACGTGCAGACCCTTCGCGCCTTCGTGGTGCACGATGCCAGCGGCCGCGAGGTGAAGCGCGAGCTTCCCGGGTGGACCATCGACGTGAGCGACCTGCCCGATGGCGTGTACACCGTGGTGCTTGAGCATGGCACCGGTGAGCGACAATCCCGCAGGCTGGTGGTGGCGCATTGATGCGGTCGCGTATCCTGCTCTCGGTCCTGTTCACGGCCGCAGCGATCCAGGCGCGGGCGCAAGCCTCCTTGTTCGACCTGAGCGCGGTGCATGAGATCCGCATCAGCTTCGCCGAGCCGGATTGGCGCGCGCGGCTCGAGGACCTCTACACGGAGGGGCAGAACGGCCGCCTCGTCGGGCAGGTGAGCATCAACGGGACGGTGCTGAGCGGCTGCGGAGTACGCTTCAAGGGCTACAGCTCGTACAGCGCCGGCCGGATCAAGAACCCGTTCAACATCGACCTCAATCACACGGTGAGCGGCCAGAGCTACCAGGGCCAGAAGAAGCTCAAGCTCAGCAACGTGTTCCAGGACCCCAGCTTCCTGCGCGAGACGCTCACCTACGCGATCGCCCGCGAGTACATGCCCGCCTCGCGGACCGGCTATGCCAACGTGTGGGTGAACGACACGCTGCAGGGCCTCTATGTCATCACCGAGGATGTCGGCAACGATTTCCTCGCCGCGCATTTCGGCGACAACGACGGATCCTTCGTGAAGGGCAATCCGCCCACGGTCGACCTGACCGGCGACAACTGCAACCTGAGCGATGCGCCCGGCACCGACAGCACGGCCTACTTCGACCTGTACGAGCTTCAGAGCGCGCACGGCTGGGGCCACCTGCTCGACCTGATCGACGCGCTGAACCTACATCCCGACCGGATCGACAGCGTGCTCAATGTGGACCGTGCCCTCTGGATGCATGCGCTCAACTATGCCCTCATCAACTTCGACAGCTATGTGGGCTACGCGCAGAACTACTACCTGTACCGCGACCGCGATGGCCTGTGGAACACGATCCCATGGGACATGAACATGAGCTTCGGAGCCTTCCGGCTAACCGATGCCAGCACTTATTGGAACGGGTTCAGCATCGCGCAGGCCATGAACATCGATCCCCTGAGCCACTACAACGGCGTCAGCGTGTCGGAACGGCCGCTCATGCGCAGCCTCTTCCAGGACCCGATGCGGCGGCGCATGTACCTGGCGCACATCCGCGCGATCCTCGATGAGCATTTCACCAACGGCGATATCTACCAGCTCGCAGCGCAGCTGCGCACGCTGATCGATGCGCATGTTCAGGCCGACCCGAACAAGTTCTACAGTTACCAGGGCTTCCTCGACAACCTGGCCGACCCGGTGAGCTTCACCATCACCTATCCCGGCATCGCGCAGCTCATGACCGGGCGCGCCGCCTACCTGCAATCCTATCCGGGCTTCACCGGGCAGCCCTCGATCGGCTGGCCGCAGACCGCGCCGGTCGACATCGTGGTCGGGGAGCCCTTGACCATCACCAGCGCCATCAGCGGCAGCGACACGGCCTTCCTTGCCTACCGGTTCGGTATGAATGGTCGGTTCGCGAAGACCGCCCTGCTCGACGATGGCCTGCACGGCGACGGCGCGGCGGACGATGGCGTCTACGGCGCCGTGATCACCGCCGAATCGAACCTGATCGAGTATTACATCTACGCGGAGAATGCCCTAGCGGGCGAATTCAACCCCCGTGGCGCCGCATACAAGACACACCGCGCGTTCACGCGCATCGAGCCGGGCATGCTGGTGATCAACGAGTTCATGGCCGACAACCGCACCCAAGCGGATGCCTCTGGCGCCACCGGTGATTGGATCGAGCTGTACAACGCGAGCGGCAGCACCATCAGCACGGCGGGCTTGTACATGAGCGACGATCCCGATGATCCGCAGAAGTGGTTCATGCCCGGTTTCATCCTGGCGCCCGGCGAGTACCTCATCATCTGGGCCGACGACCGCGAGTGGGTGGATGACTACCATGCCGGCTTCAAGCTCGATGCGGAAGGGGGGACCCTTCTGCTCGCCTACGATGCGGAGAACGTCATCGATCAGGTCGCTTTCGGCCAACAGTACCCGATCTACTCCTGGGCGCGGTCACCCAACGGAACGGGCGCGTTCAAGCGGATGGCACCGACCTTCAAGACCTACAACCACATCGTAGTAGGCTTCGATACCGACGCGGCTTTCCAGCTCTGGCCCAATCCGGCCACCGCGCAGGTCCTCGCCTTCGTCGACCGGGATGGCGAATTCGAGGTGGAGGTCTTCCGCGCCGATGGCCGAAGGATGGCCGGCCCGATCAAACGCAGCAGCCGTCAACTCGTCGAAGTGGATGCCTACGGCCTTCCTGCCGGGCATTACACCTTGCGCGCCACCTTCGGCGACGCCACCCTGAGCAAACCCTTCATCATCATCCCATGAAACAGTTCCTTGCCCTGCTTGCCTTCGCCGGGCTGCTCTCCGCCGAAGCCCAGACCTTCACCACGTGGCGCATGGCCGAGGGGCTGCCCACGGATGACCTGCGCGATGTGGCGGTGGCGCCGAATGGCACCATCTGGCTCGCGACCGGCGCCGGCGTGGTGAGCTTCAACGGAAGCACCTTCACCACCTACACGGCGGCCACCAGTCCTGGCCTGGTGAATGATGATGTGTACGCCATCGCCGTGATGAGCAACGGCGATGTCTGGGCCGGCACCGACTTCGGGGCGAGCCGCTACGATGGATCGTCGTGGACCGCCTTCACCACCGCCGATGGCCTTGGCGACAACGAGGTCAAGAACATCAAGCAGGCGCCCAACGGCGACATCTGGTTCGCCACCATCAACGGCGCCACCCGGCGCACCGGCGCAGGCGTCTTCACGGCCTTCGGCTCGCCGGATATCCCCTTCGGCGGCGCCACGCACGTGGCCTTCGCCAGCAATGGCGATGTGCTCCTGAGCGGCGGCCTGGGCGGCGTGATCGTGTACGATGGCAGCGCGTTCACCGCCATCACCATGGCAAGCGGGCTCTTGAGCAACCGCATCCGCAGCATCGCCGTGGATGCCCAGCAGAGCAAATGGGTGGGCACCGCCGAGGGCGTCTCCGTGCTGGATGCCTCCAACGTGCACAGCGCCGATCATGAGCATGTCTTCATCCTGCCGCCGCCCGATGAGCTGAATCCCATCACCGACATGCTGGTGGACAATGCGGGCCGCATCTGGGCCGGTGTATATGTGGATTACCTGGTGACGGTGGGCGGGGTGAGCGTTTACGCCAACGGCGCCTGGAGCCAGTACGAGGAGCCCGATGGCCTCGCAGGGCCGAATGTGCGCAGGCTGGCCAAGGATGCGAGCAACAGCATCTGGGTGGCCACCAGCACGGGCCTCACGCGCATCAGCAACATCACCATCGGCATCGCGGAGCGCGCGGCGGATCGCTTCCGGCTCGTCCCCAACCCGGCGAGCACGATGGTCGAGGTGATGCTGGATGCGCCTGTGGCGAATGCGCCAACCGAGGTGCTCGATGCCAGTGGGCGTGCGGTGCTCACGGAGCGGGTGTCCGGTCAGCGGCTGCGATTCGATGTCTCCGTGCTGAAAGCTGGGCTCTACGTGATGCGCATCGGCGATGAGGCCGTTCGCTTCGCGGTGGAGCGGTAGCGGTGCACGACCCTATGCCGGAAGCCCTGCCGTATGCAGGGCTTCCTTGCTTCCGGCGCAGGTGATGCCGAAGTGCGAGGCATGGTGGACGCAGCGACCATGGCGGATCACCAGCACCTGCGGCGATTCGTGCTGCACCCCGTAGCGGTCGGCGATGGCATTCGAGATGCCGCGATGGCGGATGAGGTCGAGCAGGTAGATGGCGCCCAAGTCTTCGTCAGCTGCGCCCCATGCGCTCTCTAGGCGGTTCAGCGCGGCGCTGCTGATGCTGCATCGCGTGCTGTGCTTGAAGATGAGCACCGGTCGCTCGGCGGATTGCTGGTCGATGGCGTCGAGCTGCGCCTCGTCGGTAAGGGCGGTCCAATTCATGCGGCGCGAAGGTCGTGCAAGGAGGTGCGACGGATGGTGAGCGCGATTACATTGCAGCCGTGCCGGGTGACGGGGTTTCCGTCAGTGACGACCGGAGCCGTTCCGTACAGCCATGAAGCATGCACGCACCGCATGAAGAGAGCGCTTCCATACTTCGCCACGTGAAGCCCCAGGACGAAGCGCACATCGAGACCGAGATGGCCGCTTTGGCCGCGCGCTTCGTCAACAGCACCAACCGCCACGTCTTCCTCACTGGAAAGGCGGGCACCGGAAAGACCACCTTCCTGCACAAGCTGGCCGCCAGCACCCACAAGCGCTACGTGATCCTGGCGCCCACGGGCATTGCGGCGCTCAATGCGAAAGGGGTCACCATCCACAGCCAGTTCCTGCTGCCCTTCGGGGCCTTCCTGCCCGAGAAGCAACGGCCGTTGGACATCCCCGAAGGCGCCTACCACGACCAGGATACGCTCACGCGCCGGCACCCCCTCAACGCGCTGCGGCGGAACGTGCTGCGCGAGGTGGACCTGCTCATCATCGACGAGGTGAGCATGCTCCGGGCCGATGTGCTCGACGCCATCGACTTCCGCATGCGCGCCGTGCGCCAGAACCGCCGCGAGAGCTTCGGCGGCGCGCAGGTGCTGCTCATCGGCGACCTGTACCAGCTGCCGCCCGTGGTGAAGGACGACGAGTGGCGGGTGATGCAGCGGTACTACGCGAGCATGCATTTCTTCGAGAGCCTGGTGCTGAAGCAGCATGGCTACGCGCACATCGAGCTCGACCGCATCTTCCGCCAGCAGGACGACCGCTTCATCCGCATCCTCAACAACCTGCGCGACAACCGGGTGCAGCCCGAGGATGTGGCTGAGCTGAACGCGCACTACCGCCCCGCCATCAGCCAGGCCGACAGCGCGGGCGTCATCACCCTCACCACGCACAACTACAAGGCCGACGAGATCAACCAGCAGGCGCTGGCCCAGCTGACGGGCAAGGCCCACGCCTACGAGGCCAGCATCGAAGGCGAATTCCCGCAGAGCATGTTCCCCGTCCTGGAGCGCATCGAGCTCAGGGCCGGCGCGCAGATCATGTTCGTGAAGAACGATCCGGACAAGATGTACTTCAACGGCAAGCTGGCGCGCGTGGAGGAACTGGATGACGATGGCATCACCGTGCGCATGTACGAAGGGGTCGGGGATGCGCTCTCTCCCACGACCTACAAGCTCAAGCGGGAGACCTGGGAGAACAAGCGCTACGTGGTGAACGCCGCAACCAAGGAGCAGGAGGAGGAGGTGCTGGGCACCTTCGAGCAATACCCCATCAAGCTCGCCTGGGCCATCACGGTTCACAAGAGCCAGGGCCTCACCTTCAGCAAGGCCATCATCGACGTGGGCCAGGCCTTCGCGCCGGGACAGGTGTACGTGGCGCTATCGCGCCTGCGATCCCTCGACGGGCTGATACTGCGCACGCGCATCGACCCCTCGGTGGTGAGCAGCGACAAGGATGTGGTGGCCTTCACCCAGCGGGGCGAGCAGCAGGAGCCTTTGCCGGACCAGCTGAAGGCGAAGCAGCGCGAGTACCTGCAGCAGCTGCTCACAAGCACCTTCGACCTCAGCGAGCTGCTGCGCAAGGTGGAGTGGACCCAGAAGGACCACCCGGAGACCGCCCAGTTCGAGGAGGAAAGCATGAAGACCGCGCTGCAGGTGCTGCGCGACACCCTGCGGGGCGAGGAGGAGAACACGCGCAAGTTCCAGGGCCAGCTCATGCGGTTGCTCTTCGAGGACAAGCGCGATGAGCTGCTGGTGCGCATCGAGAAGGGCGGCGCCTACTACGGCGACCTGCTGCAGGCGCAGATGAAGGCCCTTTTCCGGCACATGGCGCAGGCTGAGCTGCTGAGCCGAACGAAGGAGTACACCAATGCGCTGAAGGAGATCGACGGCATGCTGATGAAGCGCATCGCCACCATCGCCAAGGTGGGCTACATCACGCGCTGCATCCTCAGCGGCGAGGAGATTCAGCGGCAGAAGGCGATCGAGCAGGGCCTGGCCGCGAAGCGCGCCGCCATGGTGGGCGAGGCGCGTGCCTGGGCTGAGGAGCACCGGCCCAAGGGCAAGACGGGAAAGCGGCGCAAGCGCAAGACGGATGACGCTGCTCCTGGTGAGGATACGGGCATCGAATCACAGGGTCGACCCGCTAAGGGTGCCACCTACGCCACCACCTACGTCTTGGTGAAGGAGGGCCTCACGCTGGAGCAGATCGCGCAGAAGAGGCAGATGGCGAAGAGCACCATCGAGGGGCATATCGCACGCGGCATCGCTGAAGGTGAAATCGGGATCGAGGGCCTGATGCCCGATTCGGAGCGCGACCTCATCGCCGATTGGATGCGCGAGAATCCTTCCAAGGGACTGAATGAGGCGGCGGGCTACTTTGAGGGGCGCTTCGGCTACGGGCAGCTGAGGATGGTGCAGGCGTGGGTGAAGCGGGAGGCTGCTGAAGGCTGAGGGATTCCCAGCCCGTCTCCATCAACAAGAACCGGTTGACGGAATATCCGTCGGTTGGATTCTGGGAAAACGGCCATATACTTGTGCCGTGGAAACGGTCATGCCGCTGACGGATACCCTGGCAATGGAGCCGCGGGCCGGCTATGGTCTTGCTCCACCGGCCGACGAGGCCATCACGGGCCGCATCCATGATATCCGTGGCCGCAAAGTGATGCTGGACCGGGACTTGGCCGAGCTCTACGGCGTGGAGACCAAGCAGCTCAAGCGGCAGGTGCGGCGCAACCTGTCCCGTTTCCCAGAGGATTTCATGTTCGAACTCTCCAAAGAGGAGAACGAGATCTTGAGGAGCCGATCTGGCACCTCAAGCTGGGGCGGGGTGCGCTATGCTCCCTTGGTTTTCACCGAGCAGGGCGTGGCCATGCTGTCCAGCGTACTTGGCAGTGAACAGGCCATTCAAGTCAGTATCCATGTCATCCGAGTCTTCGCACGCATGCGGGAGGTCCTCCTTGCCCAGCAGGATCTCTTGCGGAGGCTGGAGGCATTGGAAGAG
>ERZ761607.4313-NODE-4313-length-12700-cov-5.604429_pt1 | contig 12700 bp, 9 predicted proteins | sample MGYA00511164_ERZ761607 | MGnify/ENA primary metagenome ERZ761607 (study PRJEB28899, sample SAMN02445080) | bioreactor sludge metagenome | biome: EBPR sludge | place: Australia: Brisbane, Thorneside Wastewater Treatment Plant | collected 2011-06-22 ...
GAGAACCGCACCATCTTCTTCGGCATGGACCAGTTCCGTGACGAGCTGCCGGGCAGCAACGTCAAAGGCAAGAACCCGCTGAAAGACGTGCGTGTGCGCAAGGCCTTGTACCAGGCCATTGACATCGACACCATCAACCGGGTCACCATGCGTGGCTTGGGCCAGCCCACCGGCGCCATGGTGGCGCCTCAGGTCAACGGCTGGTCCAAAGAAGTGGACAAGCGCTATCCCTACAGCCTGGATGCTGCCAAAAAGCTGCTGGTGGAGGCTGGTTACCCCAACGGGTTTGAAGTTGATTTTGCCTGCCCCAACAACCGCTACATCAATGACGAAGAAATTTGCCAGGCGGTCACGGCCATGTGGGCAAAAATTGGGGTCAGAGCAAAACTGAGAACTCAGCCCCTGGTGACCTACTTTCCCATGATTCAACGCTACGAGGCGAGTATTTACATGCTGGGTTGGGGAGTCCCCACTTTTGATGCGCTGTACTCGCTGCAGTCTCTCACGCGCAGCGTCGGGACCGGTGGCGACGGCAACTACAACGTCGGCCGGTACAAAAATGAGCGGATGGACTATGTGGTTGACCGAATCAAGACGGAAACTGACCTTCCGGTTCGCAATCGCCTCCTCACGGAGGGTTTGCAATTGCAAAACGATACGGTTGCTCATATTCCGCTGCACAACCAGATCATCCCCTGGGCGATGAAAAAGAGCGTGGAAGTCGTACATCGTGCCGACAACCGTCTGGACTGGCGCCTTATCAAGATGAACTGAACCGTTCGTACCTCAGTCTAGATAAGAGAAACAAGAGGCCTTCGGGCCTCTTTTCCTTTGAACCATCGCATTGACCGCGGACGGCGCCGACAGTGCCCCGGAAAACCCCAACAGGAATTGCCGTAAGCCTCTGTTAGGATCGTCCGACCTCTTTTCGCGCCCTTATGTTTGCATTCATTCTCCGCCGCCTCCTGCAAGCTGTCGTTGTCATGGTCTCGGTGGCGTTCATTGCCTTCTTGCTGTTTCAGTATGTGGGCGACCCGGTCGTGTTTTTGCTCGGTCAAGATGCCACCCCCGAGCAAATCCGGGAGCTGAGGGCCGATCTGGGACTCGATCAACCCTTCATCGTCCAGTTTTGGCATTTCCTTGTCAACGCCGCACAGGGCGAATTCGGTCTCAGTCTTCGCCAGGGTGCCAAGGTATCGCGTCTGATAGCGGAGCGGTTTCCGGCGACACTCGAGTTGGCCCTGGTCGCCGCGTTGATGGCGCTGGTGGTCGGTATTCCGATGGGGGTCTATGCCGCACTGCGTCGCGGAACATTTCTCAGCCAGGTGTTCATGACCATCTCGCTGCTTGGTGTGTCCTTACCCACATTCCTGATCGGCATTCTTCTGATTCTGGTTTTTGCGGTCGGACTGGGCTGGTTTCCGAGTTTTGGCCGTGGAACCACGGTCGAATTCGGATGGTGGAGTACCGGACTGCTGACCGCGAAGGGCTGGCATCACATCACCTTGCCCGCCATCACTCTTGCCATTTTCCAGCTCACGCTGATCATGCGGCTGGTACGGGCAGAAATGCTCGAAGTGCTGCGCACCGACTACATCAAATTTGCGCGGGCCCGTGGTCTGACCGACCGGGCGATTCATTTCGGCCATGCGCTCAAGAACACGCTGGTACCCGTCATGACCATCACCGGATTGCAGCTTGGTGGTCTGATCGCCTTTGCCATCATCACGGAAACCGTTTTCCAATGGCCCGGCATGGGGCTACTCTTCATTCAGGCGGTAACCTTCGCCGACATACCCGTCATGGCAGCCTATCTGTGCCTGATCGCACTGATTTTTGTGGTGATCAACCTGATCGTGGATCTGCTGTATTTTGTGGTTGATCCGCGTCTGCGAGTGGGCAAGGCCGGGGGGCACTGATGCTCGCTCCGCGTTACCGCGCCAGCGGTCGGGTGTTTGCTGAACTGGCACGCCATCACCCGGAACTGACCGCCTTGCGGCGCGATCTGCATTCACACCCCGAACTCGGATTCGAAGAGCAGTACACCGCCGCGCGGGTCGTCGAAGCGCTGAAAGCGTGTGGCGTCGACGAAATCCACTCCAGAATCGCAAAGACGGGCATTGTGGCCGTTGTACGGGGCCGCGGAACAGGCGGCCGCATGATAGGACTGCGTGCCGATATGGATGCGTTGCCAATTGCTGAGCACAACACCTGTCCCTGGCGATCCACAAAGCCGGGGCTGATGCATGCCTGTGGTCATGACGGACATGTCGCCATGTTGGTGGGGGCGGCTCGTTATCTGTCAGAAACGCGGAACTTTGATGGCACGGCCGTATTGATCTTTCAGCCCGGCGAAGAGGGGTTCGCCGGTGCAAAGGCCATGATGGACGAGGGACTGTTCGACCGATTCCCGGTCGAGGCTGTGTTTGCCATGCACAACTGGCCGGCGTTACCCGTCGGCACCATTGCAGTGAATCCTGGTCCGATGATGGCCGCCGCAGACCGGGTGACGATACGTATCCTCGGACGGGGTGGGCATGGTGCGCATGCGTATCAGGCCGTGGATCCGGTGCTGGTTGCCGGGCACATCATTACGGCGGTGCAGAGCATCGTGTCGCGCAATCTCAAGGCCATCGACAGCGCCGTCATCAGCCTGTGCTCGGTCAATGCCGGTGATGCCAGCGCGTTCAGCGTCATCCCCGAAGAAGCGGTCCTTACCGGTACAGTCCGCACTTTTCGCGCCGACGTGCAGGACCAGGTTGAGCGTCGTCTAGTCGAACTGTGCACCGCTGTGGCGCAGGGCTTCGGGGCGCAGGCCGAGGTCCGCTTCGAGCGACTCTATCCCGCAACCATCAACCACCCGGCACAGGCCGAGTTCGCTGCCACAGTCGCCCGGACACTGGTGGGCGATGACCGGGTCATCACCGATCTTGAACCCAGCATGGGCGCGGAAGATTTCGCGTTCATGTTGCAGGCCCGTCCCGGCGCCTACTTGCGTATCGGGCAAAGGGATTCGGGCGGTGCGTTCCTGCACAGCAGTCGCTACGATTTCAATGACGAGGTGCTGCCCTTTGGCGCCGCCTTGCATGCCAGCCTGGTGGAACAGCTGTTGCCACTGGGCGATGAGTCTTTCTTCCCGTGATTCAACCGACGAAAAAAGGAGTTTCCATGACATTCCAGCAAACCACGCTTTCGACCGCATTGGCTGCGGCACTTTGCCTGGCAGCGGCGACGGCATCGGCGCAGACGATTCGAATTGCCAACCAGGGCGACGCCTTGTCGATGGATCCCCATTCGCTCAACGAATCGCTCCAACTGTCGGTGACCAACAATGTCTACGAAGGCCTGGTCGGAATCGACAAGAACCTTCAGTTCGTTCCAGGCCTGGCCACCGGCTGGAAGCAGAGTTCGCCCACGGTCTGGCGCTTTGACTTGCGCAAGGGCGTGACTTTTCACGATGGCACCCCCATGACCGCCGACGATGTGATTTTCTCGTTTGCTCGGGCCTCCGGTGAAGGCTCCGACATGCGCAGCTACACCAACGACATCAAGGAAGTGCGCAAAGTCAACGACCATGCCATCGAGATCGAGACCAAGGCACCGTTCCCGATCCTTCCCAACTCCATTGCGCTGGTCATGATCATGAGCAAGAAGTGGGCGGAGACCAATCAGGCCTTGCGCCCGGTCGATCGCCGAAAAGGTATCGAAAACGCGGCATCGTTCCGAGCCAACGGCACCGGGCCGTTCCGTCTGCGCGAACGGCAGCCGAATGTGCGCACCACGTTCGTTCGGAATGGCAACTATTGGGGCAAGATCGAAGGCAACGTCACCGAAGTCATCTTCACGCCCATTGCCAACGACGCTACACGGGTTGCCGCCTTGCTTTCGGGAGAAATCGATGTCATGGAGCCGGTGCCTGTTCAAGACGTCGCCCGGCTGAATGCCGGTGCCACCACCGCAGCGCTGACCGGGCCCGAGTTGCGGACCATTTTCCTGGGGATGGATCAGAAGCGCGACGAACTTCTGTATTCGAGCGTGAAAGGGAAGAACCCGTTCAAGGACAAGCGTGTTCGCCAGGCTTTCTACCAGGCCATCGACATTGAAGGAATCAAGCGCACGGTGATGCGCGGAGCCTCCAACCCGACCGCGCTGATGGTGGGCCCTGGAATCAACGGGTTTGCGCCTGACCTCAACAAGCGGCTACCCTTTGATCCCGAAGCCTCGAAAAAGCTGCTGGCGGATGCCGGGTATCCCAACGGTTTCACCATCGACATGAACTGTCCCAACGACCGGTATGTCAACGATGGCCAAATCTGTGAAGCCGTCGCGGCCAATCTCTCCCGTGTCAATATCAAGGTCAATCTCAAGGCCGAAACCAAAGGGACCTACTTCCCCAAAATCCTGCGGCGTGACACCAGCTTCTACCTGCTGGGCTGGACGCCCGGAACCTACGATGGCCACAACCCGCTCAATGCGCTGATGCGCTGTGTGGACGACAAGGGATCGGGCCAGTTCAACCTGGGCTCCTACTGCAATCCGAAAGTTGACGAACTGACGCTGAAGATACAGTCGGAGACCGACCAGGCCAAGCGCAACGCCATGATCCGCGAGGCGTTCCAGATTCATGCCGACGACATCGGCCATCTGCCCTTGCACCAACAGGCGCTGGCATGGGGCGTCAACAAGAAAGTCACCCTGGTCCAGCGCGCCGACAACTTCATGCCGTTCCGCTACATGAGCGTCAAGTGAGCGACTGCGGGGGTGCCATCCGGGGTGCCCCCGTTGTGGCCTTTGCTGTGACGACTCACCAGAAACAACACGTGCCGTAACCGTAGCAGGTAACGGCCTCCAAACGGTTACTCCATGACCAATCCCTTTACCCGATGGCTTGACAGCGATATCGGTTACAGCTTTCGTACCTCGCCGACGGCCATCGGTGCGGGGCTGATTGCCTTCATCTGCGTTTTCTGCGCGATGTTTGCTCCGTGGGTTGCTCCCCACGACCCCTTCAACCTGGCTACCCTGGAGCTCAGTGACGCACGCCTGCCCCCGGCGTGGAGCACCGGCGGAAGCACCAAGTATCTGCTGGGAACCGATGACCAGGGGCGGGACATCCTGTCAGCGCTGATGTACGGCGCCCGCATTTCTCTCGTGGTCGGGCTGATTTCGGTTGTGTTGTCGGTATTTGTCGGGGTATCGCTGGGCTTGCTGGCCGGATTCAAGGGCGGCTGGATCGACGGCGCGCTGATGCGGCTGTGTGATGTGATGTTGTCCTTCCCGTCGATCCTTGTGGCATTGTTGATTGCCGGGGTGGGTCGCGCCTTGTTCCCCAACGCCCATGAAACCCTGGCGTTCGGTGTGCTGATTGTCTCGCTGACCCTGACCGGCTGGGTCCAATATGCCCGAACCGTTCGCGGTTCGACACTGGTCGAGCGCAACAAGGAATATGTACAGGCTGCGCGGGTCACCGGTGTGGCGCCCATGCGCATCATGCGCCGCCATGTGTTGCCCAATGTGCTGGGCCCGGTTCTGGTGCTGGCCACCATTCAGGTGGCCACTGCCATCATCTCCGAGGCGACGCTGTCCTTCCTGGGGGTGGGCGCTCCGCCGACGTCACCCTCTCTGGGCACACTGATCCGCATCGGCAACGATTACCTCTTCTCCGGAGAGTGGTGGATTACCGTTTTCCCCGGTGTGATGCTGGTGCTGATTGCCCTGTCCGTCAATCTGCTGGGTGACTGGCTGCGCGATGCGCTCAACCCCCGACTGCGCTGAGCGCCCTCCATCATGAGTCTTCTCCAAGTCAAAAACCTGGTCGTCGAATTTCCCGGGCGCCGCGGCACCCTGCGGGCGCTGGATGACATCTCGTTCGAAATTGCGCCGGGCGAAATACTGGGCGTTGTCGGTGAGTCAGGCGCCGGCAAATCGCTCACTGGCGCGTCCATCATCGGGCTGCTGGAGCCACCGGGGCGTGTCGCGTCCGGCCAGATTCTGCTGCAGGGGCAGCGTATCGACAACCTTGGCCACGACGCGATGCGCAGCATCCGTGGCCGCAAAATCGGGGCGATCTTCCAGGACCCGCTGACCTCGCTCAATCCCCTGTATTCCGTCGGTCGCCAGCTGATCGAAACCATACGCACCCATCTGCCCGTGTCCGAACAAGAGGCCAAAGACCGGGCGATCAGCCTGTTGCAGGACACGGGCATCCCCGCGGCGGCCGAGCGCATTGACCACTATCCGCACCAGTTCTCGGGCGGCATGCGCCAGCGGGTGGTGATTGCCCTTGCGTTGGCGGCCGAGCCGCAGCTGATTGTGGCCGATGAGCCCACCACGGCGCTGGACGTTTCGATCCAGGCGCAGATCATTACCCTGCTCAAACGCATCTGCAAAGACCGGGGTGCTGCGGTCATGCTGATCACCCATGACATGGGGGTGATCGCCGAAACCTGTGACCGGGTGGCCGTCATGTACGCTGGCCGGATTGCCGAGATCGGGCCGGTCCATGATGTGATCAACCGTCCTGCACACCCTTATACCGAGGGCCTGATGGCCTCGATTCCCGACATGACGCAAGACCGCGAACGCCTGAACCAGATCGATGGCGCGATGCCCCGGCTCAATGCCATCCCGACGGGATGCGCTTTCAACCCGCGGTGCCCTCGCAGCTTCGACCGATGCACCCGGGAGCGTCCGGAACTGATGGCTGCCGGCAACAACCGCGCCGCCTGCTGGCTGCATGACGGGGGGAAGGCATGAACGCGCCGTCGTCCGCATCCATGGCGTCTGCCACAGCAAACCGGCCCCTGGTCGAAGCGCGTGACCTGGCCATGACCTTCGATGTTTCCGCGCCGTGGCTGAACCGCGTCATCGAGCGAAAGCCCCGCATGTTGCTGCACGCAGTCGACGGTGTGAGCTTCGACATCGAAAAGGGCAAGACACTTGCGTTGGTCGGCGAGTCCGGCTGCGGCAAAAGTACGGTTGCGCGCCTGCTGGTGGGCCTGTACACGCCCACCCGTGGTGGCATGACCTTTGACGGCCAGGACGCCCACGCCGCTTTTCGCACGCCCGAAGGTCGTACCCTGCGCCGACGCATCCAGATGATCTTCCAGGACCCGTATGCCAGCCTCAACCCGCGCTGGATCGTGGGGGACATCGTTGGCGAGCCCTTGCGAGAACACGGGCTCGCTCCCGACCCGGCGCAACTGCGCCACCGCGTGGGCGAACTGTTGCAGTCCGTGGGACTGTCGGCGCTGGACATGGTCAAGTACCCGCACCAGTTCTCGGGCGGGCAGCGCCAGCGCATCTCGATCGCCCGCGCCCTGGCCACCCAGCCCGAGTTCCTGGTCTGCGACGAACCGACGTCGGCGCTGGACGTCAGCGTTCAGGCGCAGGTGCTCAACATCATGAAAGACTTGCAGCGCCAGCAGGGCCTGACTTACCTGTTCATCAGCCACAACCTGGCGGTGGTGCGCCACGTGAGCGATCAGGTCGGCGTGATGTACCTGGGGCGGCTGGTCGAACTGGCCGACAAGGCCACCTTGTTCGAAAGCCCGCGTCACCCCTACACCCGCATGCTGCTGGATGCGATCCCGAAGATGCATGACACCGGGCGGGCTCGCACGCCGGTCCAGGGCGAGGTGCCCAACCCCTTGAATCCGCCGCCGGGCTGCGCCTTCAACCCGCGCTGTCCGCATGCCTCGGAACGTTGTCGCGTCGAGCGGCCCGCGCTTTTGCAACTCGGCGGTATCCGCATTGCCTGTCATGCGGTGGAAGAGGGACGGATCTGAGCTGTAGCGTGTGCCTCAACCAGGCATCATCGCCTGCTTGATATGAAAAGCATAGCTACAGAGCACCGTTTTTCCATGGGTATTGGCCGATTTCTCGTCTGACCGCGGTCCGGGGCGCCCGGACCGCGGCTGTCCAGCCGCCATCGGCAACTCAGGCCCAGCGCTTGGCCCGCAGGTTGTCTTCCATTTCGCGCAGCAGCGGCTGGACCCGTGTGCTGCCCAAGCGCAAGGCGACGCAAGTGGCCAGAATGTCGATGATCATCAGGTGCAGCAGGCGCGAAACCATCGGGCTGTAGCGGTCGTAGCCCTCGGGGTGATCGGCCGCGAGATGGATTCGGCCGGCCTTGGCCAGGGGTGAGCCGCTGGCCGTGATGACGATGGTGGTTGCGCCGTGGCGGCGCGCGATATCGCAGGCATCCATCAGGTCCCGGGTGCGGCCGGAGTTGGAAACGATCACCACACAATCGCCCGCCTGCAACAGCGATGCGCTCATCACCTGCATGTGGCCGTCGCTGTAGGCGATGGTGTTGAGCCCGAGCCGGAAAAACTTGTGCTGGGCATCCTGGGCGACGATCCCGGAATTGCCCGCCCCATAGAACTCGATCCGTCGTCCGCAGCGCCGGGTCTCAGCGAGGGCCTCGGCCGCGTACTCGAACGCGGCGGCAGTGGCCTGGTTGCGGTATTTGAGAAAGGCGGCGACGGTGTTGTCGATCACCTTGACCATCACGTCGCCCACCTTGTCGTCGGCATCGACGCTGCGGTGGATGTACGGCACACCCTCGTTGACGTTGCCGGCCAGCTTGAGCTTGAAATCCGCCAGGCCGTCGTAACCCAGGCTGCGGCAAAAGCGCACGACGGTCGGTTTGCTCACCTGCGCCAGTTCCGCCAGCTGCGCCACCGGCAGGGATGCGAAGCGTCGCGGATCGACCAGCACCAACCGGGCGACCCGCTGTTCCGCGGGTGCCAGCGAAGGCAGACAGGCAGTGATACGGTCCAGCATGGTGTAGCGATGTAATCGGATTTCATTGTCGCATGGCCCAGCCGTAACCGCCATGGTTTGCCTGTCATCGTGGGGTGGCGATGCGGCGGGATAATGCCCCCATGAACCAGCTTGACGCACTCAAACAATTCACCACCGTGGTGGCCGATACCGGCGACTTTCACCAGATCGCTGCCTATTCGCCCCGGGACGCCACGACCAACCCCTCATTGATCCTCAAGGCGGTGCAAAAAACCGAATACGCGCCCCTGTTGCGGGAAACGGTGCAACGCTTTGGCTCTTACGGCATCGATGAAGTCATGAACCGGCTGCTGGTGCGTTTCGGCGTCGAAATCTTGCACCACGTACCTGGCCGGGTGTCGACCGAAGTGGATGCGCGTCTGAGCTTCGACACCGAAGCCACCGTGGACCGCGCACGCCGGCTGATCGACCTGTATCAGGGCGAAGGCGTGCATGTGGATCGCATCCTGATCAAGATCGCCGCAACCTGGGAAGGCATCCAGGCGGCCGCCCGCCTGGAGCGCGAGGGCATCCACACCAATCTGACGCTGCTGTTTTCGTTCAGCCAGGCGGTGGCTTGCGGCCAGGCCCGGGTGCGCCTGATTTCGCCGTTTGTCGGCCGCATCTACGACTGGGCCAAGAAACAGGCGGGTGCATCCTGGGACGAGGCCGCCATGGCCGGTCCCAACGACCCCGGCGTCCTGTCGGTGCGCCGCATCTATCAGTACTACAAGAAACATGGCATAGCCACCGAGGTGATGGGTGCCAGTTTTCGCAACGCCGGCCAGATCACCGCGCTGGCCGGATGTGACTTGCTGACCATCAGCCCCGACTTGCTGGCGCAGCTGGCGGCCTGTGACGCGCCGCTGACCCGCGCGCTCGATCCGCAGGCGGCCCGCGCGCTGGATATTCCGTTCATCACCTACGACGAACCGGCGTTCCGGCTGGCGTTGAACGACGACGCCATGGCCACCGAAAAGCTGGCCGAGGGCATCCGCGCCTTCATCGTTGATACCGTCAAACTCGAAGCCTTGATGAAAGCCGCCTGACATGAACCCGCTGCCATTGGTGCTGCAAGACCGCCCCCGCTGCGACGAGACCGCGGCGTGGACGCGTTTGACCACCCACTGGCAAAGCGGCCGGCCCTTCGGCCCCCGCGAGGCGCTGGCCCGCGACGGCGCGCGCCGGGTTGATGCCTGCAGCCTGGAGGCAGCAGGCGTTTTTGCCGACCTGTCGCGCAATGCCATCGACGCCACCGCCGAGGCTTTGCTGCAGGAGCTTGCAGCGGAATGCCGTCTGCAAGCCCACCGCGACGCCTTGTTCGCCGGCGAGAAGGTCAACACCACCGAAGGCCGCGCGGCCCTGCACACCCTGCTGCGCACGCCGCGCGAGACGCTGAACGCCCTTGGGGATCCGGCACAACGCGAGCGACTGGAGGGTGTGCACGCCACGCTGGACGCGATGCTGGATTTTGCCGAGGCGGTACGCGGTGACGAGACCCTGACCGATGTGGTCAACATCGGCATCGGGGGCTCGGATCTGGGCCCGCGCATGGTGGTGCAGGCGCTGCGCCACCTGGGTCACCCCCGTCTGCGCATGCACTTTGTCGCCAATGTCGACGGTCATGAACTTGACGCGGTGCTGCGCCACTGCCAGCCGCAGCACACCCTGTTCCTGGTGGCTTCCAAAACCTTCACCACCGCCGAGACGCTGGCCAATGCCCACTCGGCGCGGGACTGGTTTCAGGCCGGTGGCGGCACCGACGTGGCCCGGCATTTTGTCGGCCTCAGCACCAACCCGCCGGCGGCGCAGGCCTTCGGCATCCGCACGCTGTTCGGATTTGAGGACTGGGTGGGCGGACGCTATTCGCTGTGGTCGGCCATCGGCCTGCCGGTCGCGATCGCCTGCGGTGCGGCGGAATTTCGGGCCCTGCTGGCCGGCGCCCACGCCATGGACGAACATTTCCGTACCGCGCCGCTGGCCGCCAACCTGCCGGTGAGGCTGGGCCTGCTGGACGTCTGGTATCGCAACTTTCACGGCTACACCAGCCGGTGTGTGGCCCCTTACCATGCGGGGCTGGGTGAACTGGCGGCCCACTTCCAGCAGCTGGAAATGGAAAGCAACGGCAAACGGGTCGACCTGTCGGGCCGACCGCTGGCCGTGGCGACGGCGCCGGTGCTCTGGGGCGAGCCCGGCACCAATGGGCAGCATGCGTTTTTCCAGATGCTGCACCAGGGCACCGATGTGGTGCCTGTTGAATTCCTGGTGGTGCGCGAACCGGCGCATCACCTGCCCGGTCACCACGGGAAGCTGCTGGCCAACGCGCTGGCCCAGGCGCAGGCGCTGATGCACGGCCAGGCGGATGCGGCGGGTCACCAGGACTTTCCCGGCAACCGGCCGAGCACCTTTTTTGTGCTCGAACGGCTCGACGGCGCCAGCTTGGGGGCTTTCATCGCGCTGCATGAACACCGGGTTTTTGTCAGCGGCTCCCTGTGGGGCATCGACAGCTTTGACCAGTGGGGGGTGGAACTGGGCAAACGCCTGGCCCGCGGCATCGAACCGCACCTGCTGGGCCGCTCCGACGCCGACCCGGCGGCGCTGGATGCCGTGTCACAGGCACTGGTGGCCCGGCTGCGCCCAGTTCAAGGCTAAATTGGGCAATACCCAGCGCAAAAACGTCGTTTCTTGCTACGAAATTGGAATCTGTTGACCCGATGTCGGGTGATGCGCAGCCCCGGCCCGGGCGAAAAAAAGCCCCGCAAGTCGCCTCGCGGGGCTTTTTTTTCAGCGGGGGCGGGCTGGCGGTGCAAGGTGCACCGCCGGGCCGGGACATTACATGTCCATGCCGCCCATGCCACCCATGCCACCCATGCCGCCGGGCATGCCACCGGCCGGAGTGTCATCCTTGGGGGCCTCAGCGACCATGCACTCGGTCGTCAGCATCAGGCCGGCCACGGAGGCGGCGTTCTGCAGCGCGGTGCGGGTCACCTTGGTCGGGTCCAGAATGCCCATCTCGATCATGTCGCCATAGGTGTGGTTGGCGGCGTTGTAGCCGTAGTTGCCGGCGCCTTCCAGCACCTTGTTGACCACCACGCTCGGCTCGTCGCCCGAGTTGGCCACGATTTCGCGCAGCGGCGCTTCGATGGCCTTGAGCACCAGCTTGATACCGGCATCTTGGTCGGCGTTTTCACCCTTGATGGCGCCGGCGGCCTGTTTGGCGCGCAGCAGGGCCACACCACCACCGGCCACGATGCCTTCTTCCACGGCAGCGCGGGTGGCGTGCAGGGCGTCTTCCACGCGGGCCTTCTTCTCTTTCATCTCGACTTCGGTGGCGGCACCGACCTTGATCACGGCCACGCCACCGGCCAGCTTGGCCACGCGCTCTTGCAGTTTCTCGCGGTCATAGTCGCTGGTGGCTTCTTCGATCTGCACGCGGATCTGCTTGACACGCGCCTCGATCTCGGGGGCCGCACCTTGGCCGTCGATGATGGTGGTGTTTTCCTTGCCCACTTCGATGCGCTTGGCCTGGCCCAGATCGGCCAGCGTCACTTTTTCCAGCGTCAGGCCGACTTCTTCGGCGATGACCTTGCCGCCCGTCAGGATGGCGATGTCTTCCAGCATGGCCTTGCGACGGTCACCGAAGCCGGGCGCCTTGACGGCCACGACCTTCAGGATGCCGCGGATGGTGTTGACCACCAGCGTCGCCAGGGCTTCGCCTTCGACGTCTTCGGCAATGATCAGCAGCGGACGGCCGGCCTTGGCGACGGCTTCCAGCGTGGGCAGCAGGTCGCGGATGTTGCTGATCTTCTTGTCGAACAGCAGCACGAAGGGGTTGTCCAGCAGGGCAGCCTGCTTTTCCGGGTTGTTGATGAAGTAGGGCGACAGGTAGCCGCGGTCGAACTGCATGCCTTCG